>Ga0115549_1000178_pt1 | contig 41216 bp, 33 predicted proteins | sample COGITO_mtgs_1004_2_FD_87176 | JGI IMG/M metagenome (GOLD analysis project Ga0115549, IMG submission 87176) | Pelagic marine microbial communities from North Sea - COGITO_mtgs_100430 | ecosystem: Environmental > Aquatic > Marine > Epipelagic | place: Germany:Helgoland, sampling site Kabeltonne...
GTGCGCCGTACAAGCCGACCTACCGGGTCCCGCAGTCAAGGACACCGAAGGTGCCGCGAAGCGGGCGAGCGCAGCGAGCTCCTTCGACGGCGGGAGCAGGTCGGCTACGCGCGCGGCCCCACCACCGCCACCACAGCCAGCACCCCAAAGAAGCAGGTCGGCTGCGCGCGCGGCCCCACCACCGCCACCACAGCCAGCACCCCGAAGAAGCAGGTCGGCTACGCGCGCGGCCCCACCACCGCCACCACCAGGACCAACCCCGACGGAACAGTTCAGTCGTCGACCCAGTCGCCCCGGCCGCCCCCGAACCAGCCGCCGCCGTACCCGCCGTACCCCGAGCGCATCGGGCTCATCCCGTCGTAGCCGCCGGCGCCGCCCACGCCCCCGGGGCGTCCTGCGTCGCGCGACCCGAGGTAGGAGCCGACGACCGCGGCGCCGAGGTCGTCCAGCTCGGGACTGATCATCCGACCGTCGACGCGGCGCGCCATCTGCTCGATGAAGCGCGCCAGGCCGGGGTCCTCCCCCAGTCGGAAGAACGTCGTCTGGGCACCCATCCGGCGGGAGTTGTCGAGCTCGCGCACGGCGTAGGCGACCGTCATCGGGTGCGGCGGGTAGGAGAAGTAGACCTCGCCGCTCGACTCCAGGTGGGAGGTCGGCTCGCCGTCGGTGACGACCAGCAGCACCGGCTGGGCGTTGGGGTGCTTGCGGAAGTGTCGGTTGGCGAGCAGCAGGCCGTGGTGCAGGTTGGTGCCCTTGTCCCACATCGCGTCGAGCGACGTGAGCTGCTCGATGTCCATCACCTCGGCGTGCCGACCGAACGCGATCAGCTGGAGGGCGTCGCCGCGGAAGCGGCTCTTGATCAGGGTGTGCAGCGCCAGCGCCGTGCGCTTCATCGGGACCCAGCGGCCGTCCATCGCCATCGAGAACGACGTGTCGACGAGGAGGGCGACACAGGCCTGCGTGCGCGCCTCGGTCTCCTGGACCTCGACGTCGTCGATCGCGAGCAGTCGGGAATCGGTCGCGTCAGCGGCGCGCCGACCCACACCGTTGAGGATCGTGCGGGGCAGGTCCCACGGCTCGGTGTCGCCGAAGGCCCACTCCCGGGTCGCGCCCGAGCGGTCTCCGGCGGCGCCGGCCTTGTGCAGGTCGCGCTGGCCCTGACGCCCCGACATCTTGTCCGCCACGTCGCGCAGCAGCGCCTTCCCGAGCTGGCGCATCGCCTTGGGGCTGAGCTTGAGCTGCCCGTCCGAGCCGCGCTTGAGGGTGCCACCGTCGCGCAGTGCCTTCTCCAGCTGCTGGAGCGTCTTGGCATCGACGGCCGCCTCGTCGCCGAGCTGGCGGGCGAGCTTGTCCAGGTCGAGGTCGTCCATCCGGGCCCCGCCGTAGGACTGCGAGAGCTGGTCGGAGAGCGAGTCGAGGTCGGCGAGGTCCTGGAAGACGCCGGTCCCGTCCCCGAGGCCGACACCCTCGCCGCCCTCGCCCATCTGCTCCGAGCCGCCCCAGTCCTCGCCCGGGCGCAAGCCCTGCAGGTTGGCGTCGAGGCGCGCGAGGGACTCCATCAGCTGGGGCGAGCCGAAGGCCTGCTGGGAGAGCTCCATCAGCTCCTGACGCTGCTCGGGGCTCATCGAGTTCATCATCCGCTGCGCGGCTGCGGCCCGCTGCGCCATCGCGTCGAGCAGCTCGTCGATGTCCTGCGGGTTCTCGGGGAAGAAGTCCCCGTGCTTGGCCATGAACTGCTCGAAGTCCTCGGGGGTGTCCTGCCCGCGCGAGTGCTTCTCGAGCATCTCGTTGAGGTTATCGAGCATCTCGTTGATCGCGGCGCGATCCTCGTCGGTGGCGTTCTCCATCGCCTGCTTCATGCCCGCGAAGCGCTGGTCCAGCAGCTCGCGGCCGAGCAGGTCCTTGATCTTCTCGAAGTCGGCGCGCGCCTGGGTGCTCTGCCAGTCGTACTCGCCCAGCTCGCTGACCGCCGCAGCGGTGTTGGGTGAGAGGTTCTCCAGCTGCATCTCCCGCAGCGCTCGGTCGCCCTCGTCCATCATCGCGTCCCGGGCCACCTGCTTGCGCTCCTCGAGCACCGCCTGGTCGAGCAGCTCGCGGATCTCCTGCAGGGTGCCGTCCAGGTCGTGCTTCTGCAGCAGCTCACGGCGCCGCTCGGCGATCTTGCGCGCGAGATCGTCGAGGCCCTGCTGGTCGCGTCCACCGCGGCGCAGGAACTCCCGCATCGCGCGCTCGGGGCTGTAGCCCGCCATCACGTCCTCGCCGATGGCGTCCAGCGCCTCGGCCAGGTCGACCGGCGCTGCCAGCGGGTCGCCGCCGTCGTACTTCTTGAAGCGGGAAGCTCGGGTCTTCGCCATTCGACCAGTATGCCGCGGTGGCGAAGGCTTGCCACGGGTTGCCTGACGTTGTTGGGGGTTGCAACCCCCGACAACGTCAGGAATCCCCGGTCAACCGGGGATTCCTGCACCCGCTCAGGCCGCGCGCTGCTCCGCCGCGCGCGCGATGGTCTCCTCGACGACGGCGACGATGAGGGCGGGGTCGTCGCTCATCGGCACGTGCCCGCAGCCGGGCAGCGCGACGTGACGCGCCTCGGGCAGCCGACGCGCGGCGGTGGCCGCCTGGCTGTAGGGCAGCAGGCGGTCGAGGGTGCCCCAGGCCACCGTGATCGGCACCGTCGTCCCGAAGCCGTCCGGGGCCTGGAGCTCGTAGCTCAACCCCGCGCGCAGCGTCGGCAGGAACGCTCGCGCTCGCTTCATCGCCAGCGCATCGCCGTACGTCGCTTCGGCGCCGTGCACCTCGGGGTGGGCGTAGAGCAGGTAGCCGATGGAGCGACGTGCCGCAGCCGAGCGCGACAGCGTGCGCAGCAGCGCGTCGGGCACGTGCGCCGAGCCCCACATGGCCAGGAGCGACGAGAGCGCCCAGTAGCGGTCGAGACGGCCGAAGAATCCGGCCGGGCTGAGAACCGTCGCGCTGGAGACGAGCTCGCGCGAGGCCAGCTCGAGGCTGATCGCACCTCCCAGGGAGTTGCCCACCACGTGCGGGCGATCGATCCCCCACCGGGCGAAGTTGTCGGCCAGGTCGGAGCACGCATTGTCCATGTCGTAGCGCTCGCCCGGCGGGTACGGCGCCGACTCGCCGAAGCCGGCGAGGTCGAGCGCGATGACCTCGTGGTGCTCGACGAGCCGGTCGAAGACCGGCTTCCAGGCCTGGCGGCGGTGACCGATCCCGTGGATCAGGACGACCGGCTCACCGGAGCCCGCTCGATCGTGGGCGAGGTGGGACAGCGGCATGCGAGCAGACCTCCGTGGGCTCCATGAGTAAGTGCGACATGGAGTCTCGCATAGATCTGCCCTGCTGGGGAGGGCCCGGGGCTCCTCAGCCGTAGACGGTCTCCGAGCCGTCGGTGTCCTTGCCGACCTTGCGGGCCAGGTAGAGCCCTTCGAGGGCGAGCTCGATCGCGCCGGCGCGCTGACCGTCGTTGGTCGCACCCAGCCGGTCGCACACGTCGTCGTACAGCTCCGACTCCCCCAGCACGGGCAGGCCGGTGAGGAAGTCGCGCGCGGTGACCTGCTCACCGGTGGTCACCATCGAGCCGGCCTCGATCGCATCGACGAGCAGGGCGAAGTCGATGCCCCGGAAGTGGGCACGGACCGTCTCGGCCGTCGCGGTGCGCAGCAGGTGGGTGAGGATCTCCTCCTCGCGACCCTCCTCGCCGGACTCGAACTCGATCTTGCCGCCGAGCACGTCGACCGCGGTCTCGAGGTCGACGACCCGAGCCACCGCCTCGTCCTCCTGCTGCACGGTGGCGCGGTGGATGGCAGCGGCCGCGATGGTCTCAGCGCCGGCGATGGCGAACCGGGCCGAGACGCCGGAGCGCTGGTCGACCGAGGACGACTCACGCAGCTGGCGGGTGAAGCGGGCCAGGATCTCGATGAGGAAGTCGGGGACCTCGACGAGGTCGGCCGGGATCTCGGCCTCCTGCCGGATCACCGAGATCTCGGCGTCCAGCTCGGTCGGGTAGTGCGTGCGGATCTCGGCGCCGAAGCGGTCCTTGAGCGGGGTGATGATCCGCCCGCGGTTGGTGTAGTCCTCCGGGTTGGCGCTGGCCACCACCAGGACGTCCAGCGGCAGGCGCAGCACGTAGCCGCGGATCTGGATGTCGCGCTCCTCCATCACGTTGAGCATCGCGACCTGGATCCGCTCGGCGAGGTCGGGCAGCTCGTTGATCGCCACGATCCCCCGGTGGCTCCTGGGGATCAGGCCGAAGTGGATCGTCTCCGGGTCGCCGAGCGAGCGCCCCTCGGCGACCTTCATCGGGTCGACGTCGCCGATCAGGTCGGCCACCGAGGTGTCCGGGGTCGCGAGCTTCTCGGCGTACCGGTCGCTGCGGTGGCGCCACTCGACGGGCAACCGGTCGCCCTCCTCGGCGGCACGGCGGCGCGACTCGACGGTGATGGGGTCGAAGGGGTGCTCACCGAGGTCCGAGCCGGCGATGACCGGCGTCCACTCGTCGAGCAGGCCGACCATGGTGCGCAGCAGGCGGGTCTTGCCCTGACCTCGCTCGCCCAGCAGGACGACGTCGTGCCCGGCGATCAGGGCCCGCTCGAGCTGCGGGATGACGGTGGTCTCGAAGCCGTGCAGCCCGGGCCACGGGTCGCGGCCTTCGGCGAGCGCGGCCAGGAGGTTGTCCCGGATCTCGACGCGCAGGGGCTTGTCGACGTGCCCCGACTCGCGCAGCTGGCCGACGGTCGCGATGGTGGGTGCAGGAGAGGTCACGATTTCACGCTACCCGCCGCGGCAACCGGGTGCAGGCGGTCGGATGGCGACATCTCGACGTGGGACGTGACCTAGGCCACTACTGTGGAGTAACCGCGCGCCCGCTGGGCGCCGCGACGACACACACCGCTGGACATGGGGGACGCACGTGGCTCGCAAGCTGCTGAAGATCAACGACTCGTCGTGGCTGTTCGCCGAGACCTACCGCACCCCGATGCAGGTGGGCATGCTCGCGACGTTCGCAGTCCCCGAGGACCGACCCACGTTCGTGGCCGACCTGGTCGAGCGGTGGCGCACCGTGCACCAGTTCGAGGCGCCGTTCAACTACCAGTTCAAGAAGTCGCCGATCCCCAGCTGGGTCGAGGTCAAGGACGACCACATCGACCTGGACTACCACCTGCGCCACTCCGCCCTGCCCTCCCCGGGGTCCCAGCGCGAGCTCGGCGTGCTCATCTCCCGACTCCACTCGGCCAAGATGGACCGGCGCTACCCCCTGTGGGAGTGCCACGTCATCGAGGGTCTCGAGGGTGGCAAGTGGGCGCTGTACATGAAGGCCCACCACTCCCAGGTCGACGGCGTGGGCGGGATCCGTCTCCTGAGACGGATGCTCTCGATCGACCCCGACAGGCGCGACATGCTGCCGCCGTGGGCCGTGGGCACCCACGGCCCCGACCAGTCCGGGCTGCCCCCGCGGCCCAAGCCGAGCACGGAGCTCGAGACCCTCCCCGCCGCCGGCCTCGCCGGCACGCTCGCCGGCGGAGTGCGGGCGGGTGCCAGCGTCGCGGGGTCGCTGAGCCGCACGTACGCCGAGACGCTCATCGGCGGCGGCGACACGGAGCGCGCCGCACCCTTCCGAGCGCCGAAGTCGATCTTCAACGGCCGGATCCACACCCCCCGCCGCTTCGCCACCCAGCGCTACTCGATCGACCGGATGAAGCACGTCGCCAAGGCAGCGGACGGCAGCCTGAACGACGTCTTCCTCGCCGTCTGCGGCGGGGCCCTGCGCCGCTACCTGCGCGAGCTCGAACAGCTCCCCAAGGACTCCCTGACCGCCAACGTGCCGGTCTCGGTGCGCGCGCACGAGGGTGCCAAGGTGGGCAACGCGGTCACGTTCCTCTACGCCCAGCTCGGCACCGACATCGCCGACCCCGTCAAGCGGATCGAGCGGATCAAGACCTCGACGAGGTTGGGCAAGGACCGTCTGCCGCAGGTCGGCCAGGGCGCGATGGACGCCTACACCGCCGTGCTGATGCTGCCGTTCCTCAGCCAGGCGATGCTCGGCTTCGGCGGCCACGGCCGACCCGCCTCCAACCTCGTGATCTCCAACGTCCCGGGCCCGGCGGAGATCCGCTACCTGGACGGCTCGCAGATGGAGGAGATCTTCCCGGTCAGCCTCCTGTTCAACGGCCAGGCGCTCAACATCACGGGCGTCAGCTACGCCGGGGAGTTCAACATCGGCTACACCGGTGACCGCGACTCGCTGCCCAGCCTGCAGCGCATCGCGGTCTACTCCGGCGAGGAGCTGGACGCCCTGCAGAGCACCCTGGGCGTCTGACGTCCTCGAGCCGCACGCCGACGCACTAGGGTCGTCCCGTGGTGATCGCGCTCTGGGTGCTGACCGCGCTGCTGGCCGGCGCGCTGGTCACCGCCGTACTCTCCGTACGACGGCAGCAGACCGAGCTGACGCGGGCCCAGGCCCGGATCGAGCAGCTCGAGGCCGACCTCACGACCGCGCTGCGTCCCCGGCCGGCCGCGACGGCCACCGAGCGCGCGGTGGCCCGGGTGGTGCGCGGCGTGAGCAAGGTGCGCGAGCGCGGCCTGTCGGGACTGCTGCAGTCCTCGATCGAGGACCTGCAGGCCTGGGCGGCCTCGGAGGAGCAGGAGATCCGCTCGATGGCCGACTCCGACGGCCGGGTGACGCTGCTGTTCTCCGACATCGAGGACTCCACCCCGCTCAACGAGCGTCTCGGCGACGACACCTGGGTGCGGGTGCTCGCCGCGCACGACTCGTTGGTGCGAGCCCGCGTCGACAAGTACCGCGGCCAGGTCGTCAAGACCTCCGGGGACGGCTTCATGGTCGCGTTCCGGGACGCCGAGGCGGCGTGTCGCGCCGCCGTGGGCATCCAGAAGGACCTGCGGCGCACCCTCGACCCGATGCTGCGGGTGGTCGCGCCGGTCAAGGTCCGCATCGGCATCCACACCGGCACCGTGATCAGTCGCGACGGGGACTACTTCGGGCGCAACGTCGCGATGGCGGCCCGCGTGGGCGCCCTGGCCACCGGAGGAGAGGTGCTCGTGACCAACGCGGTCCACGAGTCCCTCGACGACGACGCGACCGTGACCCTGGTCGAGATGGGCGAGGTCGAGCTCAAGGGCCTGCCCGGCGACCATCTCGTGTGGCGGGTGCTGACCCAGTGACCTCGACGAGCAACCTGCAGGCCCCGTGCCCGTGCGGGTCGGCCCAGACCTACGACGCCTGCTGCGGGCGGCTGCACCGCGGCGCGGACCAGGCCGCGACACCCGAGGAGCTGATGCGCTCGCGCTACGCGGCGTACGCCGTGGGCGGCCAGGTGGGCGACGACTACGTCTTCCGCACCTGGCACCCCCGCACCCGCCCTGCCGACATCACCACCGACCCCGGCCTGGAGTGGACCGGTCTGGCGATCCTGAGGGCGGACGACGACATCGTCGAGTTCGCGGCCCGCTACTCCTACGGTGGCGTGGACCGCGTGCTCCACGAGACCAGTCGCTTCGAGCAGCGCGCGGGCCGGTGGGTCTACGTCGAGGCGATCACGCCGAGCAGCGGCGCGTAGGCCGCAGCGTCGAACGGCTGGTCGGCGAAGGCGCGGAAGATCGTCGCCCGCAGCAGTGCCTGCCGCTCCGGGCCCGCGCTCCGGCCACACAGGGCCGACAGCGGCGCCCCGAACCACACCACCGAGTCGACGACAGCGATCGCCTCGGCCCAGCCGACGGGGCGCCACGACGGCGAGACGTCGATCACCACGGGAGCGCCGAGACGGTCGAGGAGCACGTTGCCGGCCAGGTCGGCGTGCACCAGCTGGTCCGGTCCGAGCAGCAGGTCGGTCAGGTGCGGCTCGACCCGCCGTACGGCGCCGGCAGCGGGCGTCCCGGCAGCCGCCGCCAGCATCGCGTGGCCGGGGCCGAAGGCCAGGGCCTCCGCGCGCGACCACTGGTCGTCGCGCGCGTCGAGGCCGGGCGGACGTGACCGCACGGCCGCCGCGAGCTGGGCGTGCAGCACCCGGCCGGCAGCCAGGGTCACCTCCAGGTCACGACACGTGACCGTCTCCGGCTCGTAGCGCGAGGCCGCCCACCCGTCGACGACCCACGAGCCGTCGCGCGCCGGCACGGGCATGGCCACGCGCAGGTCGCGCGGGCGTCGGGCGGGGTTCTCGTCCAGTCGCACCGCCAGGTGCGCCAGGACCGGACTCAGCCAGGCCTGCACCAGCTCGTCGCGCCCGGGGCTGAGCACCAGGTCGCCGGCGCGGTGGGTCCCGCCGCTGCCCCCGGGCAGCGGGACGGGTGCTCCCGGCACGGCGAAGAGGTCGAGGACCTCGGGTGTCGGCGCGCTCACCGGGTCGAGGCTATCGGCCGACCGGTCAGCGACGGTCCCGGAAGACCGGCTCGCGCCCCTCCTTGCGCGCCAGCGTCGCCTCCTCGAAGTTGTCGGTGAGCAGCCGGACGTACAGCTGACCAAGACCCTCGGAGGTCACGTGCGCCTCGAGCGAGCTCGCAGCCAGCCCTGCCTGGATCGACTTCTTGGTCAGCTCGATGCCCGGCTGCGAGAGGGCCGCCACCCGTCGTCCCGCCGCGATCGCGGTCGCGAGCACGTCGTCCTCGACCGCCGACACCAGGCCGATCCGGGCGGCCTCCTCGGCGCCCACGTCCGAGCCGGTGAGCATCATCTCGGCGGCGCGCGTCGAGCCGATCGCGCGTGGCAGCAGGAAGCTGAGCCCCAGCTCGCTGGCCGTGAGGCCGTTGTTGATGCCCGCGGCGCGGAAGTACGCCGTGGGCGCGGCGTAGCGCAGGTCGCACGCGAGCGCGAGGCAGAGACCGCCCCCGATGGCGGGGCCGTTGACCGCCGCGATCACCGGCTGCGGCATCCGGCGGATCGTCAGCACGACATCCTCGAGCAGTCCCATGGCCCGCAACGCGTACGACGCAGGGGCCAGCCCCTCGACGCCGGGCGGCACGCCCGCGGACTCCTGGTCGGCGCCGGAGCAGAAGCCGCGCCCGGCGCCGGTGACGACCACCGCCCGGACCGACGGGTCGTCGCCCGCCTCCTGCAGCGCGGCGCGGAAGGGGACCATCACGTCGAAGGCCATCGCGTTCATCCGCTCGGGGCGGTTGAGCGTGATCACCACGACGCCGGGGTCGGGTCGGTCGACGAGGACGTAGCTCATCGGCTCGTCATCGTGAGAGCAGTACCGAGGACCCGTGACCGAACAGGCCCTGGTTGGCGGTGATGCCGACCCGGGCGCCCTCGACCTGGCGCTCGCCCGCCTGCCCGCGCAGCTGCCACGTGAGCTCGCAGACCTGGGCCAGCGCCTGGGCCGGCACCGCCTCGCCGAAGCAGGCCAGCCCACCGCTCGGGTTGACCGGGATCCGGCCGCCGATGGTGGTCTCGCCGGCGCGCAGCAGGGTCTCGGCCTCGCCGCGCTTGCAGAGCCCGAGGTCCTCGATCCAGTCGAGCTCGAGCGCGGTCGAGAGGTCGTAGACCTCGGCGACGTCGACGTCCTCCGGCGAGATGCCTGCCTCCTCGTAGGCGGCGAGCCCGATGGACTCCTTGAAGGTGTGCTCGGACTCCCCTGTCGCAGCGCTCGGGTCGGTGGAGAGCATCGGCATGTCCATCACCGTGTTGGGGAAGGTCGGCGTGACGGTCGAGACCGCCGCGACCCGCACCGGATCGTCGAGACCGAGGCGCGCGGCGTACTCCGCGCTGCACAGCACGACCGCGGCGGCCCCGTCGGAGGTGGCGCAGATGTCGAGTAGGTGCAGCGGGTCGCACACGACCGCGCTGGCGAGCACGTCGGCGGCCGCGACCTCCTTGCGGTAGCGGGCGTTGGGGTTGCTCAGGCCGTGCTTGGCGTTCTTGACCTTCACCTGGGCGAAGTCCTCGCTGGTGGCGCCGTACAGGTCCATCCGGCGACGGGCGTAGAGCGCGAAGTAGGCGGGGTTGGTCATCCCGAGCAGGCGGAAGCGCAGCCAGTCGGGGTCCTCCCACCGCTCCCCCGCATTGGGCGCGAGGAAGCCCTTGGGCGTCGTGTCGGCGCCCACGACGAGCGCGACCTCGCAGAGTCCGGCGAGGATCCGCGAGCGGGCGGTGTCGATGGCCTGCGCCCCCGTGGCGCAGGCGGCGTACGACGTCGCGACGCGCGCGCCGTTCCAGCCCAGGGCCTGGGCGAAGGTCGCGCCGGCGACGTAGCCGCCGTACCCGTTGCGCACCGTCTCGCCGCCGACGACGTAGTCGACGTCGCTCCACGGGACCCCGGCGTCGGCCAGCGCTGCGCGCGCGGCGTGCACGCCGTACGTCACGAAGTTCTTGCCCCACTTGCCCCAGGGGTGCATGCCCACCCCGGCGACGGCGACCTGCTGACTGCTCACTGGTCGGCCTCCTCGCCCAGCTCGGTGACGGGTTTCCAGCGCCAGATGGTGCGGTCCTGGCTCGACCCGTCCTCGGTCGTGTCTCCGTAGAGCCTCTCCACGACCAGCTCGACCTCGGCCCCGACCTTCAGGTCGTCGACGCCGTACCCGTCGGCGACCTGGCCGAGGACGACGAGCCCCTCGGCGAGCTCGACCGCGGCGAGGGCGAAGGGCACGTAGGCCTCACCGCCCGACGCGCCCGCCTGCGGCGCGATGTAGGGCGCCGGGGGCTGGTACTGCGCGTCGGTGTAGCTCCAGATCCTCCCGCGCCGGGACAGCTCGACCTCGTCGAACGCCTCCCCGTCGCATGCTGGGTTGCGGCAGAAGCCGGCGTTGCCGGGGATCGGCGGGAAGTACGTCGAGGTGCACACGCCGCAGCGCGAGCCGAGCAGAGCCGGTGCCGGGCCGGAGGTGGTGAACCAGCCGTCGACGGCGGGGAGGGAGGTGTGGGTCACGTGCCCCACACTAGCGCGAAACTAGAACGTGTTCTCGCTGGTGGTCACTCGACGAACCCCTCGCTCCGCAGCCAGTCCAGGGCGACGTCCTCGGGCTCGCGACCGTCGACGTCGATCTCGGCGTTGAGCTCCAGCATCACCTCGTCGGTGAGCTTCTCGGTGACCGGTCCCATCACGTCCTGGATCTCCGGGTACTCCGCCTCCGTCTCCTCGCGCACCACGAGCGAGACGTTGTAGTTGGGGAAGTACGAGCGGTCGTCCTCGAGGACCTCGAGGTCGAGGGCGACGATCCGGCCGTCGGTGGTGAAGACCTCACCGAAGACACACTCCCCGGAGGCCGTGGCGTCGTAGATCGCGCCGGTCTGGTAGATCTGCACGTTGTCGCGAGGCACTGCGCCGTCCGCGAGGTCGTAGGTCTTCAAGGCTCCCGGGAAACCGTCGGCCCGGTTGGCGAACTCCGACTCGAGGCAGAACGTGCGCTCGGCGCGCGGCACCTTCTTGATCTCCGACATCGTCGAGATCCCGTACTTCTTCTTGCTCTCCTGGGTGATCGCGAAGGCGTAGGTGTTGTTCATCGGCGCCGGCGGCAGCCAGACGAGCTCGTTGGCCTCGAGGTCGGCCTCGCGCACGGCCTCGTACTGCTCCTCCTTGCCCTGGACGGGCTTCTCGTTGCCCAGGTAGACGAGCCAGCCCGTGCCGGTGTACTCCCACATGGCGTCGATGTCGCCTTGCAGGTGCGCCTGCCGCGCCGCGGCACTGCCCGGGATGTTGGTCAGGTCCTCGACGTCGGCACCGGCCGCCTTGAGCACGATCAGCGCCATCTTGCCGAGCAGGACGTTCTCCGAGAAGTTCTTCGACCCGATCGCGATCGGTGCTCCCTCGAGGCTGGGGGCGTCGGCCAGGTCGCCGGCCAAGGTCGCCTCGGGCACCGGTCCCCCGGCCGTTCCGAGTCCACACGCCGTCAGGACGGGCGCGAGCATGAGGGCGATCCCGGCCGATGCCAGGATCCCGCGTGGGCGGTGCATTCAGACTCCCTTCGGCCGGGCGACGAGCTCGAGCACCCGTCCGAGCCACTCGATGAGCAGCGCGAGGAGAGCCACCAGCACCGCCCCGGCGACGATGAGCGAGGGCAGGAAGAGCGAGATCCCGGTCTGGATGATCGCCCCGAGGCCGCCGCCGTTGATGAACGTCGCCAACGTCGCCGTGCCGACGACCAGGACGAGCGCGGTCCGGACACCGGCCATGATCACCGGAAGGGCGAGCGGCAGCTCGACGCGCAGCAGCACCGCCGCCGACGACATGCCGAGCCCGCGCCCGGCCTCGACCAGGGTGGGATCGACGCCTTGCAGGCCGGTGACGGTGTTGCGCAGCACCGGCAGGATCCCGTAGAGGGTCAGCGAGATGACCGCGGTCCAGAAGCCGTAGCCCACCCAGATCGCCAGCAGCACGATCAGGCCGATCGAGGGCGCCCCCTGCCCGGCATTGGCGACGCCGACGACGAGTGGGGAGATGCGCCGCAGCGGACCTCGGGTCAGCCCGATGCCGAGAGGTACGGCGATCAGGACCACCAGCGCCGACGACACGAGCGTCAGGCTGACGTGGCGCTGGATCAGGTCGATGACCAGCGGCCAGGCCAGCTGCTCGAGCTCGGCACCGGTGAGGTCTGCGGTCTGGCGCCACACGACGTACCCGGCGAAGGTGAGCAGCACCAGCACGGGCGGGACCACGAGCATGAGCACGGTCTCGCCGTCGAGGCGCCGTCCGGACCTCTTCGTGGCTCCCGGCGCGTCCGCGGAGCCCGGAGCCGGGTCGGCGTGGGCGACGGTGTCACTCATGAGCCTGCTCCTCGAGCGAGCGGATGTGGTCGGTGACCGCGTCGAAGACGACGACACCGAGGTACTGGTCGCGGTCGCCGGTCACCACGGCCCCGCCGTGGCTCGAGCTCAGCATCGTGTCGAGGGCGTCGTTGAGGGTGGCGCGCTGGTCGATGGTGATGAGCTCGTCGGCGGGCTCGACGACGCTGTCACCCTTGAGCTGGCGCAGCCACGGCCAGCTGACCGGTCGGCCGCGGCCGTCCAGCAAGACGACCGATCGCTCACCTGCCGCCTCCGCGCGACGCCGTACGTCGTCCACCTTCTCGCCGACCGTCGCCGTGACGGGCCTGTGCAGCTCGACCTCGGAGACCCGCACCAGGCTGAGCTGCTTGAGCGAGGAGCCCGATCCGACGAAGTCCTCGACGAACTCGTCCGCCGGCGCGCCCAGGACCACCTCGGGGGTGTCGTACTGGGCGACCCGCGCACCCTCCTTGAGGATCAGGATGCGGTCGCCGAGCTTGATGGCCTCGTCGATGTCGTGGGTGACGCACACGATGGTCTTGCGCAGCTCACGCTGGATCGAGAGGAGCTCGTCCTGGAGCCGCTGCCGGGTGATCGGGTCGACGGCACCGAACGGCTCGTCCATCAGCAGGACCGGCGGATCGGCGGCCAACCCGCGAGCCACACCGACGCGCTGCTGCTGACCACCGGAGAGCTCGCGCGGGTAGCGATCGCGGTACTTCGCCGGGTCGAGGCCGACGAGGTCGAGCAGCTCGTCGATGCGCTCCTGCACACGTCGCGTGTCCCATCCCAGGAGCTTGGGCACGATCGCGATGTTCTTGGCCACCGTGAGGTGCGGGAAGAGGCTTCCGCCCTGGATGACGTAGCCGATCTTGCGGCGTAGGGCGTTCTCGCTCTGGCTGCGAGCGTCCTCCCCGTCGATGCGGATGGTGCCGGAGGTCGGCTCGATGAGTCGGTTGATCATCTTCAGCGAGGTCGTCTTGCCGCAGCCCGAGGGGCCGACGAACATCACGATCTCTCCCGCGGGGATCGTCAAGGACAACGACTCGACGGCGGGCGATGCCTGGCCGGGGTACTGCTTGACGACGTCCTCCAGCACGATCTCGGCGCCGCTGACCTGACTCTCTGCCCGCTCGGCAGTGGACTCCTCGCTGGTGGGCTCCATGGCGTGCTCGGTGCTCATGCGCGAATTCCTCTCGGGACGGTGACGCGGCCGAGCAGGAGGAGGAGCGCGTCGGCGATCAGCGCGACGACGACCACCCCCAGCGTGCCGACCAGGGCGTAGTTGACGGCGTTGGCCCCGCCGATGGAGGCGAGACCGCGGAAGATGTAGTCACCGAGGCCAGGGCCCCGCACGTAGGCGGCGATGGCGGCGACGCCCATCGACATCTGCATCGAGATCCGGACTCCGGCCAGGATCACCGGCCAGGCCAGTGGCAGTCGGATGCGCCACAGCACCGCGAGACGGCTCATCCCCATCCCCCGGGCCGACTCCACCAACGTCGGGTCGACCTGCTGCAGCCCGACCACGGCGTTGCGCAGCACCGGCAGCACCGCGTAGAAGGCGACGGCAAGGAACGCGGTGAACGCGCCGATGGAGAAGACGGGCAGGAGCAGGCCGACCAGGGCGAAGGACGGGATCGTCAGTCCGATGGCACTGATCGCGTTGGCCACGCCCTGCAACCGCGGCGCTCCGACGACCAGCACGGCGAGCACGACCGCGATCAGGGTGGCGACCACGACGGCCTGCACCACCAGGTTGAAGTGCTGGAAGGTGTTGTAGGCGATCTGCTCACGTCTCTCGACGATGAAGTCCCACACGGATCGAGCCGACCCCCTCAGGTCTCAGGTCAGGTTGCTGGCACGCTCGCGCAGCGCCGACCTATGACCCCATCACGCCTGCCACGAGCCGCCACCACCCCTGGGGAGGTACCCGCGACCAGGTCGCGGCTGAGTCAGATCGACAGGAAGGCCAGCAGGTCCTGCCGGGTCAGCACCCCGACGGGCTTGCCGTCCTCCTGCACCAGCACCGCGTCGACGCCCTCCAGCAGCGAGACCGCGTCGGAGGCGTCCTCGGTGGAGCCGATCGTCGGCAGGGGCGCCGACATGTGCTCGTCGACGGGGTCGGTGAGCTTGGCGTTCCCGGCGAACAGTGCCTCGAGCAGGCCCCGGTCGGAGACCGAGCCGGCCACCTCGGCCGCCACGATGGGGGGCTCGGCGCGGACCACGGGCATCTGCGAGACGCCGTACTCCTGCAGGATCGCGATCGCCTCCGCGACCGTCTCGCTCGGGTGGGTGTGCACGAGGTCGGGCAGCTGCCCGGACTTGCCGCGCAGCACGTCGCCCACCGTGCGGGTGGAGCCGGCGGTGCCGCTGGCGAAGCCGTACTGACCCAGCCAGTCGTCGTTGAAGATCTTGGTCAGGTAACCCCGGCCGGAGTCGGGAAGCAGGACCACGATCACCGCGTCGCGACCCTCCGGAGTGCCGGCCAGCTCGTGGGCCAGCTGGCGAGCGGCGTACGCCGCCATGCCGCACGAGCCACCGACGAGCAGTGCTTCCTCGCGCGCCAGTCGCCGGGTGAAGGCGAAGGAGTCGGCGTCGGAGACCTCGATGATCCGGTCCGCGATCGTGCGGTCGTAGGTGTCGGGCCAGAAGTCCTCGCCGACACCCTCGACGAGGTACGGACGACCGGTGCCGCCGGAGTAGACCGAGCCGGCCGGGTCCGCGCCGACGACCTGGATCTGGGGATTCATCTCCTTGAGGTAGCGCCCGGTGCCGCTGATGGTGCCACCGGTGCCGACCCCGGCGACGAAGTGCGTGATGCGCCCGTCGGTCTGCTCCCAGATCTCCGGGCCGGTGGTCTCGTAGTGCGAGCGCGGGTTGTGCGGGTTGGAGTACTGGTCGGGCTTCCAGGCTCCCGGCTGGGAGGCGAGGCGGTCCGAGACGTTGTAGTAGGAGTCGGGGTGCTCCGGGGCGACGGCGGTGGGGCACACCACGACCTCGGCGCCGTAGGCGCGCAACACGTTGCGCTTGTCCTCGCTCACCTTGTCGGGGCACACGAAGATGCAGTGGTAGCCCTTGGCCTGGGCGACCATCGCCAGTCCGACACCGGTGTTGCCAGAGGTCGGCTCGACGATCGTGCCGCCGGGCTGCAGCTCACCGGACTCCTCCGCCGCCTCGATCATCCGGGTCGCGATCCGGTCCTTCACCGAGCCGCCCGGGTTGAGGTACTCGATCTTCGCGAGCACCAAGGGTCCGGCCTCATCCGTGTCGGGCACGTCCAGGGTTCTGGAGAGCCGCAGCAGCGGGGTGTTGCCGATCAGGTCGAGGAGCGAGTTCACGTACTGCACACAGCCAACGTAGCCCGAATCCACCTCGATGCGTCCAAGGCCGGACCCGCGACAGCGCCCGACTGGCGACTTCGTAGTATCCAGGCATGGGAAAGGCTGCTGCAGCACGCAAGCTCGCGGCCGCCGCCGCCTTCGGAGGCGGGGGTCTCTCGCTCCTCGGGGCCGGCATCTACGGCGTCCTGACCGCCGAGGCCAAGCTCGCCCGACGTACGATCGGTGAGGTCTCCTCCGACCCGGTGCCCGACTCGACCGGCTGGTACGGACGCGGTCGCCCCGGTCCTGCGCTCAAGATCGCGCTCCTGGGCGACTCCAGTGCCTGCGGGTACGGCGTGGACCGCGTCGAGCAGACGCCCGGCTCGCTGCTCGCCAGTGGGGTCTCGGCGCAGGGCGATCGCCGCATCTACATCCGACAGTTCTGTGTGGTGGGCGCCGTCACGGCCGACCTCGCCTCCCAGATCGACCGGGCCCTCCCGATCGAGCCCGACGTCGCGATGATCCTCATCGGTGCCAACGACGTCACCCACGTGACGCTGCCGTCGGCGTCGGTGCGACACCTTTCGGAGGGCGTACGGCGCCTGCGCGAGGCCGGCGTCTCCGTCGTGGTCGGCACCTGCCCGGACCTCGGCACCGTCACCCCGATCGCCCAGCCCCTGCGCCAGATCGCCCGGTCCTGGTCGCGACGCCTCGCCGCGGCCCAGACCATCGCGGTCATCGAGGAGGGCGGCCGCACCATCTCCCTCGGGTCCATCCTCGGGCCCGAGTTCGCCGCAGCGCCGGCCCTGCTCTTCGGCCCCGACCAGTTCCACCCCTCGCCCGAGGGGTACCGCGCGCTCGTCCGTCTCCTGCTCCCCTCGGTGCTGGCCGCCCTCGGCCTGGGTCCCGACGACGAGACCGACCCGGAGCCCTACCGCGGCGAGGGCGTCCTGCCGGTCACCCGAGCAGCGATCCAGGCGGTCAACGAGGCCGGCACCGAGCTCGACGGCACCGAGGTCGGCGGCAACCGTCTCGGCGTCCGCGGCCGGTGGGTCGAGCTGCGCCACCGCCGCCGTCGCCCTCAGACCGAAGGCTCGGCCCCCGAGTCGAGCGAGCACGACGAGGCGGGCGCGCCCGACGAGGCACGCGCGGCCGACGAGGCGGGCGCGACGGCGGGTGGCCGTGGTGCCGTCAGCGACACCACCGGGGACTGAGACCCGACGCACCCTGGCCCGACCGTTCCCGGGCCCGCCGCTGCACGTCGCACCGGGTGTGGTGCCTCGCGCCGCCCGAGGTCGCTCTCACCGCGAAGGTCACCCACGACGCACCGCGGGCCCCGAGCAAACGCTCGGGGCCCGCGGTTGTGCGTGGATCAGATGATGCTGCGTTGCTCCGGACCTGGTCGCGTTCACCGGCTGGCCGGTGAACAGGGCACTTGGACGATGTCCGGACATCGTCCAAGTGACTCATTCACCGGCCAGCCGGTGAATGGGACTGGCCCCAAGCCCACGCCCAAGCCAGACGGAGCCGATCAGTCCTGGCTGAAGTAGGCCAGGATGCGCAGCAGGTTGGTGTAGATCCAGACCAGGCTGACGGTCATCGCGAAGGCCGCACGCCACGACTCGCGCTCGGGGAGGCCGTTGGCCACGCCCTGCTCGACGAAGTCGAAGTCCATGATCAGCATGAAGACACCGAGCGCGAGCCCGGCGAAGGCGGTCAGCATGCCGAGGCCGCTGACGCCGAAGAGGCCGATCTCGGCGCCGAAGGCACCCAGGACGAGCTCCATCAAGCTCAGGCCGATCATGCCGAAGACGCCGGCCATGACCATGCGCTGGAACTTCGCGCCGACCTTGATGTTGAAGAACTTGTAGACGGCCAGGGTGCCGGCGAACGCGGCGAAGGTGCCGATCACGGCGCCCTGCACGACACCGTCGCCGTACATCACGTTGAAGAGCTTGCTGATGCCACCCATCGCAATGCCCTCGACGGCCGCGAACACGAGCACCAGGACGGGGCTGATGACCTTCTTGAACGACAGCACCATCGAGAGCGCGAACGCCGCGAGGGAACCGATCGTGGTCGCCGCGATCAGCGGACCGAGGTCGGAGGCCTGGGAGAACTCGGTGACCTCGGGGGTCAGGATCCAGGTGGCGAGCGCCGCCACGACGACGACGCCGAGTGAGATGGCGGTCTTCTGAACGACGGTGTCGATCGTCATCCGGTCCTCGCGGACCGGGGCCTGCGGGGCGCCGTAGGCGACCTCGGAGCCCTGGCCGGACTGACCGGTGGACCAGGTCGACGGGTCGCCGTAGCCGGCGTACGTCTGGTTGCCGCCGCCCGCGCGGCTGAACTCCTCCGAGCGACGGAACACCGGGTTGTTGCTCTGCATGGTCTCCTCCTTGGAGGCCGGATGAACTGGTGGGCGGACCACGACGGCCCGACATAGGTTCCAACGTACGGCATCGACGAGAAAGTTCCGCCCCGCCAGGTGAATTCCGGGCGGCCACTCGTTGCTAGTGTTCGCCGGTGCTGTCGGGGGTGGACCAGACCGGATCCGCACCCCCGCCACGCGGCACCCTCCCCCGTTCGTTCCGAGCGGACATCCAGGGGCTGCGAGCCGTGGCGGTGCTGATCGTGGTCGCCGGCCATGCGGGCGTGCCCTTCCTCGCCGGCGGCTTCGTGGGCGTCGACGTCTTCTTCGTCATCTCCGGATTCCTGATCACGCGCCTGCTGCTCGTCGAGGTTCAGCGTTCCGGCCGGGTGTCCCTGCGCGCGTTCTACGCCCGCCGGGCCCGCCGCATCCTGCCGGCGGCAACGCTGGTCCTGGCGGTGACGGTCGCCGCGTCAGCGATCTGGCTCAGCGCGCTCGATGCGCTGAACGTCGTGACCGATGCCCTCTGGGCAGTCTTCTTCGCCGCCAACCTCCGCTTCGCCGACGTCGGGACGGACTACTTCGCCCAGGAGGAGGCGGTCTCGCCGCTGCAGCACTACTGGTCCCTGGCGGTGGAGGAGCAGTTCTACCTCGTGTGGCCGGTGCTCCTGCTCGGCTGCGCGTGGCTGGCCGGTCGCCGGGGCCGTGCGGACGGCGGGCTTCCCCTCCGGACTCTGCTGGGGGTGCTCGCGGCCCTGATCCTGGCCTCTCTCGGCTACGCCCTGTTCCTGACGGGCAGCGACCCGATCACCGCCTACTTCTCGACGCCCGCGCGAGCCTGGGAGCTGGGCGTGGGCGCGGTGCTGGCCGTCGTCGGCCACCGCGTGGGTGGGCGACTGACGACGCCAGCGCGTGGCGCCCTCGCTCTGGCCGGCCTCACGGCGATCGGTGTCGCGTGCGTCGCCTACGACGCCGGTACGGCGTTCCCCGGGGCCGCCGCGCTGCTCCCGACGCTGGGGGCGGGCGCCGTGCTGCTCAGCGGCACCGCAAGACCCGACTCCGCTGAGCGCGATCCCTGGCCACTCCGGGTGCTCGCCGTGCGGCCACTGCGCGTCGTCGGCGACTGGTCCTACTCCTTGTACCTGTGGCACTGGCCCCTCCTCGTGATCCCCGGCCTCGCGCTCGAGAGGTCGCTGACGGCATACGAGTCGGTCGCGGCCGTGATCGGTGCCCTGCTCCTGGCCGGCCTGACCTTCCACCTCGTCGAGAACCCCGCGCGAGCCGGGGCGAGGCGCGGCGAGCGCCCCCATCAGCGGCAGCGCACCGTCCGCCGCGGCCTAGCGCTGTACCCCGCCTCGGTCCTCGTGGTCGCGCTGATCTGTCTCACCGCTCACCAGTACGCCGGCTCTCGGCTCGCCGGGTCCGGCGAGCCCATCACCGTCGCCAACTCCGGGATCGCGGACGCCCCTGGAGTCACCGTCAGCGCCGACGAGACCATCGCCCTCGTGCAGGCTTCGGTCTTTGCGGCGCGGGAGCACCGACCGTTGCCGGGAGAGCTGCGACCGAGCCTGACGGGGCTGCGCGACGACGTCCCGGACGTGGGCGAGTGCGACTACGTCGACGACGACGTACGCCGCCTGTGCCCCCGGGGCGTCGGGGACACCGGTCCGGACGCGAGGACCATCGTGGTCCTGGGCAACTCGCACGGGCGGATGTGGATCCCCGCCTTCGAGCGGATCGCCGATCGGGGCGGCTACACCACGTACTACCTGGTCAAGCCCAACTGCACCGCGGCGGACCTCCTCGTCAACGAGCTGGACGACAACGAGACCCCCTGGCAGGCGTGCAGCGACTTCCGGGAGTGGGCCCTGGAGCAGGTCGAAGCCCTGCAGCCGGACCTGACCGTCGTGTCGACCAGCGGCCCCAACGCCATCATCTACACCGACGACGGCGACACGGTCAACAAGCGCGACCCCCGCAGACGCGAGGTCACCGAGGACGGCTTCGCTGCCCTGTTCGAGCGTCTCCTCCCGCTCACCGAGCGTGTCGTGCTGCTGCGTGACATCCCGAAGTCCGAGCGCGACGCGGCAACGTGCCTGACCAGGGCCGGCGTCGACCTGGGCACCTGCCTCTTCACCCCGGTGCCCGACCAGGAGCAGGACTCCGCCGACTCCCTGGCCGCCGCGCGGCGAGTGGGCATCGAGGCGGTCGACCCGACTCCCTGGCTCTGCTGGCAGGACCAGTGTCCGCTCGTGATCGGCGACGTCCTGTCCTACCGCGACCGGGGCCACCTCAGCGCGCAGTATGCCGGTGTCCTGGCCGACGACCTGGGGCGTCGTCTGGGCCTGTGGCCCGCGCGCGACTGACCGCCACCCCGACGGAGGCCCACGGTCGCGGCCCGATCGGTCTAGACCTCCGAGGGTGATCCACTTCACTGTGCCCTCATCGCTGAGCGGTCAACTGGCCTTGCCTGAAATTCACCCGATCTGACACGCGCACTCCACCGTCATCCTGAAGAAGCCGGGCACGAGCACGGCATCAGCAGTTCTCGGGGGGAACCAGATGATGACACTCACACCAGTCGATTGCAGTGGAGAGTCGATGACGCTTCACCGAGCGGTCAGCGACCTGCCTGAGCACGTCCGTAGCGCCGTCACGCGCTGGCTGGCCGACCATGAGATCGACCCCGACACGGTGGCCCTGGGTCAGCCGATCGAGCGGGACGCGATGCGCGAGATCCTCACCTGGCGAGAGAGCACCGACCACGGCGTCCTGGTCCGCACGCGCCTGCCGGCCGTGGCCGACGGCGCCGTGTGGCCGGCACCCTTCCCGACGCAGCTGCTGCGCCAGTCCGCCTGACCGACCCCAGCCGACAGCTCTCCGCCCACGGCTGAGCCGACGACCGGGTAGTCCCACCTCGCGTGCGCTGGTGCCCCCGGTGGGGCTCGAACCCACACTGGACCGGGTTTAAGCCGGCTTCCTCTGCCGATTGGGATACGGGGGCGAGGATGGTCGCTGCTGCCTCTCGGGGGTCCCAGAGGTCCTACAGGTAGGTCTGACGAGCGTAGACCGCATGCGCGCCGGCGACCCGGTCCAGGAACAACAGCCCGGCACAGTGGTCGATCTCGTGCTGGAGCGCCCGGGCCTCGAACGCCTCGGCGCGCACCTCGACCTCCTCACCGCTCCCGGGTAGCCGACCGCGGACCAGGACCCGTGAGGCACGCTTCACGTCACCGGTCAGGTCGGGCACGCTCATGCAGCCCTCCCGGGCCTTCTCGTTGCGCGAGGAGTCGACGACCTCGGCGTTGCACAGCACGAAGGTGCCGTGATGCTCGCGGGTCTTGGGGTGCGCGGAGACGTCGACGCAGAAGACCTGCGCGGACACGCCCACCTGGGGCGCCGCCAAGCCCACGCAGCCGGGACTGACCCGCATCGTGGCCACCAGGTCGGCAGCCAGCCGGACGACCTCTGGGGCCGTCGGGTCCACCTGCGCGCCGGGCCCGGACAGGACGTCGGCCGGTGCTCGCACCACCTCCAGGACGCGGCCCTCCAGACCGAGCTCGAGCTCGGTCCAGTCGCGCAGTCGGCTCACAGGTCGTCGGCCTCGGCCGCCCGCAGGCTCGCCCCGACCCCGAGCTCACGGGCGACCCGCTGGATCGCCGCGTCGAGCGTCGTGGGATCGACCCCGGCAGGTAGGACGATCTCGGCGATGACCACGTAGAGCTCGCCCGAGAGCCGCGTGGTGAGGTCGGTGATGTTGCCGTCGACCCGCGCCACCTCGCCCACGATCGAGGACACGATGCCGGCACGGTCGCCGCCGTGCACCGACAGGATCCACGGCGTCCCGCCGGACACGCCGCTGTCGTCGGCGGCCACCGCGCGGACGGTGACCGAGAGGGTGCCGTCGCTGGTCAGGGGCGCCAGAGCGTCCTCGATGGCGGCGCCCGAGGCCGCTCCGGAGCCGAGGAGCATCATCGCGAAGTGACCCCGCAGCAGGGTCATCGTGGAGTCCTCGAGGTTCAGGCCCAGGACGGCGAGCCGACTCGTGGTCTCGGCGATGATGCCGGGCCGGTCGTGCCCGAGGACGGTGATGGCGTGCAGCTGGTCGGTCACCGCACCATTGTCGCAGTGCCGGAGGGACGCTCCGGCCCGGCGCCACCATCCGGCGTCACTCGACCAGGGACGCGGCGATGCCGTCGAGGATGTCGCACTCGGAGACGAGCAGCGACGAGGCCTCGCTGCGCGCGAGCACCCCTGCCAGGATCAGCGCGCCCGCCCCGATCACGTCGGCACGTCCCGGGTGCATCCACGGGAGCGCCCGACGTTGGGCCACCGTCATCGCCACCAGACGGGCGGCGTGCTCGCGGACCTCGGCAGCGACGAGCACCTGACGGTCGATCGCCTCCCTGTCGTACGACGCCAGCCCGAGCACACCCGCGGCGACCGTGGTGATCGTGCCCGCGACGCCGATCACCGTGGAGGCTCCGGCGAGGTTGAAGGGACAGGTGTCGAGGGCGTGCTCGATGTCGGTGACCACAGCCTCGATCTCGCTGCGACCCGGGGGATCGAGCCGCAGGTGTCGTTCGTGCAGGCGCACCGAGCCGATGTCCATCGAGTAGGCCGCCCTCGGGATCGACCGACCCGCCGTCCCGACGATCACCTCTGTCGAGCCACCGCCGATGTCGACGACGAGGACGTCTCCCTCAGGCGTTGCTTCGGGATCGATCCCGAGGTGCTCGACGGCTCCGGCGAAGGCCAGCGCGGCCTCCTCCTCGCCGGCGAGGACCTCCGGACGCACCCCGAGCCGCGCGGCCACACCAGCGGCGAACTCCTCGGCGTTGTCGGCGTCCCTGGTGGCCGAGGTCGCGCAGAAGCGCATCCGCTCGACCCCGTGCCGGCGCACCAAGGCGGCGTACTCGTCGATCGCCGCGAACGTGCGCTGCAGCGCGCCGGGCGAGAGGCGCCCCGTCGAGTCGACGCCCTCACCGAGCCGCACCATCCGCGCCTCCCGGACCAGGGCCTCGCCGGAGGGCCCCGTGACGAGGAGCTTGATGGTGTTGGTGCCGCAGTCGATGGCGGCCGTCGGGCTGCTCACTCCTCGACGCTCACGCACGGGCCCGAGGCCCACCACTCCCCCAGCAGGTCGAGGACCTCGTCGCCGAGGGGGTTGACCCCGGCGCCTGCAGCCAGGGCGTGGCCGGCCAGGACGTGCAAGCACTTGACCCGGTCGGGCATGCCGCCCGCGGTGACCCCGTCGATCTCGGGGACGTCGCCGAGCGTGCGACGGAAGGCCAGGTAGGACTCGTGCGCGGTCCGATAGTCGGCCGCGAGGTCGGGCTCCTCGCCGAGGCGCGCCTGCATCTGCTTCATCAGGCCCGAGCCCTCGAGGGTGCCGATGAGGGAGGCCGCCCGCGGGCACGTGAGGTAGAAGGTCGTCGGGAACGGCGTCCCGTCGGGCAGCCGGGGCTCGGTCGTCACCACGTCGGGGTTGCCGCAGGGGCACCGGTGCCCGACCCCGGCGATCGCCCGCGGGGGGCGACCGAGCTGGGCCCGGATGGTGTCCTCGTCCTGAGGCTCGAGCGGCGTGCAGCTCACTCCGGCGTCTCCTCGGACTCCTGGGGGGCACCCTCGGGGTCCTGGATCCGGGTCAGCGGCGGCGGGTCGGCGCGACGCTGAGGGTCGCCGGCGACCAGCACGGTCTGCCAGGCGTCGTCCCAGAACGCCCGCGGTTCGCTCGGCGCGATCGTGTCGGGGTCGGTGAGCTCGCTCTCCGACTGCAGCGGGGCGCCGTCGCGCAGGGCGACGAACGGCGTCTCGCCCGGACGCACGTAACCGAGCCGCTCGCGCGCCTCGGTCTCGACGTACTCCGGATCGTCCCACCGCGACCGCTCCTGCTCGAGGTCGGCGATCTGCGCCTCCCGCTCGCTGATGGTGCTCTGCAGGCTCTCGATCTGGCCGCGCTGCTGCAGGTAGGCGCGCAACGACGAGGCGTAGGAGACCGCGAGCACCGCGAGCACCAGCACGAGGATCGCGGCGCGACCGGTCAGGCGCGGTCTGGGAGCGGGAGCCGCCGCGCGGGCCGGCTGCGGCTGCCGGGTCCGAGCGCTGGACGACGGCCGCGCGGTCCGGCTGGTCCGCGGTCCGGGCGCCCGACCCGGCCCGCTGCTGCCCGAGCGGGCGCGCGTCGAGGCCGAGCGGCGCTGGTCGGTGCGCGCGGGCTTGTCGGGCTTGCGGGTCGGAGCTGGCACGGGATCATCCTCTCCCGAGCACGTCTCCGATCACGGGACGAAACGCGGGAAGGCGCCTGCTCCTGCGTAGCGAGCGGCCTCGCCGAGCTCCTCCTCGATGCGCAGCAGCTGGTTGTACTTCGCCACGCGCTCCGAGCGAGCCGGGGCGCCGGTCTTGATCTGGCCACAGTTGGTCGCCACGGCGAGATCGGCGATCGTGGTGTCCTCGGTCTCGCCCGAGCGGTGGCTCATCATGCACGCGTAGCCGTTGCGGTGCGCCAGCTCGACGGAGTCGAGCGTCTCGGTGAGCGACCCGATCTGGTTGACCTTCACCAGCAGGGCGTTGGCCTGGCCGCCGGTGATGCCGCGCTGCAGACGCTCCACGTTGGTCACGAACAGGTCGTCGCCGACCAGCTGGGTGCGGGCCCCGAGCTGGTCGGTGATTGCCTTCCACCCGTCCCAGTCGTCCTCGTCGAGGGCGTCCTCGATGCTGACGATGGGGTACGCCGAGACGAGCTCACCGTAGTAGGCCGCCATCTCGTCGGCCGTCTTCGAGGTGCCCTCGAAGGTGTAGGTGTTGTCGGTGCAGAACTCACTGGCAGCCACGTCGAGCGCGAGCGCGATGTCCTTGCCCAGGGTCAGGCCCGCTGCGCCGACGGCCTCGGCGATCAGGTCGAGCGCGGCCCGGTTGGAGTCGAGGTTGGGGGCGAAGCCGCCCTCGTCGCCCAGGCCCGTGGCCAGACCCTTCTTCTTCAGCACGGCCTTGAGGGAGTGGTAGACCTCCGCGCCCTGACGCAGCGCCTCACGGAACGTGGGCGCGCCGATCGGCGCGATCATGAACTCCTGGATGTCGACGTTGGAGTCGGCGTGGGAGCCTCCGTTGAGGATGTTCATCATCGGCACGGGCAGCACGTGGGCGTTGGGCCCGCCGACGTAGCGGTAGAGCGGCAGGCCGGCCGAGTCGGCGGCAGCGCGCGCCACGGCCAGCGACGCGCCCAGGATCGCGTTGGCCCCGAGCGTGGCCTTGTTGGGCGTCGCGTCGAGCTCCAGCATCGTCTGGTCGACGAGGCGCTGATCGTCGGCGTCGAGACCCTCCAGGGCCGGCCCGATGGTCTGGATCACGGCGTCGACGGCCTTGCCGACGCCCTTGCCGAGATAGCGGTCGCCGCCGTCGCGCAGCTCCACGGCCTCGAAGGCCCCGGTCGAGGCGCCGCTGGGCACCATCGCCCGCGCGAAGACGCCGTCGTCGAGGACGACCTCGACCTCGACGGTGGGGTTGCCGCGCGAGTCGAGGATCTCGCGGGCTCCGACTGCTTCGATGGCTGCCACGTGGGTGCTCCTGGGGTGGTCGTCGACTGCGATGGTCTGGTCGGCGTTCAGCGTAGAGGAACCCCTGGCCGCGCCCGCGGGGTGCTCGTCCGCTGATCCGCTGAGTGGCCCAGGTCCTGCCCGAGGCCGCCGCCCTTGGCCGCTGCCCGGGCCTCCCGCCCTCCCCGAGCCGGACCGACGCGTTCACCAAGTGCTCACCTGCGAGCCACCCCGTCGCCGCGAAGACCCTCCCTGTCGCCGCAAGTGTCGACGGGTCCTACCGCCGGTCCGGCGGTGATCTCCCGTCTCGGGACCACCCGAAAGGCACGTCTACATGCCCCTCCGCCGTGGCCTGGCTGCCGCCGCTGTGTGCGCCCTGCCCCTGTCCCTGTCGCTGTCCCTGCTGTCGACGCTTCCGTCGTCGGGAGCCCCCGCCCCGGAGCAACGGGCGGCCGAGCCCAGCTCGTGGTTCGAGCGGGTCGCCACCTATCCCGTCTACCTCAACGTCCCCGCGGGCGTCGACCCGTCCGAGCCGACCGTCGCGGAGATCTCCACGATCACCGACGACGGCCAGACGGTGATCTACACCGATGCCCTGGGCAAGCGGATCGGGTTCCTCGACATCAGTGACCCGACGGCTCCCGTGGGAGCCGGCACGCTCGACCTGTCGGAGATCGGCAACGCCGACGACCAGCCGACCTCGGTCGCCGCGGTCGGCGACCACGTGCTGGTCGTCATCGACGAGTCGGGGGGTGACTTCGTCAACCCGGCAGGTCGCGTCGACGTCGTGCGCCTCTCGGACCACACGGTCGTCAACTCCGTCGACCTGGGCGGCCAGCCCGACTCCATCGCGATCAGCCCGGACGGCACGTTCGCGGCGATCGCCATGGAGAACCAGCGCGACGAGGACCTCACCCCGCCCGGAGCCGAGGAGGGCGAGCTTCCGCAGCTGCCCGCCGGGTCGGTGCAGGTGCTCGACCTCACTCCGTCCGACGCCACGACGTGGAGCGCCACCGAGGTGCCGCTGGTCCTGCCCAACGGCGACCCGCTGCCGATCATCGCCGCAGCCGACCTCTACGCACCCGAGGACCCGGAGCCCGAGTACGTCGACATCAACGAGGACAACACGCTCGCGCTGTCGCTGCAGGAGAACAACGGCCTCATCATCATCGATCTGGCCACCCTGACGGTGACCAACGCCTTCTCCGCCGGCAACGCCAAGGTCTCCGGCGTCGACACCACCGACGACGGCATCTTCAACGCCAACCAGGCGATCGACGTGCCACGCGAGCCGGACTCCATCGCCTGGGTCGGCGACGGCCTGGTCGCCACCGCGAACGAGGGCGACCTGTTCGGCGGCAGCCGCGGCTGGTCGGTCTTCGACGCCGAGACCGGCGAGGTGCTGTGGGACGCCGGCAACACGTTCGAGCACCTCGCCGTCCAGCACGGCCTCTTCAACGACGGCCGCGCCGACAACAAGGGCGCCGAGCCCGAGGGCATGGCCTTCGACGTCGTCGACGGCGTCCCCACCGTCTTCGTGGGCTCCGAGCGGAGCAACTTCGTGGCCGTCTACGACATGACGGAGCCGACCCGCCCGCGGTTCCAGCAGCTGCTGCCGACCACCAACGGTCCCGAGGGCCTGCTGCCGGTGCCCGACCGCGACCTGCTCGTCGTGTCCTCCGAGGAGGACGAGGCGTCGGCAGGCGTGCGCGCCACGGTCGGGATCTACCAGCTCGGCGACACCCCGGCCGCGTTCCCGCAGATCATCTCCCGCACGCCCGTGGGCGCCACCGGTCCGATCGGCTGGGGAGCCCTCGGCGCCCTGTCCGGCGTGCCCGGCGACGCGTCGTCGATGTACGCGGCCAGCGACTCGGCGTACGCCACCGGCCGGATCTACTCGGTCGACGTCAGCCGGTCACCGGCCGTGATCACGCACGCTCTCGATGTCCGCGACGAGGACGGTCAGCGTCCCTCGATCGACATCGAGGGCCTGGCAGCACGAGCCGACGGCGGCTTCTGGCTCGCTCTCGAGGGCACCGACGGCCCGAGCAACGCCCTGGTCCGCACCGACGAGGACGGCGTCATCCAGGAGCGCGTCGAGCTCCCGGCCAACGTCACCGCCCACGTCCGCAACTGGGGACTGGAGGGTGTCGCGGTGAGCGGCACCGGCGACGAGGAGCAGCTGTACGTCGTCATCCAGCGCACGCTGTGGGAGGACCCCAGCGCTGCTGCGGCCGACCTGGTGCCGCTCGAGGGCAACGTCGCCCGGATCGGACGCTACGACGTGGGCTCGCAGGAGTGGACGTGGTTCACCTACCCGTTGGAGGAGACCTCCGCGGCGGGTGACTGGATCGGCCTCTCCGAGATCTCGGTCGTCGACGACAACTCGGTGGCGATCATCGAGCGCGACAAGCTCAACGGACCTCGCGCCGCTCTCAAGCGGGTCTACACCGTGGACCTGCCCGCGGGATCGCCCTCGGCGCCGACCCCGGTCACCAAGACGCTGGCCGTCGACCTGCTGCCGCAGATGCAGGCCCGCAACGGCTGGACGCAGGAGAAGCTCGAGGGCCTCGGCATCAGCAGCAACGGGCGAGTCTTCGCCGTCACCGACAACGACGGTCTCGACGACGCCACGGGCGAGACCCAGCTCTTCCGGCTGGGCGCCCTCACCCGCGTCTTCGACGACGCCGTCGCGACCTCGACCCAGCTCAAGGTCAAGAAGTCGAAGGTCAAGGTGGGCCAGAAGGTGCGCTTCACCGCCCGCGTCACGCCGAGCTTCGCCGGCGGGTCCGTGCGGCTCATGGACCGCACGAAGGTCGTGCGCACCCTGAGCCTGGTCGGCGGCCGTGTCTCCGGCAAGCTCGCGCTCGCCCGGGGCAAGCACCAGCTCACGGCGATCTACCTCGGCGCCCAGGACGCAGCGGGATCGCGCTCCGAGCGGGTCACGGTGAAGGTCACGAAGAAGGGCAAGAAGAAGGGCTCGAAGAACAAGCACTGATGCCCGCCATCCTGAGCCGGGGCGTCGGCGTCATGCTGGTCCAACCATGAACCAGCTGGCGCGGCGCCTCGGCACGGGCGACGCGGTCGTCGTCGGCCTGTCGGCGATGATCGGCGCCGGCGTCTTCTCGGTCTTCGCGCCCGCCGCTGCCGCTGCCGGCGGCGGTCTGCTCATCGGTCTCGCCATCGCCGCCCTGGTGGCGTTCTGCAACGCGGTCGCCTCCACCCAGCTGGCCGGCACCTATCCGTCCTCCGGTGGCACCTACCTCTACGGTCGTGAGGTCCTGGGACCGTGGTGGGGGTTCCTCGCCGGGTGGGGCTTCGTCGTGGGGAAGACGGCCTCCTGCGCGGCGATGGCGCTGACCTTCGCGGCCTACGCGGTGCCGGATCCCGCGTGGGCCGGCCGGGCCGTCGCCGTGGCGGCCGTCGTGTCACTGACGGTCCTGAACCTGCGCGGCATCACCCGTACGGCGCTCGTCGCGCGCCTGCTGCTCGCCCTGACGCTCAGCACCCTGGTCGCGGCGCTGTTCGCCATCACGACCGGTGAGAGGGGTGGCGGGACCACCCACGCACTCGCCTTCGACGGGGGTGTCCTCGGGGTGCTGCAGGCCGCAGGACTCCTCTTCTTCGCCTTCGCCGGCTACGCGCGGATCGCCACGCTGGCCGAGGAGGTGCGCAGCCCGGCGACCCTGGCCCGCGCCGTCCTGGTCGCGCTCGGCGTCACCGTCGTGCTGTACGCCGCGGTGGCGGTCGTGCTGCTGCGGACGCTCGGCTCGGGCCTGGCCGAGACGAGCACCCCCCTGAGCACGGCCGCTGCCGCAGCCGGGGCGGCCTGGGCCGAGCCCGTCGTACGGCTCGGGGCGGTAGCGGCGTCGCTGGGAGCCCTCCTGGCCCTGCTGGCGGGCGTCGGACGCACCACCCTGGCGATGGCCCGTGAGCGCGATCTGCCCGGCTGGTTGGCCTCCGTCGACCCCCGGCACCAGGTGCCCGACCACGCGCAGGTCGTGGTGGGCTCGGCGATCGTGGTGCTCGTCCTGGCCACCGACCTGCGCGGAGCGATCGGGTTCTCGTCGTTCGGGGTGCTGGTCTACTACGCCGTCGCCAACGCGGCGGCGTACGCCCAGCCCGCCGAGGCACGCAGGTGGCCGCGGGCGCTCAACGTCCTCGGGCTCGTGGGCTGCCTCGGACTCGCGGCGACCCTCCCGGTCGCCTCGCTGATCGGCGGCGTCGTCGTGCTCGCGGTGGGGGTGGCGGGGCGTGCGGTGGCGCTCAGGCGCCGGTCGCCCGGGCCCGCCGGGCCTTCTCGTCCCGCTTGACCTGCTGCCAGATCGCGTTGACCTCGGTGGCGCTCAGCGGGGGCGAGTCGGCGTCGCGACCCAGGGACGCGGGGTCGAAGACGTGCGGGTTGCGTCGGCGCAGCTTGGCGGTGATGCCCGCTGCCACGTCGTCGATCGTGAAGTCGCCCCGCTCCTCGGCGATCGCGGCGTGGAAGACGACCTGGAGCAGGACGTCGCCCAGCTCCTCGCACACGTGGGCCGAGTCGCCGGCATCGATCGCCTCGACCAGCTCCTCGGTCTCCTCACGCAGGTAGGGCACCAGCGAGGTGGGCGTCTGCTCGGCCTTCCACGCACACTCCGCGCGCAGACGACGCATCACGTCGACCAGCTCCTGGAGCGCCGTCACGAGCTCACCCCTGGTCGGAGGCTCCGCAGAGCTGGCTCTCCGGCAGGTCGGCCGCCGCCGTCGCGACCTGGTCCTCGGTGGCCGTGAGCGGGTCGAGCTGACCGAGGGTGGCCGCGTCGCTGACGGCCACGCTCGTGCCGTCGAGCTCGGCGACGACCTGGCCGTTGTCGACCGTGAGCCGGAAGACCGGGTTGATCGCGACGTCGTTGTCGTCGAGCCACGCGCTGATCACCGAGCGGCCCCGGTCGACGAGGACGGCCGGGTCGGGCGGCACGTCACCCTCGGCGGCGAAGGCCGCCTCGCCCAGGGACGTCGCGGCTGCCTCGATGTAGCTGGTCGCCTCACCGAGGAGCACGAACGCGTCGCGCTGCTCCTCGGGCACCGTCGCGTTGGCCTCGTCGAGACCGCCGACGGCCGCGTCGTAGGTGTCCGCCAGAGCCAGGCCGCCGTCGTCGAGGGCCTGGCCCGCGGCGGCACGCTGGATCAGCACGCTCACGAACTGCTGGCGCGCCAGCGAGCGCGGGAAGCCCGGCTGGTCCTGGTCGGAGAAGAACGTGCACGCGTCGTCGATCGCGTCGTCGATGGTCTCGAGCGGGACCTCGGTGTCACCGACCTGGGCGGCCACACCGGGGCGCAGCTGCTCGTCGCTGACGCTGCAGGCGGACAGCCCGCCGCTGAGCAGGAGGCTCAGGGCGCCGGCGACCGCAAGGGACCCCAGCCTGGGACGGTTGCTCACGCGGACTCCTTCGGGTCGAGGACGCTGTCGATCACGCCGCGGGCCCATTCAAGCAGGGCGATCCCCTCCAGCGGACGACCGGTCGCACCCGGGGTGCCGGGGCGCGGGACGAGCACGGTGTCGACCGTCGTCTTCACGATCGACTTCGGGTAGAGCCGGTTGAGCCGGATGGTGCGCGACTCGGGCAGGGAGACCGGCGCGAAGCGGACGTTCTTGCCCGCGATCGTGACCTCCCCGATGCCGGCCTCCCGAGCACGTGCACGGAACCGGGCGACCAGCTGCAGCGAGGTGACCTCCTGCGGAGGCTCGCCGTACCGGTCGATCATCTCCTCGGCCAGCACGTCGACGTCGGCGTCGGAGCGCACCTCGGCCAGGCGTCGGTACATCTCGAGGCGCAACCGCTCGCTCTCGATGTAGTCGTGCGGCAGGTGCGCGTCGATCGGCAGCTCGATGCGGACCTCGTTGAGGACACCGCCGTCGGCCTCTCCCCCGCCCTTGAACTCGGCCACGGCCTCGCCGACCAGCCGCACGTAGAGGTCGAAGCCGACGTCGGCGATGTGCCCTGACTGCTCGCCACCGAGCAGGTTGCCTGCCCCGCGGATCTCGAGGTCCTTCATCGCGATCGCCATGCCGCCGCCGAGGTCGGAGTGCTGGGCGAGAGTGGCGAGGCGCTCGTGGGCGGTCTCGGTGAGCGGCTTCTCGGGCGGGTAGAGGAAGTAGGCGTAGGCCCGCTCGCGGCTCCGGCCGACCCGGCCGCGCAGCTGGTGGAGCTGGGAGAGGCCGAGGGTGTCGGCTCGCTCGATGATCATCGTGTTGGCGTTGGAGACGTCGAGCCCGCTCTCCACGATCGTGGTGCAGACCAGGACGTCGAAGTTCTTCTCCCAGAAGTCCAGCATCACCTGCTCGAGCTGGTGCTCGCCCATCTGACCGTGCGCCGTGGCCACGCGCGCCTCGGGCACCAGCTCGCGCAGCCGCGCAGCGGCCTTCTCGATCGAGGTGACCCGGTTGTGGATGAAGAAGACCTGTCCGTCGCGGAGCAGCTCGCGGCGCAGGGCGGCGGTGACCTGGCGGTCCTCGTAGGCCCCCACGTAGGTCAGCACCGGGTGCCGCTCCTCGGGGGGCGTGGTGATCGTCGACATCTCGCGGATGCCGGTGATCGACATCTCCAGGGTGCGCGGGATCGGCGTCGCGCTCATGCTCAGCACGTCGACCGAGGTGCGCAGTCGCTTCATCTGCTCCTTGTGCTCGACACCGAAGCGCTGCTCCTCGTCGACCACGATCAGGCCGAGGTCCTTCATCGTGATGTCGGGGTTGAGCAGCCGGTGAGTGCCCACCACGATGTCGACCGTGCCGTCGGCCAGGCCGGCGATGACCTCCTTGGCCTCCTTGTCGGTCTGGAAGCGGCTCAGTCCCTTGACCGAGACCGGGAAGCCGGCCATCCGCTCGCCGAAGGTCGACAGGTGCTGGGTGACCAGGAGCGTCGTCGGCACCAGCACCGCGACCTGCTTGCCGTCCTGGACCGCCTTGAACGCCGCCCGGACCGCGATCTCGGTCTTGCCGTAGCCGACGTCGCCGCACACGAGACGGTCCATCGGCACGGTCTGGCGCATGTCGGACTTGACCTCGTCGACCGTGCTGAGCTGGTCGGGGGTCTCGGTGAAGGGGAAGGCGTCCTCGAGCTCGCGCTGCCAGGGAGTGTCCGGCCCGAAGGCGTAGCCCTTGGTGGCCTGACGCGCGGCGTACAGCTTGATCAGCTCGGCGGCGATCTCGCGCACCGCCTTGCGGGCGCGGCCCTTGCGCTTGGCCCAGTCGGCACCGCCCAACCGGTCGAGGCTGGGCTGCTCGCCGCCCACGTAGCGGGTGATCTGGTCCAGCGCGTCGGCGGGCACGTAGAGGCGGTCCGGCGGAGCGCCCCTCTTCGTCGAGCCGTACTCCAGCACGAGGTACTCGCGCTTGGCGCCCTGCACCTCGCGCTGCTTCATCTCCACGAAACGCCCGACGCCGTGCTGCTCGTGGACGACGTAGTCGCCGGCCTTGAGCTCGAGGGGGTCGATCTGCTTCTTGCGACGGGCGGGCATCTTGCGCATGTCGCGCGTCGAGGCCTTCTGGCCCGAGATGTCCTCGCCGGTCAGGAGCACCAGGCGGTTGGTGGCGTCGACGAACCCCTTGACCGTGCTGCCGCAGGTGACGACCACGGTCCCGACGGGCAGGTCGTCGAGGGTCTCGACACTGTCGGCCAGACGAGCCGGCACCTCGCGCTCGGTGAGCGCCTCCACGGTGCGCTCGGCCGGACCGTGACCGGGGTGGACGACGAGCACCCGGTAGGCGTCCGAGCGCCAGCGCTCGATGTCGGTCAGCGCCTTCTCGACGTCGCCGCGGTAGCTGTCCATGGGCGCCGTGGACAGGGCCACCGAGGTGACACCGGTCGTGGCGTCGTCGCCGGCTGCCTCGGCCGCGGCGTCCGCGTCGAGGCCGAACGGGCTCAGGGTCCACCACGGCAGGTGGCGCTCCAGGACGGTCTGGCGGACGTCGCCGATCTCGCGGTAGGACGCCGCACCGAGGTCGATCGGTGAGGTCCCGCCTCCCGCGGCGGCCGCCCAGCTCGCCCCGAGGAACTCCTCGCTCGTGGCGACCAGGTCGTGGGCACGGCTGCGCGCTCGCTCGGGGTCGAGCACCAGCACGTGCGTGTCGTCGGGCATCAGGTCGACGAGGAGCTCCATCTCGTCGACAAGGGCCGGCGCGAGCGACTCCATGCCCTCGACGGCGATCCCGGCAGCCATCTTGTCGGTCAGCTCGAGCAGGGCCGGGTGGTCGCGACCCAGCTCTGCAGCGCGGGCCCGGACCTCCTCGGTGAGCAGCAGCTCGCGACACGGTGGCGCCCAGAGCCGCTCGGCCTTCTCGAGGGTGCGCTGGTCGGCGACGGAGAACCAGCGGATCTCCTCGATGTCGTCGCCCCAGAGCTCGACGCGCAGCGGGTGCTCCTCGGTCGGCGGGAACACGTCGACGATCCCGCCTCGTACGGCGAACTCGCCGCGCCGCTCCACCAGGTCGACGCGCGAGTAGGCGGCGTCGGCGAGCCGGGCGACCAGGTCGTCGAGCGGGATCGTGTCGCCCGGGGCCAGCTCGACCGGCTCGAGGTCGGCGAGCCCCTTGACCTGAGGCTGGAGGATCGAGCGGACCGGTGCGACGACGACCTTGAGCGGCCCGTTGGTCGCGTCGGTCCCGGGGTGAACCAGTCGACGCAGCACCGCGAGCCGTCGACCGACGGTGTCGCTGCGCGGGCTGAGGCGCTCGTGCGGCAGCGTCTCCCAGCTGGGGTACGCCGCCACGAGAGCAGGGTCGAGGAGGTCACCGAGCGCGGCGACGAGGTCGTCGGCCTCGCGGCTGGTCGCGGTGACCGCGAGCACGGTGCGTCCGGCTCGGACGAGTCCGGCGACGGCGAAGGGCCGCATCGCCTCGGGCGCGGTGAGGTCGAGGGTGCGCACCGCCCCCCCGCGTGCATCGCGCAACGCCCCCGCGAAGGTGGCGTCGGCCAGGACAGCATCGGCGAGGCCGGACAGGCTCACAGGACTCCTCGAACCACTCGGTGCACGTCAGGGGCAACTCACGCACGCGTACTGCTGGGGACAGCCGAACAGGGCACCGATCCGGTCGGGACCGGGTGCTCTCGGAGTCTACGGTCGGGCGCCGACGGCGATCGAGCCGGTGCGGGTCCGCGTGACCCTCGAGCATTCCGGAGCATTCCGTCGCGATTCGCGGGGTACGGGTCAGCAGGTCGGATTAGAGTCCGACTACCCACCCCCACCAGACCGCGTGCCGCGTACCCGCCGCACGGGTCTCGGCCCAGTTCCAGCGTCACCCCGGAGGACCCCACCGATGAGCCCACGCACGACGTCTCGGCGACACCGCTCCGCACTGCTCGGGGTGACCTCGTTGGCACTGGTCGCAGCCGGGCTCGCCGGGGGCCAGGCCGGCGCCACGACCACGCCGGCCGCCGCGGCCACCGGCGCCCCCCTGGCGGCCCCCGCATCGGCTGCGGCACCGGGTTCCAAGGCCGCGTCGTCGGGTGAGGCGGCGGGCAACTACGACTCCCGTTCGGTCAGCAGCCCGGCACTGGTCCGCCGTACGGCGAAGGTCCAGGAGTCCCGCGGTGCCGCCGCCGGCAAGCTCGCCGACGACATCGGGGGCGACGCCACCGTGTCGCTGGACCCGGTCACCGGCACGCCCCGCGACGTGACGTCGCGCCTGGGGTTCCTCACCGGTCCCAGCAACCGCGCAGCCGCCGACGTCGCGCTCGACTACGTGCGGCGCAACCTCTCCGGATTCGGCCTGACCGGCGCCGACCTCGAGACCCTGCGCGAGGTCCGCAGCTTCACCGACATCAACGACATCACCCACGTCTACTGGACCCAGGAGATCGACGGGATCCCCGTCTTCGGCAACGGCCTGCGCGCAGCGATCGACGGTTCGGGTCGACTCATCACGGTGCAGGGCGCCCCGGTCTCGCAGGTGGGCCGCGAGGTCCGTCGCTCCACCGAGCCGAGCGTGTCCCGCGAGGACGCCCTCGACGCCGCCGTGGCCGACGTACGACGTGACGCGGCGCGCGACGGCGCGACCGCCGAGCGCGTCTGGTTCATGAGCGCCGACGGCCTGCGTCCGGGCTGGGTCACCTACACCCAGCCCAGCGGGACCGAGGCCTACCAGCACGTGATCGACGCGGCCACCGGTCGAACGCTCTACCGCCGCAGCACGATGAACTTCGAAGAGAACCCCGCCGCCGCTACCGCTTCGGAGAAGCGCAGTGGGAAGAAGAAGGACAAGAAGAGGCTGCCCAAGGGGTCGGCCCTGGTCCACGAGAACTACCCCGGCGCCAGCGGCAACAACACCGGTGGCAAGCAGCACGTCGTCAACCTGCACAAGCTCGGCTACCTGCCACGCCGGGCCACCTGGATGCGCGGACCGTACGCCTCGGTGTGGGCCGACCTCAACGACGACGACCAGGTGCAGCAGCGCGAGAAGTCGAAGGTCCCGCCGCGGCGCAAGAAGGCGAAGTTCGAGCTCAAGCCCTTCGAGACCGCTGCTGGTCAGGCGCGCTGCTCGAAGCGCTACGTGTGCACCTGGGACCCGACGGTCGCGAAGTCCTGGAAGAAGAACAAGAACCAGGACGGCGTCCAGGGCCTCTACTTCACGAGCACGTTCGCCGCATGGCTCAAGGAGGCGCCGTTCGGCTTCACCGCCGACCTCGGCAACTTCGAGCGCGCCGGTGGTGACGAGGTCTACGTCCACACGATGGACGGCGCCGACACCGCCGACGGCTTCCCGGACGGCGGCCACGTCAACAACGCCAACTTCAACACACCCCCCGACGGCTACTCGCCGACGATGCAGATGTACCTCAACGTCGGCCCGGCCTACCTGGCCGCCAGCTCGACCGAGGCCTTCGACAACATCGGTCACGAGTACACCCACGGCCTGTCCAACCGCCTCGTCGTGGACTCGATGGGCTTCTCGACGCTGAACAGCTACCAGGCCGGCGGCATGGGTGAGGGGTGGAGCGACTTCTACTCCTTCGACTACCTGGAGAAGAACAACCTGGTCCGCAACGACCGTCGGGTCGACGGTGAGCTGCTCTACGACCGCTACCTCACCAAGAACCGACCCTTCACCCGTACCGCCGCCATCGACTGCAAGGTCGGCGACTCCCTGGCGCCCCTGTGCCGCCAGCTCGACGGCGAGGGCACCGGCGGCTACACGTTCGGCGACATCCCCGGTCAGCTGACCACCGAGGTCCACAACGCCGGCGAGGTGTGGGCGCAGACGCTGTGGGACCTCCGCGAGGTGCTGGGCCACGCCCGGACGATGCGCCTGGTCACCGCCGCGATGACGCTCTCGCCCGACAACCCGTCGATGCTCGACATGCGCGACGCGATCATCACCGCGGACAAGGTGATCTTCAGCGCGGCCAACACCGACCGGCTCTGGAAGAAGTTCGCTGCGCGGGGCTTCGGCTACTTCGCTGCCTCGATCGACGGCAGCGATGCCGAGCCCGTCGAGGACTTCAGCATGCCGCCGTCGGGCAACGAGGCCCCCGGCGCGATCCTCGGCACGGTCACCGACACCAACGGGGACCCGGTGGCCGGCGCGCTGGTGCTGGTGGCCGGACACAGCTCCAGCACTGCCGGCAGCTACTCGGACGTCACCGGCACCGACGGCACCTACGTGATCGGCGGTGTCTTCCCAGGCACCTACCCGAAGGTCGTCGCGATCGCCGACGGCTTCGGCAGCGGAGTCGAGTCCGCGACGGTGCCCCAGGGCGACGCCGCCGTCGTCGACTTCACACTGCGTCGTGACTGGGCAGCCGCCTCGGGCGGCGCCTCGATCGTCTCCTTCGACGGCGTCGACTACTCGATCTACGGCTGCGGGCCGGGCGAGCTGATCGACCTGTCCCTCGGCACCGGGTGGGGCAGCACCACCGGGCCGACCGAGGACCCGGTCACCGCCGCCGACCAGGTCGAGCCCAAGTCGATCGTGATCGCACTGCCCCAGGCCATCGACATCACCACCATCGCCGTCGACCCGGGCAACACCTGCGGCGACCCCGGCAGCTCGTCGACCGCCGACTACGTGCTCGAAGTCGGGGACTCTGCCGACGGTCCGTGGATCGAGGCGGCTTCGGGCACCTTCACCGAGGGCGACCGCGGCACGCTCGTCGACATCCCGGTCACGGTGCCGCCGGCGATGTCCTTCGTGCGCTACACCATGGTCAGCCCGCAGGTCCCCGACTTCGCGGGCTGCCCCGACGCCTTCGGTGGCTGCACCTACCTGGACTCCTCCGAGCTGTCCGTCTACGACGACTGAGCCGGCGAGCCCGCAGCGACCGTGCGAGGAACGAGCACGGTCGCTGCGGGCTCAGATTGAGGAAGCCCTGCGGCCGACGGAGGAGGCCGCAACGGGCGCCTCGAAATCCGGTGACCCGAGAACCAACAGAAACCCACACACCAACCCCGTAGCCTCGATGCCATGGGGACGAGGGGCAGTGCCGCATCCTGCCTGATCGTCGTCAGCCTCGCCGCAACCGCCTGCGCCGGCCCGACAGCCGAACGCGACGGGGCCACGCCGGCGTCCCCCGCGCCCAGCCACCGCGTCGGTCCCCCGGAAGCGGGCCCTGCCGACCTCCTCACCCGCGCAACCCGAGACGGCGTACGGCGTCCACGCACCGCGACCCAGGCGGCGCGTCAGGTCCTGGCCGCCGAGAACGCAATCCGCCGGCCGGGCACGGCCCCCGAGCGCCTCGCGACGGCGGGTGAGCTCGCGCAGGTGGCCTACCGGGTGATCGGCAACCGCACCAGCTGGGACGACCAGGTCATCGCTGCCCTCCCCCGACGCCTGCACCGGGTGGTCCAGCGCAACGTCGCCTCGCGGCGCGAGTTCCGATCGATGCACTACAGCCTCAGCGACACCCTCCCGGCGTGGCGGATCATCGAGCCGGAGCCCGCCGACGTGCTGCTGGGGCACTACCGCGAGGCTGAGCAGCGCTTCGGCGTCGACTGGGAGTACCTCGCGGCGATCAACCTGGTAGAGACCGGGATGGGACGGATCCGGGGGCTCTCGGTCGCGGGGGCGCAGGGGCCGATGCAGTTCATCCCCGCCACGTGGGCGCAGTACGGACGCGGCGACATCAACGACCCGCGCGACGCGATCCTGGCCGCCGGGCGCTACCTCGAGGCGCGCGGCTTCACCGAGCCCGGCGGGATCCCCGACGCGCTGTACAGCTACAACAACCACCCGGCGTACGTCCGCGGCGTCACCCAGCTGGCGCGGGTGATGCAGGAGGAGCCACGGGCCTACCTCGGCTACTACCACTGGCAGATCTACTACCTGAGCAGCATGGGCGACGTCGTGCTGCGGCCCGGGTACGTGTCGCGGAGCTCGATCCCGGTCGCCCGCTTCCTACGCGCGAATCCTGAGGCCCTCAGCTCATGAGCTCCACGACCGTCGGCCCCCGGGTCAGCCGAACCGTCCGTTGACGTAGTCGTTGGTCCGCTGGTCGAGGGGACTGCTGAACATCGCCGCGGTGTCACCGTGCTCGACGATGATCCCGGGCGTGCCCTGGCTGGCCAGGAAGAAGGCACAGTGGTCGGAGACGCGCGCGGCCTGCTGCATGTTGTGGGTCACGATGACGATCGTGACCTCGCGGGCCAGGTCGAGCATGGTCTCCTCGATGACCCGCGTCGAGGTGGGGTCCAGCGCCGAGCAGGGTTCGTCCATCAGCAGGACGCGCGGCTTGATCGCGAGCGAGCGGGCGATGCACAGCCGCTGCTGCTGCCCGCCGGAGAGGCCACCGCCGGGAGCGTCGAGGCGGTCCTTGACCTCGTTCCACAGGCCGCCCTTGACCAGGCAGGACTCGACGAGGGCGTCCTTCTCGACCTTGGAGGCCTTGGCGCCGGTGAGCTTGAGTCCGGCCAGGACGTTCTCCCGGATCGACATCGCGGGGAACGGGTTGGGCTTCTGGAAGACCATCCCGATCGAGCGGCGGGCATCGATGAGGCGCTTGGACGGGTCGTAGATGTCCTCGCCGTCGAGCAGGACCTGCCCGGCGAGCTGGGCCGAGGGGACGAGCTCGTGCATCCGGTTCAGGATGCGCAGGAAGGTCGACTTGCCGCAGCCTGAGGGGCCGATCAGCGCCGTGATCCCCCCGGCTCGCATGGTGAGCGAGACCCGGTCCAGGACCTTGTGGGTGCCGAACCAGGCGGTGATCTCACGAGCCTGGATCTCGGCCAGCGGACGGGCCGGGACCGGCAGGTCCGGAGGACCGGACGGGACTACCGGGAGCGCCGAGGTGGCGTCGTGGCCGGGCTGGGTCAGGCTCATCAGGGTGGTTCCGTTCGTGAGTGGTGCAGGTGGTGGGGTCGAGACGCCGGCACCGGCCGGGGCTGGGCGACCACCCCGAGGGTGGCCGCCCGGCTCCGGGACGGGTCCGATAGTGCTGGAGGTGCGGTCCTACTTGAACTTCACGGTGAAGCTGAGGTCCGAGCCCTCGGCGACAGCGTTGCCGGACCAGGAAGCCGTGAGCTTGCTCTTGCCCTTGCCCAGCTTCTTCTTCTTCAGCTTGATGGTCGCCTCGCCCTTCTTGATCTTGCCCTTGGCGACGACCTTCTTGCCCTTCGTGACCACGATCTTGCCCGAGGCGTCCGAGTTGCTCGCACCCTTCAGGCTGACGCTCACCACGCCTGTGGCCTTCTTGCCCGAGTAGGACTTCTTGAAGTTCTCGGAGAGCTTCGAGGTCGCCAGCTCCGGCTCGGGGCCCGGGTTGTCGGACACGGTGACCGTCGCCGAGTCGGACGAGGCGACGAACAGCGACTCGGCGGTGGGCGTGTAGTCGGCGGTGATCGTGTAGGTCCCGGGATTGGCGTTCGCGAAGTTCAACGTCGCCGTCCCGCCGTTCAGGGCGACGACCCCGAGAGGCTCGTCGGAACCGGCCGCCGTGAAGGTGACCGTGCCGGTGGGCGTGCTCGAACCGGTGACCGTGGCGGTGAGGTTCAGCGTGCGAGGAGCGTTGCTGACGGCGGCCAGGTCGGTCGTCGTCGCGATCGGGTCCTCGTCGACCTCGTTGGTGGTGAAGTTGCTCGACGCGGCCTGGGTGGCCTCGCCGCACACGCCTTCGTTCTCGGGGGTGGCCAGCTGCTTGAAGCCCGCGGCCTCGATCGCCGGACGACCGGCGGGCGAGCAGACGAAGCCCTCCTCGCCGAAGATCGCCTGGATGTCGGTGTCGCCCAGGTCAGCGGCGCGCACCACGTTGTACAGCGCACGGTCGGCCGAGAAGCCACCCTCGAGACGCAGCGCGGTA
>Ga0115549_1000190_pt1 | contig 39709 bp, 29 predicted proteins | sample COGITO_mtgs_1004_2_FD_87176 | JGI IMG/M metagenome (GOLD analysis project Ga0115549, IMG submission 87176) | Pelagic marine microbial communities from North Sea - COGITO_mtgs_100430 | ecosystem: Environmental > Aquatic > Marine > Epipelagic | place: Germany:Helgoland, sampling site Kabeltonne...
CAGCTCATTCAGTAACCTCAATGATATTGGCTTTGGCGCCAGTTCGTCACCCGGCACTCAGACGCTGACCGCCACACAGGGGGTTAACTTTGCCAGCAATCCGGCCAGCTTTACCATAACCCTGACCGGCACCGGCAGTGGCTTCGATAACACGGCGAAAGCCATCACTCTCAATCAAGATTGGTCCGATGTCTATGACACCAGTGGCAATGTAGTGACCGAGCGAGACCGCAGCGACGTCCTAACCTATATTCAAGGGCAACTGAACAACGCCTTCAGTCCTGGTTTAGTGACAGCTGAATTTAACAGCAGTGATCGCCTGGTGATGCGCACCAGCCCCGCCAGCGGCAGCGAGACCTTGACCATCTCCGCCAGCAGTGTAACCAACCTCAATTATTTGGGTATCGCCGATGGCGTGGGCACATCAGGTGTGGCCATCGCCGGTGCCAGCTTTGACTTGGCCTATAGCAATCGGCAAGGCAGTGTGACCGCAGCGTCGAGCATTGTTATTCCCGATGCGACCTATCAAACCGGCGCCGATCTGGCCACCGCCATCCAGGCTAAAATTAACGCCGACGCCAATATAGCAGCAGGTGCCCAGGGCGCGGCTACTGAAAAGGGTTCCCGCAGCCTGGCCGCCGCCATCGACTTTAGCTCCGATGAGGCGCAGTTTGGCTTTACCTTGAATGGTGAAGACTATCTCGTCACCGTAGACAGTGCCGATACCAGCCTAACCAATTTGCAGGCCATTCAGGCTGGTATCGACAGCACTACCGGTTCCGGTGGAACCTCCTTGAATGGGCTGGTGACCGCCAGCTTGGACAGTAACGGCCTGGTTCTGACGACGGCCGCCACCGGTTCTGGGCAAAGTTTGGCAATTACCAGCGATGGCATCGGTTCGAGCACCGCCGCCGGCACTCCCATTGACGGCGTCGCTTTATCGACCGGTAAAGACTTCAGCTCGAACCCGGCAACTGTGAGCCTGTTGGTCGACGGCATTGCCATCGCTATGACGATTAATGGCGATGGCACGACCGGCACCAATAATGGCGTCAGCAATCTGGCCATGATCCAAGAAGCGCTCGACACCGCGCTCACCGCAGCCGGGGGCGGTGGCGAATTTGCCGCGGGCGATGTGGTCGCACGGCTGAACACCTCAAACCAGGTGTATTTCGAGACGGTCAGTAAAAACGGCCTGCCGACCGAAACCACCTTTGGTGCGGACGCGTCGATCCAGATTAGCTCGGCCGATACCAACGCGGCGACCTATCTGGGCATCACGGCCGGGGCGCAAATTATCAATGGTTTAGACAGCTTTGGCCTCGACAAAGGCACGTATAGCGGTTTTGACTCGCTTAGCACCGTAACCTTTGTCCAGGACGCTACCGGCAAGGGCAGTTTTATTATTGCCTTCGACAACAGCACAGACGTGACCCTGTCGAATCTCTCGCTCGCCTCAACCGTTCAACTGGGCTTGTCTGCTGTCAATCAAAGCGGGACTGAAACGAACACAGGTCAGGATGTTGAAGGCTCTATCAATGGCCTCACCGCAACGGGGGTAGGGCAGTACCTGACCGCCGCCAACGGCAATGCCGCGGCGACAAATGGTTATATACTCGGCGGCCTCGCAGCCGATTTCTCGGTAGCGGAAGTGATCGATGGCACAAATAATACGCTGAAGGTGTTGATAGACGGCACCGAGTCGGGAACCATCACCCTGACTAGCGGCGCCTATGCCACTGGCGACGCCCTGGCCGCGGAACTGAAAACTCAGATTAATGCCGACACCCTGTTGTCTGCCGCAAGTCGAGGCGTTGACGTACAGTATGATGAGACGACCAACACCTTTGGTATTTTTTCAACCAGTACCGGCGCCAGTTCCACCGCAAAGGTGAGTGACATTACCACCGGAGGCATTAATATCTTTGGCCTTACGACCAGTACGACCGGCGTTTCCGGTACCGATGTTGCCGGGAGCCTGGATGCAGCCGCAGGCCTAATGTTAAGTATCGGTGGCACGCGTACCGGTGAGCGCGGAACGGTGACCTATGTGCAGGGCGCCATGGCTAAACTGGACGATCTGTTTAACAGTATCCTATTGAGTAAGGGCTTGCTCACGGTTAAGGAAGCCAAACTGGTAGAGGACCAAGCAGAAATAGTTGTTGCACGTACCGCCGTCGATGAGCGGGTGTCCGTCTATGAAGCTCGTTTACGATCACAGTTTCTGTTCAACGATAAGCTGATCAGTCGACTCAATAACGTCTCTGACTTCCTGACCCAGCAATTTGATGCCATGAACGGTTCGAACGACTAACGCCAATGATGATTGCCCCAGTGGCGGGACGCCTGTCGCGCTCTCCGTTCAGGAGTTCCGCTGCTAGACCCATTGTTAGGCCAGCCACGCCGCCGAAGGTGGCGTGCGCGGCGGGCAATCAGGCGTGGGCCTAATCGTCCATCGAGGTCGCACCGATCTTGTGGATCGACAGATCGGCCCCGTTATATTCTTCTTCCTGAGACAAGCGCAGCGGCGATATCTTATTGACCAGGCCGTAGACGATAAAGCCGCCAATCAGTGCCACGGCAATGCCGGCTAAGGAACCGATCAGTTGCGCCATAAAGCTAACGCCGCCCAAACCACCCAAGCTCTCCAGACCGAAGATACCGGCGGCTATGCCACCCCATAGGCCACACAAGCCGTGCAGGGGCCAGACACCGAGCACATCATCGAACTTTGTCAGGTTGTTCTGCGCCCAGGTGAAGATATAGACAAAGAGTCCGCCGGCAATGGCGCCGGTGATCAATGCGCCGATCGGATGCATCAGATCGGAGCCGGCACAGACCGCCACCAGACCCGCTAAGGGCCCGTTGTGAATAAAGCCCGGATCGTTTTTACCGACCACCAGGGCCAACAAAGTGCCCCCGACCATGGCCATCAAGCTGTTCACCGCGACCAGACCTGAAATCGCCTCGATCGTCTGCGCCAACATCACGTTAAAGCCAAACCAACCCACCGTGAGGATCCAGGCGCCGAGCGCTAAAAAAGGAATGTTCGAGGGCGCAAAGGCGACTAGGCGACCATTACGAAAGCGGCCATAGCGTGAGCCGAGCACATAGATGGCGGCAAAGGCAATCCAACCGCCGACCGCGTGCACCACAATGGAGCCGGCAAAGTCGTGGAAGGGTGCGCCAAAGGTATCGGCCAACCAAGCTTGATAACCGAAGTTGCCGTTCCAGATCAGGCCTTCAAAGAAGGGATAGACCAGCGCAACAATAAAGAACGAGGCCACCAAGAAGGGGTTGAAGCGCGCGCGTTCCGCAATGCCGCCCGATACGATGGCCGGAATGGCCGCTGCAAAGGTGAGCAGAAAGAAAAACTTAACCAGATCGTAGCCGTTGTTCGCGGTCAACTCGCTGGCGCTGGAAAAAAAGCTCGAACCGTAGGCCACCCAGTAACCGATAAAAAAGTAGGCGATGGTTGAAATGCCGAAGTCGGTGATGATCTTTACCAGGGCATTGACCTGATTCTTATGCCGGACGGTACCGACCTCTAAGAAGGCAAAGCCGGCGTGCATAAAGAGCACCATAATGGCGCCAAGCAAGATAAATAGGGTGTTGGTACCATTGACCAGGTTTTCGACTGCACTGTTTAGTATGTCCAAAAGAGCCTCTCTGCGAGCAGGTTACGCACCTTGGTGGTGCTGTTTTTGTTTAAAAAGGGGTTTCTGTTTAGAGACTATGCGAAATCTGTGCCGAATGGTTCAAAATGGTGGGGTTTGTGCGTATTCGTGGTGCAGCCGCGCGGTCGGGGCGGCTAATGGGCGACCCAAGGGTGCAATGGCCTTGGCGGCGTGCTCTAAGGCGCCTTCAATGGGTGCGTCAAAGGCGATAATGCTTCATATTGGTGCGAATGCGAGTGCGAATGCAATTGCAAAAGCGATTGCAAATGCGAAGTCGGCCGCACGCTAGAGACTGAGCACCGAATTGTCGGTGCCGTATTCCGGCACGCGGACATAGTCATCGGCGGCCCAATCATTAGCCCAGCAGGTGCCGTCGATCAGATAACGATATTGGTATTGTTGGCCGATCGGCAAATCCAGGTCGACCCGAAATTCGCCGGACTTCAGTTGCTTCAATTCCAGCGTCGTTTCGGCCCAGTTATTGAAGTCGCCCACCAGGGTGACCCGGTCCGCATTGGGGGCCGCGGCCTTGGGTAGGCTAAAGGTGCATTTGCAGATCGGCTTGGATTTAAGATACTTTTTCTTGACTGCCATGGGCTACTCCAAAGTGACACTTAATTGTCGGGGTGCGCCGCGTTGTGCCTGCCGGGCGCGTGAATGTCCGCGCCGGAGAGGGCACAGAGGTTAAATCCTCTTGAGTCTAGTCTATCTGAGCCATTTGTGTGGGCGATGCATCTACTCGGTCGCTCTGCTATGCTTTCCGGCTCATCCAGGGCTCATTCAGGGCGGATAAAGGTCCGCAGACAGACCGATGGGATGGCATACATCCGCCAACCCGCTAAAATTTATAGGGACCCTTGGGGTCATTTGCAGAGAGGGGGAATGCTCGTGTTGATATGGATTCTAGTCGGTGCCCTGGTGGGGCTGTTTTTACTCGGTCCGCGGACGTCGGTCCGCTTGTTTTGGCAGCCCCACAAGAGTCGGATCCAAAGTCCGAAGCCACCCGCGCAGCTGACCAGTGCCGATCTAAAGGCGTTACGCACGACCCTGATCCAACACGAGGCGGCGATCGAGCAGATCATCGACGGCGCTGAAAAAAAGATTATCTTCTCGGCCGAATCACGCCCAAAACGCACCGCGCTCTGTGTGCTCTATATTCACGGTTTCTCGGCGTCTCGGCAAGAAATCAGCCCCGTGCCGGAACAGGTCGCCCAAGCTCTGCACGCTAACTATTATGGTCTGCGTTTGACCGGGCACGGTATCGATAGTCCCGCTGGTGCGGCCTTAGGCCGGGCCAAGGCCAACGATTGGCTGTTCGATCTGATGGAGGCCTGGCAGGTGGCGCATCAGCTCGGTGAACGGGTGATCGTTATCGCTACCTCGACCGGTGCAACCCTGGCGACCTGGTTGGCGCAGCAGTCCTCGGTTATGCCTCATCTGGCGGCGCTGGTGATGATATCACCGAACTTTCAACCCAAACATTGGGCTATTCCGTTGTTTCTATGGCCTTGGGCGCAGCACTGGGTGTTCTTGGTGGCCGGTCGCGAGTACGGCTGGGAGCCGACCAATGAGGGCGGTAAAAAGTACTGGACCTACCGCTATCCGACCCTCGCCCTGCATCAGGTCGCGGCTCTGGTGAAGGCTGTGCGTGACTCACCGGTGGAGCAGATCGAGGTGCCGACGCTGTTTATCTATTCCGATTTCGATCAGGTGGTCAAGGCTCGCCACACCGATGCGCTGATGCGCCGGTGGGGGTCACCGATCAAGCATCGCATCTGCCCAGCGCCGATGGCGGGGGACAACAATCATGTGCTCACCGGCGCGATCGTGCGCCCCGACAGCACCGAGCGGGTCAGCGCCGATATCCTCAACTTTATTAAGGCTCTGCCGGCCAAGCTCTGAGCATGCGGTGGCGCGCGCTCGGCCGCGGGCTAAATCAGCCATTGCAGTGACTTGATCATCTGGTAAAATCCGCGCTCTGAATTGATCCGATCGGGTGTTCCGATCGGTAGCCCTGCATTTACGATGCAGTTTGCTGAGGTAACGATGAATAAATTTGTAGTCAGTGCGCTCTACCATTTCGTCCATCTGGACCAACCCGAGAGCCTGCGCGAGCCGCTCTTAGCCTTTCTTGAAGCCCATCAGATCCGCGGTACGCTGATTTTGGCCACAGAGGGTATTAACGGCACCGTCTCCGGTGCTCGCGCCTCGATCGATGCACTGTACGCCTGGTTCCAAGCGCAACCGGCCTTCGCCGCTATCCGCACCAAGGAATCCTTCCATCAGGAACAACCCTTTTACCGCACCAAGGTGAAGATTAAAAACGAAATCGTCACCATGGGCGTCGATAATATCGATCCACAAAAGATTGCCGGCACCTATGTTCAGGCCAAAGATTGGAACGCCCTGATCGCCGATCCGGAGGTGTTGGTGGTCGACACCCGCAACGACTACGAATACCAGATTGGCTCATTCGATGGCGCGGTCAATCCCAAGACCGACTCCTTCCGTGAATTCCCCGCCTATGTTAAACAAGAGCTGGATCCGGCCAAGCACAAAAAAGTGGCCATGTTTTGTACCGGTGGTATTCGCTGTGAAAAATCGACCGCCTATCTGAAGGCCCAGGGATTTGACGAGGTCTACCATTTGCAAGGCGGGATCCTTAAGTACCTTGAAGAGGTCGACGCGCAGGAGTCGCTATGGGCCGGTCAATGCTTTGTCTTTGATAATCGGGTATCGGTTGGCCATGGTCTGGAAGTGGGCGATTTCGAACTCTGTTACGCCTGCCGCAAGCCGCTCTCAAGTCAGGAGCGGCAACATGCCCATTATCAAAACGGACTCAGCTGCCATCACTGCTACGGTTCGGTCTCGGCGCAACAGAAGGCGCGGTTCGCCGAGCGCCAGCGTCAGATGCAGTTGGCCGAGAGCCGTGGCGAGCATCATATCGGCAGCGATGCGCGTGACAATATCGGCGCCCGACGGCGCGATAAAAATAGCTTCCGGGCCGACCAACGTCGCCTCGACCTGGCCCGCAACAAGGCTCAGGAGACACCGGAGAGCAGCCAGTGAAGGCTCGGCCGGAGCTCTTATCGCCGGCCGGCACACTGCGCAATATGCGCTATGCCTTCGCCTACGGCGCCGATGCCGTCTATGCCGGGCAACCGCGCTATGCCCTGCGCGTGCGCAACAACGACTTTAGCCTGGCCAACCTAAGCATCGGCATTGCCGAGGCCCACGCTCTAGGTAAACGCTTCTATGTGGCCAACAATATCGCACCGCACAACGCCAAGCTGAAAACCTATTTGCGCGATATCGAACCGGTTATCGCGATGCAACCCGATGCCCTGATTCTGTCCGATCCGGGCCTGATCATGCTGGTGCGCGATCGCTTTCCCGATCAGGTCATTCATCTCTCGGTCCAGGCCAATGTGGTCAACTATGCCGCCGCACAGTTCTGGCAGCGCCAAGGCATTGCCCGGATCATCCTCTCGCGTGAACTGTCATTGGCCGAAATCGGCGAATTTCGCCAGCAGTGTCCCGACCTGGAGCTGGAGACCTTTGTCCACGGTGCGCTCTGCATTGCCTACTCCGGGCGCTGTTTGCTGAGCGGTTACCTGAGTAAGCGCGATGCCAATCAGGGGGTCTGTACTAACAGCTGTCGTTGGCAGTACAACAATCATGCAGCTAAGGAAGACGATAGCGGAGGCTTTGTGCCGGTGGATCCGGACATTTGGACCCCGTCGGCCGACAAGATTGTCACGGATCGTCCGACCCTGGGCGTGGGTGCGCCGACGGACAACATCTTTTTGTTGGAAGAGCACACCCGACCCGGTGAGTTGATGCCGGCCTTCGAGGATGAACACGGCTCCTATATTCTGAATTCCAAAGACCTGCGCGCGATCCAACATGTTGCACAGCTGACCCAGATGGGGGTGCACAGCCTCAAAATCGAGGGCCGCACCAAGAGCCACTATTATGTTGCGCGCACGGCTCAGGCCTATCGACAAGCGATCGATGACGCCGTGGCCGGCAAGCCCTTCGATAAGAGGTTAATGAACCAGCTCGATAATCTGGCCAGCCGCGGATACACCGAAGGCTTTTATCGCCGCCATGTGCACGATGAAGCGCAAAACTACGAGCAGGGCCATTCGGTGGGCGTGCAGCAACAGTTTGTCGCCGAAGTCTATGAGCGCCAGGGTGAAGAGCTTTTTCTTGAGGTGAAAAATAACTTTGCCGTGGACGATTCACTCGAGCTGATGACCCCCGCGGGCAATCACACCTTCGCGCTGAAGCAGGTGACCAACCTGGCCACTGCGCGCGATATGACCGTGGTGCCGGGGGCCGGATATAAGGTGAAAATTAGCGTGCCCGCCGAGTGGGCTGCCGCCGCGCAGCCTTTCGGCTTGCTGATGAAGAACCTTAACCAGAGTCACTAGCGCCGGCGCACAATCGACGCCCGCTCTGTGATCAGAAACGTATGCCCACGGCGAGATAAGTGGCCGCCGGATGGCGGCCTGCTTCGATAAAGAGGGCGCGTTGGTTGACGTCGATATTAAGGCCGATTTCCACACCCAAACCAAACCGGGGGTCGGCACCAAGGCTCAGCGCCGGACCCAGGCTGGCGTAGCCGCTGAGGCCTTGAGCCAAGCCAAATAAAAGCCCTGCTGAGACATCGACACCCAGTGCTAGCGTATCGCCCAAGCCAAAACCCAACTCCAACTCACCATAGGTCTGCCAGCCTTGGGCCGTGAGAAAGTCAATCTGCAGCGGGAAGCCGGTGGCCGCGATCAGCCCGAGGCGATCATAGCTGGCCAGCGCCACTTCGCGGCCGCGCTCACCAGCGGCCAGGCTATATGGGCTGGCGAGACAGAGGCCAGCCAGTATTAGGGTTGTTAGAGTCTTCATGATTCAGAGCCACCGTCAGATTAGGTAAAGGCATACTCTATGATAGCGTAATAATCCTGATGTTGGTCGAAGGAGCAGTCTGGAAAGTGCGCGTGATTGGGTGCATCGGGCCAGTAACCCGGTTCGAAACAAAAGGCGCCGTGCGGTTGATAGTGGCGGTCCTGATCGAAGGCCGTGCCGCCGAGGAAATTGCCGCTGTAAAATTGCAGGCCGGGCAGGGTAGATGAGCAGGTTAGGGTGCGCCCCGTTTGACTCGATCGTGCCGCCGCCAGGGGTTTCAGCTGCTGATCGTCGGCAAAACAGAAGCAGTGGTCGTAGCCTCCGGCGCGGCGCAGGCGGGCATCCAGCAGAGGGGTTAAATCGGCCTGAATGGCACGCCACTGTTGCAGATCGAGCACCGTGTCGGCCACGTCGACGATCTCGCCGGTCGGCAAGGCCTGCGCATCGGACTCGAGAAATTGCGGCGCATGGATCTGAAACTCATGCGCCGCCAAGGACCCTGCCAGGCGGCCATTAAGATTGAAGTAGGCATGATTGCTCAGATTGAGAATGGTCGGACGGTCGGTTTGGGCGCTGTATTGGAAACAGACCCGATTGTCCTCGGTCAGGGTGATGCGCACCTGGACGTCGACATTGCCCGGATAACCGGCGCTGCCATGGGCGGAATGATGGCTAAAGGTCAGGGTCGGCAGGGTTGCGTCCGTCAGGCTGATCTGGCTGTCCCAGAGTTGCTCGGAAAAGCCCTGCTCGCCGCCATGGATATGGTGCGGGGGCAGGTTGATATCCAGCTGCACGTTGCCCCCGGACAAGGCAAAGCGGCCCTGACCAATACGATTGGCAAAGCGGCCCAGCGTACAGCCTAGGTAGGCCCGCTGAGCGATCAGCGCGGCAAGGGTGTCGCAGCCGAGCACCAGGCTGGGCTCGTCGTCGGCCCAGGTAAAGCCGATCCAGGCCGCGCCTAAGTTGGTGAAGGTCGCCTCCGCGCCGGCCTTATTGCGCAGCCGGTATTGTTTGATCACGCGGCCATCGGCGAGCGTGCCGAAAACCACTTCCGAAATACCCGCGGTCATGTCAATCTCACAAGGTTGTGAAGTAATCTACTATTGTGCCACAAAAGCGCCGTCCACCGCTTGGCATATATAGACCGTTTCATGCAGGCCAAAGGCTGCGTGATAGTGGTCGGCAACGTGTTCGATGATCTGCCCGGTCTGACTCTTATGCACCAGCGCCACCACGCAGCCGCCGAATCCGCCCCCGGTCATGCGTACGCCGCCCATGCCCGGGCTGAGCCGCTCTTGGATCAGCGCGACCAGACCGTCGATGGCGGGTACGGTGATTTCGAAGTCGTCGCGCATCGAGTTGTGCGAGGCTTGCATCAGTTCGCCGAGGCTGGCCCAGTCGCGGTTGGCCAGAGTGCTGGCGGCGAGTAGGGTGCGTTCGTTTTCGCTGATCACATGGCGGGCCCGGCGGTAAGTGATGGTGTCCATTTGATCGGCAAAACGGTCCAATAGAGCCAGGTCGGCATCGCGCAGATGGCTGATTTGCATGATCTTAGCGGCCGCCTGGCATTGCAGGCGGCGCGTGTTGTATTCACTGTCGACCAGACCGCGCCGGACATTGGAGTGAAAGATCAGAATATTAAAGTCAGGATCCAGGGGCACTGGCGTCGATGTCAGTTGTCGGCAATCGATCAGTAGGGCGTGATCGACCTCACCCCGGGCACTGATCAGTTGATCCATGATGCCGGTTTGCGCGCCGATAAACTCATTTTCCGCCTGTTGGCCGACTAGCGCCGCCTCGGTCGGATCGATGACGGCTTCGGACAGGGCCAGCAAAGTGCGAATGAGGACGATTTCCAGGGCAGCCGAAGAACTCAGGCCGGCGCCATAGGGCACGTCACCGACGATAGCTATATCCATGCCGACTAACCTGTAGCCTCGGTTTTGCAGCTGCTGGCAAACGGCACGGAGGTAGTTCGACCAGTTGAAGGGCTCGACACTGACCATGGGTGAATCGAGTGCTAGGGTGACGATTTCTTCATTGAAATTGACGGCACAGGCCCGGATTAGGTTGTCTGAGCGCTTGGCCGCGACGACCACGGTGCCGAAGTCGATGGCGGCGGGTAAGACATAACCGTCATTGTAATCGGTGTGTTCGCCGATCAGATTGACCCGGCCCGGGGCTCGAAAATCGTGGCTCGGGGCGTAGTCAAAATGACGCAAAAAGGCCTCGGAGGCTTGTTCGACCAGGTTCGCTGTGGTCACACTCATTGTTGGGCATCCTTGTAATAGGTATCACCGGCCTGTTGCAACTGATAGGCCGCCTGTTCGGGCGTGAGATCGCGCTGCGGTTCGGCCAGCATTTCGTAACCGACCATGAATTTTTTCACCGCGGCGCTGCGCAGGAGCGGCGGGTAGAAATGGGCATGCAGCTGCCAGGCGGGGTCGTCCAGTAGGGACGTCGGTGCACCGTGCCAGCCCATGGAATAGGGGAACGAGGTGGCAAAGAGATTGTCATAGCGCACGGTTAATTTTTTTAAGATCACCGCTAAGCTGGCGCGTTGACCGTCACTCAGTTGATGAAAGTGGCTGATCGGGTGCTTGGGCAGTAGGAGCGTCTCGAATGGCCAGGCCGCCCAATAGGGCACCACGACGATCCAGTCGGCATTTTCCACTACGGTGCGTTCACCGGCGGCGCTTTCTTTGTGCGCGTAATCGAGCAGCAACGACTTTTCGTGCTCAGCCCAATAGGCCTGTTGCTCTGTGCTTTCCTTGGCCGGTAGGGTGGGCACACTGGAATTGGCCCAAATCTGACCGTGCGGGTGAGGCTGAGAACAGCCCATGATGGCGCCCTTGTTTTCAAAGATTTGCACCCACTCGTAACGGCTGCGCAAGCCATTAAACTGCTCGATCCAGGTATCGATAAGCCTTTCGATATCGGCCAACGCCAGTTCTGGCAGTGATTTACTGTGATCCGGACTGAAGCAAACGACATGGGCTTCGCCGCGCTCAGCTTGGACTTGAAACAACGGGTCGGTGTTATCTGGGCTGTCGGGAATGTGCTTTTGCAAGGCGGCAAAGTCGTTTTCAAACACCAGGGTGTGGCCGTAATCGGGGTTACGCTCACCCGAAATGCGGACATTGCCCGGGCACAGGTAACAGTGCGGATCGTGGCTCGGTAAGGTCGGCGCGGTGACCAGTTCATTTTGCCCTTGCCAAGGCCGCTTGGCCCGATGGGGCGAGACCAGGACCCATTCCTGGGTCAGGACATTGAGGCGCTTATGGGGGTGTTCAGCAGGATCAAATGAATCAGTCGGCATCAGGGGGTCCTAGTATTTAATGGCATTGAGTTTAACGGATTTGAAAACGTTTTCAAACGCTTGAATCTTGTTTAATTCGCAAAAGGGGTTCAATATTTGACCTTCGGTTTCAGAAGTTGAGAATGTGGTGTGGTAAACATAAAGGATGTTGCGCGGGCTGCCGGGGTATCGGTGTCTACGGTGTCGCGGGTTATCAATAATTCGGCTTCGGTCATCCCTGAAAAAAGACAAGCGGTGTTAGCCGCAATGGACAACCTGAAATACCAACCCAACTCCTTGGCACGGGCCCTGGTAAACAGCCGTTCAGACTGTATTGGTCTGTTGGTGGGCGAGATCGATTCACCCTTTTTCGGCCAGTTGATGGCCGGGGTGCATCGTGTGGTGATGGCCGCCGGTAAGCACGTTATCGTTACCGCTGGATACCATCAGGCCGATCAAGAGCGCAGTGCGATTCGCTTTATGCAGGAACGGCGCTGTGATGGCCTGGTGATTCACTCCAAGGCCCTGCCGGATGCGGAAATCATCGAGCTGATCGAGCGTGGCGTGCCGGTGACCCTGGTTAATCGGCTGATTCCAGGTCATGAAGCACGCAGTGTCTACCTCGATAATGAGTTCGGCGCCTATCTGGCCACGCGACATCTGATCCGCAATGGCCACCAAAACATTGCCTATGTTGGCACCAATATCGCCATCGAAGACGGACAGAGCCGAGTCGCAGGGTATCAGCGCGCGCTGAGCGAAGCCGGTATCGAGTTGGACGAGCGTAAAATAGTCAAGGCCTTCCCCGATGAGGAGGGTGGCAACTACGCCATGTCCGAGGTTATGGCACGAGACTTGGGCATTACCGCGCTATTTGCCTATAACGACGCCATGGCCGCCGGAGCGGTCATGATGCTGCAAGATGCCGGCTGGGATGTGCCGCAACAGGTTTCGATCGTTGGCTTCGATGATGTCATCCTGGCGCGTATTATCAAGCCGCACCTAACCACCATTCGCTACCCGGTCAATGAGATGGGTGCCTTAGCGGCCCAGCTGGTGCTGCACGAGTTGGATCCCCGCTTTGAGATCAATGAACACCCACTGCGCTTTACTCCTCGCTTGATCGAGCGTCAATCGGTCCGCAATATCACCGACTAGCGCTCAGGCCAGGTGGCCTGATCCATTTGGAGTCTCGTTTACTCGATTAAATTCCTATCCCCCCGCTTTGCTGGCCTTCGATCCGATTGGGCTCGACTGCAAGTCCGATCTAACAGTGGATTTTGCTGTATTTGGCTCATATTTTAATGGATGCAGCTTAAAAAATCGGTTATTAAATTTGTATTGACCTTTTATTGGCCCCTATTACAGAGGATTATTTTTGCCTCGCTAGCCTATACTGCAAACCAAGCCAAGGCGCTTTTAACGACCCAAAAACAAGACCTAATATGGAGTTTGCTATGAAAATCGGTGTCCCTAAAGAAATTAAAAACCATGAGTATCGCGTAGGTCTGACACCGATGGCGGTTGTTGAGTTAAGCCATCGCGGTCACCAAGTGGCGATCCAGACGATGGCCGGCGACTCGATCGGTTTTTCGGATGCGCAGTATCGCGAGGCCGGTGCTCAGATCATCGACAGTGCGGCGGATCTGTTCGCCTGGGCGGAGATGATCGTTAAGGTAAAGGAGCCATTGGCCGCCGAACGCGCCTTGCTGACACCGAACCATACGCTCTTTACCTACCTGCATTTGGCGCCCGATACGGCGCAGACTCAAGATCTGATAAAGTCTGGCGCGGTCTGCATCGCCTATGAGACGGTGACCAATGCCTTGGGTCAGTTACCCTTGTTGGCACCGATGTCCGAAGTTGCGGGCCGCATGTCCATTCAGGCCGGTGCGCACTCACTGGAGAAAGCCCAGGGTGGCATGGGGCTGTTGCTCGGCGGCGTACCGGGTGTTGAGCCGGCGACCGTGGTCGTGATCGGTGCCGGTGTGGTCGGTCAGAATGCCGTGGCCATGGCCGTTGGCACCGGTGCCGATATAGTGGTCCTGGATAAAAGCCTGGAGACCTTGCGGTTACTCGATAAGCAATATGGCAACCGCATCAAAACCGTTTACTCGAGCAAAGACAGCCTGGAACGCCATGTGTTGAGCGCCGATCTGGTCATTGGTGCGGTACTGGTGCCCGGTGCGGCCGCACCGAAGCTGGTGACCCGAGACCTGATTAGCCGGATGAAAAAAGGCGCGGTGGTGGTCGATGTGGCGATCGATCAGGGCGGTTGTTTCGAAACCTCCAAAGCCACAACCCATGCCGAACCGACCTACGTGGTCGACGGCGTGGTGCACTATTGCGTCGCCAACATGCCCGGTGCCGTGGCTCGCACCTCGACCATGGCCTTGACCAATGCGACCTTGCCGTTCGTGCTCGCCTTGGCCAACAAGGGCGCCAAGCAGGCAATGTTAGACGACGCGCATCTGCTCAATGGTCTCAATGTGTGCCGCGGTCAAGTGACCTACAAGAGTGTTGCCGTCGATCAAGGCTTAGCCTTTGTTGAGCCACGTTTGGCCGTTGCACAGCTCTAAGCACCTCCTCACGGTCTCACGACCGCCTCGCCCGGGACTGGGGCGTTACAGCCACCCAGCCCCCGGCGGTATTATTTTGCCCCGCCCTAACGATCACTTCCTGTTATCATTCCTGCTTTCACCATGACCTAATAAACTATGATCGGTGTTTTCGATTCAGGCGTCGGCGGCTTAACCGTGTTGTCCCAGATACGGGCGCAGCTGCCCGATAGCCCTATTCTCTACTTGGCCGACCAGGCCCACGCCCCCTATGGCGACTTGACCCAGGCGCGTGTTATTGAGCGCAGTCGGTTAATCAGTCAATGGCTCCAGACGCAGGGGTGCACGCTGGTGGTCGTCGCCTGCAATACCGCGACTGCCTTGGCCATCGATGCCTTACGGGCCAGCTTTGACATACCGATCGTGGGCGTCGAGCCGGGCATTAAACCGGCGGCTATCCAGTCTTTGAGTCAGCGTATCGGCATTCTAGCTACCGCGAATACGGTGGCGTCGGACCGATACCTGTGCTTATTGGAACGCGTGTTACCGGATATTGACATCCTCAGCCAAGGCTGCGCCGGTTTGGCCGATGCCATCGAACAGCAGTCCGCCGACCTTGATCAGCTATTACGGCGTTACTGTCAGCCCTTGATCGATCAGGGGGTCGATCAGATCGTTCTGGGTTGCACCCACTATCCATTGGTAAAAGAGCGCATCGCGCGCCTAGTGGGCCCCCAGGTGACCATAGTGGACACCAGTGGCGCCATTGCCCTAGAGGTGAAACGCCGTTACCCACAGGACCTGGCAGGGCCGCAAGTCGGCGCGCCGATTCGGCTCTACACGACCGGCTCGGCGGCTGAATTCGATCGCCTGGTGTGCGCCTATCCGTTGTTGGCCTGGTTGTCGGGTTTAGCCAGTCATGAGCTAAGCCTGCCAGAACGCGGCGGTCTTGTGGGCTGAGCGCTAGCGATGGCAGTTGATTTCGGTATCGTCCGAGGCTACCCGGGTCATGGTTTTTGTGCCGATACGACTCAGGCGCACCTGAAAGCTGGGCAGCCAGAAGTCATCTATTGTGGCCCACAGCTTGGAATGGCCAGTTCAGCCCTCATATTCCGTCGGATTATAAATAGGATCAAACGCCATGTCAGACGTTGCAGCGCACGCCCCATCAGACGAACCGAACCAGGCTGAGAAAAAGCCCCCATCGAGCGGCAAACCGCTCAGCTTTCTCGCTGCCCTTTGGCCCTATTTAACCCGCTATAAGAAAATTATGGCCGGCGCCGGCGCGGCCCTTATTATGACCTCGATGATCACCCTGGCGTTGGGCCAGGGGGTTCGTTTGGTGATCGATCAGGGTATCGTGTCCCAGTCGATTTCAGCGCTCAATACCATGCTGTCCTTAGTGATGCTCTTGGTCGTGGCCATGGCCATTGGCACCTTTATCCGCTTTTATCTGGTCACCATTTTGGGCGAGCGTATTGCGGCGGATATCCGCAACGACGTGTTCAGTCATCTGGTGCGCATGCATCCGAATTATTTTGAAGAAAACCAAAGCGGCGACATCATGTCCCGGCTGACCACCGACACCACTTTGTTGCAGTCGATTATCGGCTCCAGCCTGTCCTTTGCCTTGCGCAACGCGTTGACCGTCTCCGGCGGCATTATTATGTTGCTGGTAACCAATATGAAATTGTCGGCCGTGGTCCTGCTCGGCGTGCCTGCGGTGATCGTCCCGGCGCTCTGGATGGGCCGACGGGTGCGTTCGTTGAGTCGAGAGAGTCAAGACAGCGTGGCCGATGTCGGCAGCTATGCCGGTGAGATTATCCGTCAGATTAAAACCGTGCAGTCCTATGCGCGCGAACGTTTTGAAATTAAGGCCTTTGCCGGTGAGGTGGATCTGGCATTCCAGGTCGCCAAGCGACGCATCAAACAACGCTCTATTTTGATGGGTCTGGTGATTCTGCTCGCCTTTACCGCTATCGCGGCGATGGTCTGGGTCGGCGGTTACGATGTGATGACCGGTAAAATGACCGGCGGCGAATTGGCGGCCTTCGTCTTCTATGCGCTGATGGTCGCCTTCGGCGTGGCCGGCGTATCAGAAGTCTATGGTGAGATACAGCGCGCGGCCGGCGCCACCGAACGACTGATGGAGTTGCTCCAGGAAACCTCTTTAATTCAAAGCCCCGCCGTGCCGAGCCAGGCCCAGGCCGAGAGTATCGACCATCTGAGCTTCGAGGGGGTTACCTTTAACTACCCGAGTCGGCCCGATAAGCCGGCCTTGAAAAATCTTAATATCCAGGTTAAACGCGGTGAAACGGTGGCGTTGGTCGGCCCGAGCGGTGCGGGTAAGTCAACGTTGTTTGAGATGTTGTTCCGTTTCTACGATCCGCAGCAGGGTGTTATTAAGCTCGGCGACACCGATATCCGCCTGCTCGAGCTCGACGCTCTGCGCCGGCCTATGGCTCTGGTGCCGCAGCAGCCGGTGCTGTTCAGCAACAATGTTTGGCACAACATCCGCTATGGCCGCCCAGATGCCAGTGATGCGGATGTGATCGCAGCGGCTAAGGGTGCCCATGCCTACGACTTTATTATGGATCTGCCGCACGGCTTCGACAGTGATTTGGGTGAAAGTGGCGTCCGCCTCAGCGGTGGCCAGAAACAACGCGTGGTGATCGCCCGGGCGATTCTCAACGATCCGGATATCTTGCTCTTGGATGAAGCGACCAGCGCGCTCGATGCCGAAAGCGAGCATCAGGTGCAAAAGGCCTTGGAAGTGTTGATGGAAAATCGGACCACGCTGATTATTGCCCATCGTCTGGCAACGGTGTTGGGCGCCGATCGGACCATTGTGATGGATCAGGGGGAGGTGGTTGCTGAAGGCACTCACGCGAGCTTGGTGGCGACCTCACCGCTCTATAAACGGTTGGCCGAGCTGCAGTTTGGCGCGCGCTAGGGTGGTGTGCCGAGGCCGTTAGGGCCTCGGCACAAGCCGGTTGGGGCTCTGGCTCGGTTAGAGATCGACCATCAGATCTGGCGAAAGGGCTTCCAACGCGCTGATCACCCCGGTCATATTCTGCGATGCGGTCAAACTAAACTCAATCTTGGCCCGAAACAAAGACCCACCGCTCATCGAGGCCGGTTCGATTTCGGTCTGCAGATCGATCACATTGACCCCCAGATTGGCCAAAACATTGGTGACTTCCCGTACGATACCGGGTCGATCATTACCGACCACCTCGAGGCGATGTTCGGTCGCCTCGGAGGTGACCTGGTGACCGCGTTCAAGCTGCACCATCAGGCCTTCTGCGGCCAAGCCAGTTAAGGCCTGGTGCGCCGCGTCGAACTGGCTGTCGGGCAATTCAATGCGCACGATGCCGGCAAACTTACCCGCCATCGTGGCCATGCGGCTTTCCAGCCAATTGCCCTGGTGCTGTTCCACTGCTCGCGCCAAACGTTCGGCAATACCGGGCCGATCGTCGGCCATTACGGTGAGAATGAGTTCCATATCAGGTCTCCGAGTAGCTATCAGTGGGTGGGCAGGCACAAAACAGGTTACGATCGCCCCAAACGTCGTCGATACGATTGACCGAGGGCCAGAACTTGTTGTCTGCAATCCACGCCAGGGGGAAGGCGGCCTGCTCGCGCGAGTAAGGCCGCTGCCAATCGCCAATAAGGTCTTTTTGGGTGTGGGGTGCGTTGACCAGCGGATTGTTGTCGGCCGGGAAGTGACCGGTGATGACCTGCTGAACCTCATGATAGATGGCGATCATGGCGTCGGCGAAGCGATCCAATTCAACCTTCGACTCCGATTCAGTCGGTTCCACCATAAAGGTGCCGGGTACCGGAAAGGACATGGTTGGGGCATGGAAGCCATAGTCCATCAGGCGTTTGGCCATATCCACTTCGCTAATGCCGGATTCCGCTTTCATCGGCCGCAAATCGAGAATGCATTCGTGCGCCACCAGGCCGTTTTCGGCTGAGTACAGGATCGGGTAGTAATCCTTCAGGCGGGTGACCAGGTAGTTGGCGTTGAGCAAGGCCACCTGAGTCGATTCGCGCAAGCCGTTGGCACCGAGCAGACGAATATACATCCACGATATGGTTAAGATCGAGGCGCTGCCATAGGGCGTCGCCGAGACGGCACCCATCAGCGGGTTGCCACCCGGGATCGGGGCGACCGTGTGATTGGGCAAAAAAGGTGCTAGGTGTGCGCCAACGCCGATCGGGCCCATGCCGGGACCGCCGCCGCCATGTGGGATGGCAAAGGTCTTGTGCAGGTTCATATGGGACACGTCGGCGCCGATATCAGCCGGCCGGGTCACGCCGACCTGGGCGTTTAGATTGGCACCGTCCATATAGACCTGGCCACCGCGTTGGTGGATCAGCTCACAGATTTCCTTAATGCCCTGTTCGAACACGCCGTGTGTGGACGGGTAGGTAATCATCAGACAGCTCAGTCGATCGCCGGCCTGGTCGACCTTGGCTTGCAGGTCCTGCTGATCGACATTACCGTAAACGTCGGTCTTAACCACCAGCACCTGTAAGCCCATCATCTGCGCCGAGGCCGGGTTGGTACCGTGGGCCGATTGGGGGATCAGGCAAATATCGCGATCGCCTTCGCCCATGGCTTCCTGGTACTTGCGTATGGCCAGCAAACCGGCGTACTCACCCTGAGCGCCAGAGTTGGGCTGCAGGCTGACGGCGGCAAAGCCGGTGATGGCCTTGAGCATGGTTTGCAGTTCATCCACCAAGGTCCGATAGCCTTTGGTTTGGTTATCGGGCGCAAAGGGGTGCATGCGCCCGAATTTCTCCCAAGACACTGGGATCATCTGGGTGGCAGCGTTGAGCTTCATGGTGCACGAACCCAAGGCAATCATGCTGTGATCCAGTGCTAAATCGCGGTTCTCCAGCTTTTTCAGGTAGCGCAACATGTCCGTTTCGCTGTGGTAGCTGTTAAACACCGGATGGGTCAGATAAGGCTGGGTACGCTCGAGGTTTTCGGGAATAAAGGTAGTGTTCTGGTGCGTTAAATCGGCGTCCATAACCGAGGCATTGAGGTCGTGCTCACCCAAGAGCACATCGAACAGTTCTTCAATGTCTTCGCGGGTCGTGGTCTCATTGATTGAGATGCCCAAATTATCATTCTGGTAACGCCTGAAGTTGACGCTGTGTGCGCCGGCCCGCTCCAAGATCAGGTCAACGTTGTGCAACGGATCGATGGTCAGGGTGTCAAAGAAATGCGAGTTGACCACGCGAATGCCCTTGGCCTCAAGACCCTCGGCCAGTATGCCGGTGAGCCGATGAATGCGTTGGGCGATGCGCTTAAGCCCGTCGGGACCGTGATAGACGGCGTAAAAACCGGCCATATTGGCCAACAGAACCTGCGCGGTGCAGATGTTTGAGGTCGCCTTTTCCCGGCGGATATGCTGTTCGCGCGTCTGCAGTGCCATGCGGTAAGCCTGGTTGCCGGCGCTGTCTTTGGACACCCCGATGATGCGCCCGGGGATAGCGCGTTTGTAGCATTCGCGGGTCGCAAAGAAGGCGGCATGAGGGCCGCCAAAGCCCATCGGGACGCCAAAGCGTTGGCTGTTGCCCAAGACAACATCGGCGCCCATCTCACCGGGTGACTTCAACACGCATAACGCCATCAGGTCACTGGCGACGATGGCCAAGGCATCTTGGCTGTGCAAATGTTGGATATAGGGTTCCGGATCATCGATCCGACCGTCGGTACCCGGGTACTGAATCAACGCGCCAAAGACGTCGTGCTCATGCAAGGTGGTGAGGTCGCCGCTGATGATTTCAAAGCCATAATATTCGGCTCGGGTGCGCAAGACATCGAGTGTTTGCGGATGGACATTATGGTCGACAAAAAAGCCCGTTGATTTGTTTTTGCGTACCGAACGTTTGGCCATGGCCATGGCTTCGGCCGCAGCCGTCGCCTCATCGAGCAGGGACGCGTTGGCCAAATCCATGCCGGTCAAATCGATAATCATTTGCTGGTAGTTGATCAAGGCCTCAAGCCGGCCCTGAGCAATCTCAGGCTGATAAGGCGTATAGGCGGTGTACCAACCCGGGTTTTCAAAGACATTGCGTAAAATCACTGACGGCACAAAGGTATCGTGATAGCCCATACCGATGTAGCTTTTGAACGCCTTGTTCTGCTCGGCGATGGCGCGCAAGTAGGCAAGGGCTTCCGGTTCGGGCGTGGCGTTTTCCAGAGTGAGCGGATGTGCCAAGAGAATGGATTCGGGCACGATCTTCTGGGTGAGGTCATCGAGACTGCTGGCATTAACCGCGGCTAACATAGCGGCCTGTTGTTTGGCGTCTGGGCCAATGTGTCGTTTGATAAACGCGTCACGAAATTCAAGGTCGTTCAGTGAAGTCATGTCAGTCTCTATAGGTTAGGGTCGGCGGGCCGTGATTAGGATTGGCTAATAATACGAGGCCAGTGCCGCAATTGGATGAGCTCTGTTGCGCCACGGGCTCTAGGGGCCGGTAAGCAAAAGCCGCACAGAAAACACCAACGTGGTATAAAAAGCCAACCGGCTAATGCTGCGGCGGTTGGCCTTGATGGTCGCTGAGACTATTCTTCAGCGCATTGATCGGCGTAAGAATCAGCATCCATCAGATCGAGTAGTTCCTCTGGGTCGGATATCTTGACCTTGAACAACCAACCGTCTTCATAGCTGTCGGTGTTGATCTGTTCCGGTGCATCTTCAAGTGCACTGTTGACCTCAACGACGGTGCCGGTAACGGGTGTATAGATATCCGACGCGGCCTTAACCGATTCGACCACCGCGACCGAGTCACCGGCCAATATTTCAGCGCCATCATCTGGCAGCTCAACAAAGACGACATCACCTAATTTTTCCTGGGCATAGTCGCTAATGCCGATGGTCACTATGTTGTTACTGTCTAAGCGTACCCATTCATGGGAGTTAGCATATTTTAAATCGGCCGGAATATTGCTCATCTTAAGTTCCTTCAACTGACATATTGGGTATTAATCGAACTGTTTCTTACCATTTCGAACGAATGGTAACTTAACTATTTTGACGGGCAGCATTTTACCGCGTATTTCGATAAAACAGGAATCCTTTATCGTCCCGGTGACCCGTGCCATGGCAATAGACTGCTGCAGCGTGGGCGAAAAGGTCCCACTGGTCAGCTCGCCGATGGCCGGTCCGTCTTCGCTTAGATGGACCTTTTGGTGCGTGCGCATCACGCCCCGCTGTTCCAGCACCAGGCCGACCAACTTGCCATAGGCCTGTTCTGCCTTGATCTCAGTCAAGGCGGCCCGACCGATGAACTCTCGATCTTCCGGGGTCCAGGCGATGGTCCAAGCCATGGCCGACTCCAGCGGGTGGGTCAGTTCAGTCATATCGTTGCCGTAGAGATTCATCCCGGCCTCTAGACGTAAGGTATCGCGTGCGCCCAAACCGCAGGGTTTGATCTCGGCATCTAGCAGGCGCGCCCAAAAGGCCACCACGGCGGTGGCCGGCAAGATAATTTCGAGGCCATCTTCGCCGGTGTAGCCGGTGCGAGCGATAAACCAGTCTTCACTGGCCAAACCTTGAAAGGGGTTTAATTGGTTGGCGACCGGGCCGTGTATCTTACCCAAGGCCACGGTGGCCTTTTCTATGGCTTGGGGACCTTGGACGGCTAGCATGGACAGATCGTCGCGCTCAATGATCTCGACGGCAAAACCTGCACATTGTTGTTGCATCCAGGCCAGGTCTTTTTCCCGGGTGGCGCAATTGACCACGGTGCGATAGCCGTCGACCATCTTATAAACGATCAGATCGTCGAGCACACCCGCCTGCTCGTTTAGCATGGCAGAGTAGAGGGCTTTACCGGGCGTGGCCAGTTTGGCGACGTCGTTTGCCAATAGATAGCGCAAATACTCGGTCGCCTCGGCGCCCTGAATATCAACGATGGTCATATGGGAGACATCGAACATTCCGGCGTCTTCACGGACCTGTTGGTGTTCGGCCAATTGGGAGCCGTAATTGATCGGCATATCCCAGCCACCAAAGTCGACCATCTTTGCGCCCGCGTCAATATGCGCGTCAAAAAGAGGAGTTTGCTTCGCCATAATGATCCTACTTCATTCGAGTTAAAAAATCCGCCCTAGGCTAGCGCATTTTTGTCTCTAATGACATTAGACTCTTATATAACAGTGCTGGGGCGCACCTGTAGCGTTAGTGTTACAGGCGGGATCGAGCCGGCAGGGTAGACTAAAAACGGGTGCCAGATTGGTTCATCTTAATCGATGAGGTAATGTAGATGCGCTCTGCTTTCATCATCCGAATCAACAAGAGCGAGGAGTGGATGCTGGCATCATTGGCCTGATGTTTCAGTTGCACCAAGTTAAGTTGGCTAATATTGGAATCGCTAAACGCAAATTCAATTAGGTCCTCTTCACTTAATAGGTTTTTACCAAGAATGATGGCGGCCATCAGTTGTGTCTCTGTTCAGTGTGGATACAAAGAGGGTATCGGCCGAAAGTGGTTTGAGTTTAGCTCTTTCGGCGCCTATTGCACCGATGACGGGCACATCTAAGCGCGCCAAAAGGCGGCACAAAAAAAAGGAACCAAGCGGCTCCTTTTTATCATTAGCTCGCCAGGCAAGCCTAGTCGATGTATTGAACCGACAGGGTGTTGGTGCTGTCAAAGAGTGCACCGGCGACCACTAAGATGGCGTCTCCGCTGACCGCTAAGCCCTTCTCGAGCGCCTTTTCTTTTGCTTTGGCGTAGATATTATCACTGTTTTCAAACTGCTCGACGACCGAGGTGGTGACGCCCTTGGTGAGGCAGAGTTGTTGGGCTGTCTTCGGATCGCGGGTGAGGGCCAGGATCTGGGCTTTCGGGAAGTACTTGCGCACGGCCTGGACCGATCTACCCTGCACGGTGCCAACGACTATCAGCTTGATAGCCAAGTCCTGTGCAGTATGTACCGCGGCCTTACAGATCGATTCGGTGACGCGCAAGAGCCCCTGCTCATCGGGCAATGGGCGCTCAATCTGCCTCATGGCCGTATCGGTGCGCTCACAGATCTGCGCCATGATCGCAACGGTTTCGACAGGATATTTACCCTTGGCCGACTCGCCCGACAACATGACCGCATCGGTACCGTCGAGGATCGCGTTGGCGACATCGCCTGCTTCGGCGCGTGTTGGCCGTGGGTTTTTAATCATCGAGTCGAGCATCTGAGTCGCGGTTATGACCGGCTTACGGGCCAAGATGCAGGCTTTGATCATCATCTTCTGGGCAAAAATCACTTCTTCGACGGCGATTTCAACACCCAGGTCGCCACGCGCGACCATGATGCCATCGGAGGCTTCGAGGATGGCATCGAAATTATCGACCCCTTCTTGATTTTCAATTTTGGAGATGATCTTGATATTAGCGCCGCCATTGGCGATCAGTAGGGCACGAATTTCTTCGACGTCAGAGGCCTTGCGGATAAAGGAGGCGGCAATGAAATCGACGTCCTGACCACAACCCCAAACGATATCAGACTTGTCCTTTTCGGACAGGGCGGGCAGCTTGACGCTGACACCGGGTAGGTTAACACCCTTTTTATTGCCCAGTTCACCGGTGTTTTCCACTCGACAAATCACGTCGCCACCGGTGATTTCGGTAACGGTCAGCTGGATCAGGCCGTCGTCTAACAATACCGTGTTGCCGATCGCCAGGTCGTTCGGCAGTTCTGGGTAAGTCACCGCGACACGGCTGTTGTCACCGCTGATGCTCTGATCGGTGCTCAAGGTAAAGGTTTGACCGGCTTCCAGTAACACGTCGCCACCGCTGACGTTCATGGTGCGGATTTCGGGACCCTTGGTATCGAGTAAAATTGCAACCTTGACGCCCGTGTCTTGAACGACTTCACGGATGTTTGAGATTCGAGCGCCGTGCTCTGCATAGTCGCCGTGTGAAAAGTTCAAACGCATCACATTCATACCGGCTTGTACCAGTTTGGTGAGCATTTCTTTTGACTCTGACGCCGGTCCGATCGTGCAAACAATTTTAGTCTTTCGCATATTGGGATGCCCCTGTATCTGCGCTGGTTAAACCCGAGTAGGGGTCATTGGTTCATAATTGACGCGCACACTACCATAATTGGTAAATATTTCATCCTTATCGGTAAAAATATTGGTAAAATTACCAGTTGAAGTGCTGATTTAAGCCGTTTCTCCACCCCTACTCTTAGGCTAACGTCCCTTAAAATCTCTTATTTCCCCTATATTCGGCTAAAATCTTCTATCAGGGCTATTTTCTCCCGTTTGGCATCAGTTGCCAGGGTTAAGCCTAATTTTCGGTTAATTTGGTAATTAAATTACAAATGATGGCGTGTCAATTTAAAGCCCTGCGTCTTGCCGACAGAACTAAGGCACCCTGGGCTCGACTGACCCGAGACGCTCCGATCAGGGTTATTTGCAACCAATGGCTACTTTCGAGCCGGCTTTACGTTAATAATGGGCCACGTCAATAATGGGCTTGGTCAACAATGGGTGATGTTAACTTTAACGGTCTGATCGATCGTTTTGCACAGCAGATTTACCAGTCGCGCAAAGGGCGCTTACGCATGCACCTTATCGACGCCCTGTATCGGCAATATCTGCCCGAGGCGGAAATGTCCTCGATGCGCGTGCTCGATGCCGGCGGCGGCCTGGGTCAGATGAGTCATTGGTTTCTGACGCGGGGTTCGAGCGTCGATTATTTTGATATTTCCTCGGCCATGGTACAGACGGTGGCCACTGATTTTGCCGAGTCCATTGCGCAAGGTCGCCTTAGCGTCGCCGAATGCTCCATCACCGAGGCGGCCTATCCGCCGGTTTACGACCTGGTGAATGCCCACGCGTTATTGGAATGGCTGGAGGACCCCTATGACGCCTTGGCCACCCTGATGCAATCGGTCAAGCCGGGCGGTTATTTGGGTCTGATGGTCTACAACAAACATCTGTTGATGCTACGCCATTTGATGCGCGGCACGCTGAAGCGCGCCATGAGCGGCGACTTGGGTGGCGATCGGGGTGGTTTGACGCCCATTTCCCCGCTTGATCCGACCGAGGTAGGCGATTTTTTGAGCGCGGGCGGATTCCAGATCCTGTGCCAGGCCGGTGTGCGGACCTTCTCCGATCTGGCCGAAAAAACCGTGCTCGAATGGTACGACGAAACCGACCAGTTTGCCGCCGAATTGGCTCTGTGCGAACAGCGGCCTTACTGCGATCTGGGCCGTTATGTGTTGTTTATCGCGCGCCGATCCAGTTAATCCCCTGAGGTGCTTTTTTCGGCCCAAAAAAAACCCTGCATCAGCAGGGTTTTTTACGCATCCGAATCGGACTAGACGGAGACAATGACCGAGTTTGCCGCGTCAACATAATCGTCCATCTGATCGAAGTTCAGATAGCGATAGACCTCGGCCGCCATGCTATCGATCTGACCGGCATAGGCCAAGTACTCAGCCGGGGTCGGCAGTTTGCCCATCAAGGACGACACGGCCGCCAATTCGGCAGAGGCCAGATACACATCAGCGCCATCCCCTAAGCGGTTCGGGAAGTTCCGGGTTGAGGTCGACACGACCGTCGAGCGCGCGGCGACCCGCGCCTGGTTACCCATGCACAGTGAGCAGCCGGGCATTTCGGTACGTGCACCGGCATTGCCAAAGATGCTGTAGTAGCCCTCCTGCATCAATTGCGCTTCGTCCATCTTGGTCGGCGGTGCGATCCACAGCTTGGTCGAAAGGGTGCCACCGTTGGCTTCGAGCAACTTACCGGCCGCTCGAAAGTGGCCGATGTTGGTCATGCACGAACCGATAAAGACCTCATCGATCTTGCTGCCCTGAACCGCAGAGAGGATGCGGGCATCGTCCGGATCGTTTGGCGCGCAGAGGATCGGCTCCTTGATATCATTAAGATCGATTTCCAGGGTGTAAGCGTATTCAGCGTCGGCGTCGGCACGCATCAGCGTCGGATTGGCTAACCACTCTTCCATGGCCTTGGCGCGTCGTTCGATGGTGCGTTCGTTACCGTAGCCATTGGCGATCATCCAACGCAACATGACGACATTGGAGCGCAGATATTCGCCCACCGACTCTTCCGACAGGGTAATGGTGCAACCTGCGGCGGAGCGTTCGGCCGAGGCATCGGACAGCTCAAAGGCCTGTTCGATGGTCAGGTCGTCGAGCCCTTCAATTTCCAGCACCCGGCCGGAGAAGATGTTCTTCTTGCCTTTCTTCTCAACCGTTAACGACCCATCTTTAATGGCGTAGTAAGGAATGGCGTGCACCAGGTCGCGCAAGGTGATGCCCGGTTGGCGAGTGCCGGTAAAGCGCACCAAGACCGATTCTGGCATATCCAATGGCATTACCCCGGTGGCCGCGGCAAAGGCGACCAGACCCGAGCCTGCTGGGAAGGAGATGCCCATTGGGAAACGGGTGTGCGAGTCACCGCCGGTGCCGACCGTATCGGGCATCAACATCCGGTTTAACCAGCTGTGAATAATGCCGTCGCCCGGACGCAAGGACACACCGCCACGGTTCTTAATGAAATCGGGCAGGGTGTGTTGGGTGTCGATATCAACTGGCTTCGGATAGGCCGCGGTATGACAGAAGGACTGCATTACCAGGTCGGCCGAGAAGCCCAAACAGGCCAGATCTTTTAGCTCATCGCGGGTCATTGGGCCGGTGGTATCCTGCGAGCCAACGGTGGTCATCTTCGGTTCACAGTACTCACCTGGACGGATACCGATGGTGCCACATGCCTTGCCAACCATTTTCTGCGCTAAGGTGAAGCCTTTGCTGCTGGGCTCTACCGCACCCGGTCGATTAAATACGGTGGAGGGCGCCAGACCCAGGGCTTCGCGCGCTCGGTCAGTCAAACCGCGCCCGATAATCAATGGTATCCGGCCGCCGGCGCGGACTTCATCGAGCAGGACATTGGTTTTTAAGGTGAATTCGGAAATCACCGTGCCATTTTTTTCGACCTTGCCGGCATGCGGGTAGAGGTCAATAACGTCACCCATATGCATATCATCGACATCGAGCTCGATGGGCAGGGCGCCAGCGTCTTCCATGGTGTTAAAGAAGATCGGTGCAATCTTATTACCCAGGCAGAAACCGCCAAAGCGTTTGTTGGGTGCGAAGGGGATATCTTGGCCGGTATACCAGAGCACCGAGTTGGTCGCTGATTTACGGGACGAACCGGTGCCGACAACATCGCCCACCAAGGCAATCAAATGGCCCTGCTTCTTGAGTTCTTCCAGCTGCGCGATAGGGCCCAGCTCGCCCGACTTATCGGGCGTAATACCATCGCGTGCCATCTTGTACATGGCCAAGGCATGTAACGGGATGTCGGGTCGTGACCAAGCATCCTGGGCCGGCGAGAGATCATCGGTATTGGTTTCGCCGGTAACCTTAAAGACGGTCAGGGTGATTTTTTCCGGTACGGCAGGCTTGTTCAAATACCATTCGGCATCGGCCCAAGACTGCATAACCGCCTTAGCGATGCTGTTGCCCGCCTCAGCGCGTTCTTGGACATCGTGAAAGGCGTCGAACATCAACAGGGTATGTTTCAGTTGCTCACCGGCCGCGGCCGCCTGATCCGGTTGGTCGAGCAGGGACACTAGGGTTTCAATGTTGTAGCCACCCTGCATAGTGCCCAGGATGCGAATCGCTTCGGTTTTATCGATCAGCGGTGACGTTGCCTGATCCTTGACGATGGCGGTTAAGAAACCGGCCTTTACGTAAGCGGCCTCGTCGACGCCAGGCGGCACTCGTTCAACCAGCAGGCTTTTCAGAAAGGCGGCATCGTCAGCCGGTGGATTCTTGAGCAGTTCAACCAATTGTGTGACTTGCTCGACAGACAAGGGCTTCGCTGGAATACCCATGGCGGCGCGTTCTTGTTCGTGTTTACGGTAGGCTTCAAGCACGGTTGGTTCTCCATCTAAATGAGTCGTGGTAGGGCATAGGGTTGAGCCGATTGACGCGGCACGGTTCCGGTTACATCCGGTGCCGTTGTAGCGAACCGACCCCAGGGATTCGATTGGCTCCAGTCGATTGGGGCTGACGCGCCGGCTCTGGGCCGGGTCATCCGCAGGAACAGCAATCTGGACGCCTCTGGCGCCAAAGTCTAGTGAATTCAGGCGGCAAAGTTAAGTGAAAAACGCCTTTTGCAATCGATAGCTGTTATTTGTTTGGTGAATGTATGGTTATTCGGTCATATGTTGAGCTTATTTTAGTCAGTCGATATTGACGATCTTGTGGGCTTGTAAGGTCAGATGCCACTCAGGATGGCTGAGGCAATAGTCGATACAGGCCTGGGTCGCGTGATTGCGAGCCGGCACAATGGTCTGCTCGCGGTAGTCGTTTATTGGGCTCAAATAACGGTAGTCGGCCTGGAGCTCGGTAAAGCGCTCCGGCGGGGCATCGACCTGCGGATAGACCAGCTTGAGTTCGTTGCAACGGGTCAGGGCCACCTGAGCGACACCCTTGGGGCTAATGCAGACCCAGTCCACGGCGTCGGGCAAAGCCAAAGTGCCATTGGTTTCCACGGCACAGACAAAGTCCAAGCGGTGCAGTTCGGCGATCAAACGGTCGTCTAATTGCAGAGCCGGCTCCCCGCCGGTGAACACCACGAAGCGATGGCCCCGTCCGCTTGGCCACTGGGTGGCAATGGCTTGCGCCAGGTCGGCGGGTTGTTTGAACTTGCCGCCGTTCTGACCGTCGGTGCCGACAAAATCGGTGTCACAAAACTGGCAAACCGATTGCGCTCGGTCCTGTTCTCGGCCACTCCACAGATTGCAGCCGGTAAAGCGGCAGAATACGGCGGGACGACCGGTGTGAAAGCCTTCGCCCTGTAGGGTATAAAACATCTCTTTCACGCTATATGTCATAGGCTTTCGGTGGGACCTTTAGGTTGATTGTTGAGAAGTTGCTCGAACTCGGCAGGCATGACAGGGGGCGAATAGAGGTAACCCTGAAACACATGGCAACCCATATCGCGCAGTAGGGCTAATTGTGCCTGCGTTTCCACCCCTTCCGCCACTGTATTTAAGTTAAGCTGCGCGGCCATCGCCAGAATGGTGCGCACGATCGCGGTATCGTTAGGGTCATGGGGGATGTTGCGCACAAAGGATTGATCAACTTTGAGCGTATCCAGCGGTAATTGTTTGAGATAATTTAAGTTGGAGTACCCGGTGCCGAAGTCATCGATGGAGAAATGCAGGCCAAAAGTACGCAGCGCATTCATCGACGCAACCGTATGATCGATGTCGTCGATAATCATACCCTCGGTAATTTCCAGGTCGATCATATTTGCATCGATGCCCTGTTCTGTGACGATGCCACGGACCAGTTGGGTGAAGTTCTCATGGCGAAATTGCTGTGGGCTGACATTGATCGAAAGCTTGAATCGGTCGTCGATTGACGCCGCTTCCCGCCAATGGGCGGCCTGGGCGATGGCCTCTCGGAGCACAAACTGGCCGACTATATGCATTAGATCGGCCGCCTCCAAGAGCGGGATAAACTCTACCGGGGAGACCAAGCCACGGCGCGGATGGGCCCAGCGCAATAGGGCCTCAGCCCCCACAATGCGGCCGTCATTGCTGTCCACCTGGGGCTGGTAAAGGAGGAAGAACTGGTGTTCGGTAATGGCCACCAAGCAGTCTTCTTTGAGTTCGAGAACCCGTTGGTTGGCATCGGCCATTTCTTGTTCAAACAGAATAAACTGGTTTTTACCCAATTCTTTGGCCTTGTACATCGCCATGTCGGCATGGCGCAGGAGTTCTTCGGCCGTTTGAGTGCGATCGTAGAAAAAAGCTAGGCCGAGACTGGCGCTGACTTGCAGGCAATCCCCTGGAATCTTAAAGGGGCGTGCCATGGCGGCGACTAAGCGCGTAGTTCGGCCCACGGCAATTTCCCGGGCCAACACCTCAACGCGGCCCAGATCGGTCATGCAGATAACAAATTCATCGCCTCCTAAGCGGGCAACGGTGTCCTGTTCGCGCACGCCCTCTGTTAAGCGCTCGGCCACGGTGCTGAGTATCGTGTCGCCGATGAGGTGGCCTTTGCTGTCATTGATGGCCTTGAAATCATCGAGATCGATAAAAATTAACGCGCCGAAGTTGCCTGAGCGTTGCGCCCGCAAGAGGGCCTGGTCGAGTCGATCGAGAAATAGATGGCGATTGGGTAGGTTGGTGAGCGAATCGTGATAGGCCAAATGCTGTATATAGGCTTGATGTTCCTTGCGTTCGGTGATGTCCACACCGACCGTGAGTAGAGCGTCTTGGCCCTTGTATTGGATTGCCAACTTGCGCAGTTCCAATGAGAGAAATTGGCCATTTTTTAAGGCCCAGTTGACCTCTGGTAGCAAAACCGATTTGCGACTGACGTAGGCCTCGTTATCGGCGTCGATAATAAGCTGCGCAGTCGCGGCGGAAAAATTGCGCAAAACCTGGTCATGCTGACTGCCAATAAAGGTCTTTTCGTCCAGTTCAAAGGTGTTCAGAAACGCTCGGTTGGCGAGCAGCACGGTACCGTTGATGGTTTTAACATAGATCAGATGCGGTAGGTGTTCGACCAGGGCATGTAAACTGCTATAGGATTGCTCGGCCGCACTCAGGGCCGCGCGGTTTTCACCGATCAAGCCATCGGCGACGCCTATGTAGGAATTGAGTGCCTTGACCAGGGTCCCGAACTCATCGTCATGATGGCGGTAGCGGGGTGCCAGACGCTGACCCCGGCTATGATTGATATCGATGTGTTTGAGTTGCCTGGATAGGCGGCTCAGCGGTCGAGTTAGGCTCCGATTGACAATAGCGATCAGGATCAGGGTTAAGCAGATGACGCTGATAAAGTTCAGTAGTAGCCGACTCCAGGTAGTCCGCATCAATGACTGATAGCGCCAATGGTTGTTGTACTCGAATTTCAGCGTGCCTAACTTGACCGGGTCGGATGGATCGAAGCCCAATGGCACCGAATAGTAACGCACGGGTTCGCCAATAAAGGGTACTAGGTACGGCGCGCGGTAGGGCCGGGTTTGGCTTTTGTGACCAAAGGCGACGGAGGTGTTTTGTTCGTCAAAAATCCACACCGCGGTGACGAAGGGGTTAATTAACAGGCCCTTGACGATCTCCGTGCCGAGCACCGAGTCGAGCCGAAACACGGCCTGTTTCGCCGGGTAGATCGATGCCATGCCAACGCGTTCAACATCTTGTTCGATCAGGCTGGCGTGGTTTTTCAGTTCGACCATGAACGCAATGCTGCCCACGATCAGGCTCAAGCCAACCGCGGTCACCAAAAAGGTGATCGCTAAACGCAGAGAAATCTGACGTCTGATCAGTGTATGAGTGGTCGCAAAAGGGTTCATCAGATGGATTTGGAGCTCGCTGTGACCGCTGGGGTCCGTGCAGTTAAGCAAGGATTTCCACATATTGCCAGTTTGGCGAGGGTATAGTCATCAGTAAATGAGCGGACCTCTACAAGGTCGATTCAGGGCCCGTTGCCGGGCCACCGTTTAACGCTCTGGCGCTTGAGCCCTGGTCGGCGGCGTTGCGGATTCGCTGCGCTGTTGCAGTCGAGCCAGTAGCCAATAGAACAGTGGCAACCACAGGCCCCAGAGCAGGGCTACTAGGCTGATGCCTAAGGTGTCGGTGGTCGCTGCGCCAAGCCGGGTACCGGCCCAATAGCTACCGCCGCCACCGACCACACCAAAAAACGCCTGCAAGAGGGGTTTGCCGGTGAGCCAGCTGAGGCTGTGTTGCAGGGTCAGCGGGAAGATCAGCCAGAGGGCCATCAGCCAATAGGGCATGTACAGGCCGGGGCCATCGAAATGAATCAGGCTTGACCACTGCCAAACTACGTCGATCACCAAACCGAGTGCGGATATAATCAGCAACGGTTGCCAGCGATAGACTTGACTATAGAAACGGATGTGTACCGCTATAAAGAGGGCGGCCCACAACAGGGCCCAAGGAGTTTGCAGTATCACTGCTAAAAACCACCCGGCCTGAAACAGGGCGAAGTTAATCAACTTGGTCATCAGAATTCCCAGTCTACCGTCGCCTTACTCTTACTGAAGACAATTTGCGACGTACCAATGGCGCGTTCTAAGAAGGCACCCTCACAATAGGACAGATAATAGCGCCACATTCTAAAGAATTGGGCATCGTATTTGTCGGCCGGTAATTGGTCGAAGTTCTCGACAAAACGCACCTGCCATTCGTTCAGCGTGCGCGCGTAATGGGAGGTGATATCCTCAAAGTGGCTCAGCGTCATATCGGTTTGTTCGGCAATATGGCGGTTAATCAAGGAGATGCTCGGCAAGTGCCCGCCGGGGAAGATATATTTGCGAATAAAATCGACACTGTTCTTGTAAGACTTATAGCGCTGGTCGTTCATGGTGATGCTCTGTATCAAGGCCAGGCCATCATGGCTGAGCAGCGTGCTGATTTTATTGAAGTAACCGGAGAGGTATTTATGACCCACGGCCTCGATCATTTCAATCGACACCAGACGATCATACTGACCGGTGAGTAGGCGATAGTCGGAGCACAGCAGGGTGATCCGATCGGTCAAACCCGCCTCGGCGATTTTGGCCTCTGTGTAGGCAAACTGCTCGGCAGAAATGGTTGTCGTGGTCACCCGGCAGCCGAAGTTTTTGGCCGCGTAAATCGCCAGTGCGCCCCAACCGGTGCCGATTTCAAGCAGATGATTGTCCGGACCGAGATTGAGCTTTTGACAGATGCGCTCGAGCCGAAATTGCTGGGCTTCTTCTAAGCTGGCATCGGCGTGCGGAAAGATAGCCGCCGAGTACATCATGCTCGGGTCGAGGAAACTGGTAAACAGATCATTACCCAGATCGTAATGGGCTTGAATATTTTTGTGCGACCCGCGAATGGTATTGCGGTTCAACCAATGGGCCATATTGAGAAACCATTGGGATGGACGCGACATCCACGTGACCCGTTCTGGGTCGCTATCAATGTTGGCTGAGAACAGCCGGATCACCGAGGTCAAATCAGGTGATTCCCACAATCCTTCCATATAGGTTTCGGCCGCGGCCATGGAGCCACCGGTCACCAAATCGCGAAAAACCTTGGCGTCCAATACCGTTACTTCGGCATGGGGGCCGGGACCGGCTAGGCTGCCAAAGACCTTATTGTGTTGCTCATAGTTCAGTGTCAACGACCCTTGGGTTAGGTGTTTTAACAGGCGTGATGCGGCCCGCCAGGCGAAGGTTGGGGCTGTGTTCGCTGCTGTGGTCGCCGTAGTCATGAAGATTTTTCCTTTTTAGCGTTCTTAGGGTGAGGGTAAAATGGGACGCCTTTAAGCCATAATTTCAGGGCATGCCAATAGATGCCAGTGCTAATCTTTACGGCCATCGCGGGAAAACGGATGAGCGTATGGCGGATTGCCGCGGCACTGATTGGCGTCGGTGCCAGACTTAGGCTAGCGTCGAATATTTTATCGCCGCCTTGCCAGCTTTCCAAGTGAATAGTGTTTTTGCGCCGACCCGGCTGGGCAAAGCGCCAGTCGTAATTAAGATTCATTGGGTGAAACGGCGAGATGTGAAAGTCTTTGATCAGCTTGAATCGACAGGCCTTGGCCGAATAAGATACCGGGCTAATCGCCCTATCATCTGGGGTTGCCGACAAGACGTATTGAAACCGCTCGCCCCATGGGGTGTTGGTGATTTCAGGCATGATGGCCAACAATTGATCGGCCGCGTCGAAGGCGTAGTAGAAGGTAACCGGATTGCTTAAAAAACCTAAGGTGCGCAGATTGGTGAGCATACAGACCCGGGCAATGTTACTTTCCAAAATCGCTGATTGCTCAGCAATTTTCCCTACCACCGCCGATTTCAAGGATCGCTGAGGATCGCCAAAAAAGTCACTGCGGCGAAAATTTAGCCAGTTAAAACGCTCCATCGACATCAGGCGCGAGCATGCCATAACCTGGGGCAGCTCATCGAGATCCAGATAGAGCATAAACATCGGGTATTTTAGACTATGGGCTTTGGGCGCAAAGCGACGATGGCGCACCCAGCCGATCATCAGTCGGCTATTGCCGCCAAGTCGATCGGCGGCCAAGTCGACTATGCTAGCGCTCATCTGAGGTGCCTATTCATGCTCGGCGACCCGCTCTGATTCATGCCGATGTTTGGCTGCGGTATGCGGCCGATTGTGCAAATCATCGACCACGCGGAGCGCTGAATTGACGCCATCTTCGTGAAAGCCATTAAACCAATAGGCGCCGCAAAAATGGCTCCGATTGGTGTTGCCGATGTCGGCATAGCGGGCCTGGGCTGCGAGCGACGCGCGACTGAATACCGGGTGGGCATAGTTGAAGCGGGCTATTATTTTGTCCGGGTCGATCAGTTCGGTGCGGTTGAGGGTGACGCAAAAGGTCACCGGAGCGCTATCGAAGCTTTGCAAGATATTCATGTTATAGGTCAGGCTGGCGGGTTTACTTTTGTCCGCACCTAGATGGTAGTTCCAGGCGGCCCAAACTTTTTTCTGTTTTGGCAGTAGCGCCTCATCGGTGTGCAATACGACGTCGTTATCGGCATATTTCATGGCGCCGAGAACCGACAATTCAGCGTCAGTTGGCTCTGCCAATAAGGCCAAAGCCTGATCGCTGTGGCAGGCGAACACAACCTGGTCAAAGTTGTGCTCGGCGCCATCGGCAAAGTGCAAGGTTACCCCATCACTACGACGCTCGACTCTATCGATGCGGCTGTTGAGGTGTACGCGTTCGGCGAAGGGTTCGGTCAATGGCGCAACATAACTGCGCGATCCGCCCTTCAAGACATACCATTGGGGTCTATTGGTGACCGAGAGCAGGCCATGATTGTTAAAGAAGCGAATAAAAAACAGAGCGGGCAGATCCAGGATCGTGGCCTCATCGGTTGACCAGATCGCTGCGCCCATAGGGATGATATATTGCGCCGTGAATGCCGCGCCAAGTTTGTGTCGATTCAGGTACTGCCCCATGGTGATGTCGGCAGTCAAGCGATCGGCTGCCAAGTCTTCGGTGCTCAGTCGATTGAAGCGGATGATATCGGCGACCATGCGATAAAACTTGGGCGACCAAAGATTGCGTCGTTGGGCGAACAGGGTATCCAAATTACGGCCGTTGTATTCCAGGCCGGTGACCTCGTCACTGATCGAAAAACTCATCTCGGCGGCTTGCCGCTCAACGGCCAAGGGCGCCATCAGGGCATTAAAGTTGCTGTAGACCCAATCGTTATAGACAATAAAGCCGGTGTTAACAGGGTAGACGACACCTTCGACGGTGACGTCATGGGTGTTGGTATGGCCGCCTAGGTAGTCGTTGTATTCATAGAGTTGGATATCAAAATCCGGATGCAATTTACTGGCTGCGGTGAGGCCTGCTATGCCACTGCCAATAATGGCTATCTTGGGTCGACTCATGCTACGGATTCCTAGTTCAGGCGATTTTTTATCAGGTTGATTATTTGCTTTAACAGCGGGATATGGCCGAATAGCATCGCGGTGCTGTCGAAGTAATCCTGATGATGGGTGATCTTGCCGTTTGCAAACTGAACTCTTGACGTACCCGGGACCACAATCGCGTTGCCGCCATTGAGCTTCGGGTGCACAAAGGTCATGTCCCAGGCCAGAAAGGCGCTTTGGTCATCCCCGAGCGTATGGGTGAAGTTGAAATTGATGTGGCTGACATTCTGGTACATGTTCTTAAAGTAGACTTGTAGATTCGGCAACGTTTCTATCCGATGAAGCGGGTCGATAAAAACGACGTTATCGGCATAGAGATTCGCTAACAGGTCGCTCTCTACTGTGTCTTTATTGAGCGCCGCATAGGTCTCTTGGATGCGTTCAATGATGTTGGTCATAGTCTTGTCCTAACTTCTTAAATTTAACCAGGGTGTCCGCGCGCGATGTTTTATAGTCGACCACAGGCAAGGGGTAGCCCAAAGCGAGCGCGAGTTCAGGGGTTGGTTGGTGGATGGCTTTGTTTGCCAAGGGAGCCAATTCAGGGACGTATTTACGAATAAAATCACCGTCCGGATCAAAGCGACGGGATTGTTCATGCGGATTGAAGATGCGGAAATAGGGCGTTGCGTCAACGCCGGTCGAGGCCACCCATTGCCAGCCACCATTGTTGGCCGCGAAGTCAAAGTCGGCCAGCTGACGGGCAAACCAGGCTTCGCCATGACGCCAGTCCACTTGCAGGATTTTTACCAAATACATGGCCGAGACCATGCGCAAGCGGTTGTGCATCCAGCCGGTCTGGTTGAGTTGACGGGCAGCGGCATCGACCAGGGGAACCCCTGTTTGGCCTGCTTGCCAGCGTTGCAACAAGCTCGGGTCGGTCTGCCATGGGAATTGGTCCCACTTTGCATTAAAGGCCTTGCCGAGGCAAAGCTCAGGCCGCCAAGCCAGCAAGTACTTGTAAAACTCACGCCATAGAATCTCGGATAAAAAGGCATTTGAGCTGGTTAAGGCTTGGCGCTGGGCAATGGTCCAGAGCACCTGTCGGCTACTTAGGGTGCCGAGCGCCAGGCTAGTCGATAAGAGCGAGGTGCCGGCGCGGGCTGGAATATCGCGTAGGCTGGAGTAGTCGTTCATCTGGTCCATAAAATCTTCGAGGCGTTCATGCGCCTGTTGTTCTAGGACCGGCAATTGCATTGGATTATCCCAGACAAAGCGTTCCCCCAGTGCCAGCGGTTTGGCCGCCTGGGCCGGCAAACCGTTATCGGGCGCCGGACGCGGGGCGACCAAGGTATCGATGATTTGGGCTAACAGGTTTCTCTTATAGGGGGTAAAGACCTTATAGAAGTTGCCCTGCAGGGTGAGCAGCTGGCGCGGCGGCGCTGAATACAGATCATTGGCGCGATGCAGGTGCATCTGTTCCGGTGCCTGGTCGTGAAACTGGCCATCTCTCAGGCGTTCATCCCAGCCCGGCTCATAGTGGCAATAGATATTGTCGACATCGAGACGAACACACAACTCGATAAGATCGGTAACCCCCTGCTGCCAGCTCGGTGCCGTGATGATCTGCAGCTCAACACCCAAAGCGGCCAAGTCATCGTTGAGGGCATCCAGGGCCTGCTGATAGGCGGCCAACTTTGGGCTGCCAGCGCCCTGTTGCTGAAGCTGTTCCGGACTCCAAATAAAGGCCGCAGTTATTGTGCTGTTTTGTTGGTGAGCCGCAACCAGGGCCTCGCTCAGGGGGGCATGGTCGCAGGTACGCAAATCGTTTCGAAACCAGACAAGTTGATTGGCCATTGGACGCCTTAAAAGTATTTTTTTTAGTTTGGCTCAGTGGCCTTGGTCTCAGCTCTGCGCTGTAACAGACCATAATGACGCAAAATCGACCGGGGTGCCAGATCGGCAATCGACTTGGCCCGATAGTGAACGGTCGAGCTACGCAGCGCCTATGTCCGTCGCCGAAGCGCCATAAAGGGTCGGCCGTTGCGAACGGTATTAGCGCTACCTTACGAACTGAGTAGCGTCTCGGATGATACTTTTCATCACTAATGCCAATCTATTTCGTCTGATTTGCGCCAAGTCTTTGATTGGCTGTTGCCATTGGGCCCCGATTGTGGATAATCCGCCGGACAGTTGTGGTGGTCCTGCCGGTCCCCTCGCAACGAGAGGACGTTAACTCCGCCAGGCCCGGAAGGGAGCAACGGTAGCGTCTGATTCGTGTGCCGGGGTGTGGCTGGTGGGACTGCCGCCCAAACTGTCGATTCGTCTGAGCCCTATCTGCAATACCCCTAATCCCGTTCCAAATCCAATGCTTGCCACCTTAGCGTCATTAGCCGATCTAACTGGCTGTTTTACGTGGCTATTTTTCGTCAGCGGCATATCAGCACTGGCAGCAGTGGGCAATCAAAGTTACGATAGTGGCCTTTTATCGGTGAACGAACGAAACCCTATGTCATATCAGGTTCTCGCCAGGAAATGGCGCCCATCGAGCTTTTCGGAAATGGTTGGTCAGGCCCATGTTTTACGGGCTCTGATTAATGCGTTAGACCAGCAACGGCTGCATCATGCCTATCTGTTTACCGGCACCCGGGGCGTGGGCAAAACCTCCATTGCCCGCTTGCTGGCCAAGTGTCTAAATTGTGAAGTCGGGGTCAGCTCGAACCCTTGTGGCGTCTGTTCAGCCTGTACCGATATCGCCAACGGTCGATTTATTGATCTGATTGAGGTCGATGCGGCCAGCCGAACCAAGGTTGAAGACACCCGAGAATTACTCGAAAACGTCCAATATGCGCCGTCGCGCGGACGCTTTAAGGTGTATCTGATCGATGAGGTGCACATGCTCTCGACCAGCAGCTTTAACGCCCTGCTCAAGACCCTAGAAGAGCCGCCCGCGCACGTCAAATTCCTCTTAGCGACCACCGATCCGCAGAAGTTGCCGATGACGGTCTTATCGCGCTGCCTGCAGTTTAATCTCAAAAACATGAGCCGCGAGCACATAGTGCAACATTTGCACACCATCTTGGCGGCCGAGCAGGTGCCCTATGATGAGCCCTCCCTGTGGTCGGTTGCCGAAGCGGCGCGCGGCAGTATGCGTGACGCCCTAAGCCTGACCGATCAGGCCATCGCCTTTGGTCAGGGTGCGCTGATCGAACAGGAAGTGGCGGCCATGCTTGGTAGTGTCGACCTGCGGCGAGTGCTTAAGTTGGTCCGGGCTATCTTCGAAAAGGATATCGATACGGCGCTGGCGCTGATCGCGCAAATTGATCAACACTCGCCCGATTACCAGACCTTGATGACCGAGCTGATGTCGACCTTGCATCGAATTGCCATTGCCCAAGCAGCGCCCAGTGCCATCGACAATCAGAAGGGTGACAAGGCGGCGATTATTCAATTGGCCTCGGCGACGCAACCGGAAGACGTGCATCTTTATTATCAAATCGCCATACAAGCCAAGCCCGACCTGGCCTTGGCGCCGAGTGAACGCGCCGGGTTCGAGATGACCCTATTGCGCATGGTGGCCTTTAGCCAGACACCGGCCGCAGCGATTGGTGAACTGAGCGCCTTGACCAGTCAGTCGGTCGACGCCGGTGCGGAAGTGCCCGACAGCCCAAAGCTCCAGCAGGTTGAACCCGAGATTGTGGCGGTTGAACCTGTTAGCACGATGCCACAGTCAGAGCCAGAGCCACAGTCAGAGCCACAGTCAGAGCCACAATCAGAGTCAGAGCCACAGCCAGAGCCACAGTCAGAGCCACAGTCAGAGCCACAGTCAGAGCCACAGTCAGAGCCAGAGCCACA
>Ga0115549_1000198_pt1 | contig 38559 bp, 27 predicted proteins | sample COGITO_mtgs_1004_2_FD_87176 | JGI IMG/M metagenome (GOLD analysis project Ga0115549, IMG submission 87176) | Pelagic marine microbial communities from North Sea - COGITO_mtgs_100430 | ecosystem: Environmental > Aquatic > Marine > Epipelagic | place: Germany:Helgoland, sampling site Kabeltonne...
ATATTGCTGAATAACATGGCGCAGATAGCGCTGCTCTCCAGTAGCCGGTAACACCAGCAGTTCGCTAATTTTAATATTGTCAGCATGCGCCTCATCAAATATCCCGTGCAACGGTTTCGCCTCATCCAGACCATTGGCCGTATCGATCAATACCGTTCGAAAACGTGAACACTGGCTAACTCTTTGTGTGAAAGAAAAATCAGCATCCACTGGCAAATAAGTAATGCCGGCTAATGAAGTGAGCTGCGATATAACGTCTGAGCGAGCCCCCTCCATACTAATGACCGCCACCTCGCCTGCTTTATCTTGCTCAATAAAGCGCCCCAACAACATAGCCATCACCGAGCTCTTACCTGCACCTAGAGGGCCGACTAACGCAAATAGACCGCCGCCGTCTACCACCTCTTTTTCCAGCAGCGGCAGCACTAGATTAAGCTGCTCAAGGCAAGCCGACCAAAGCGCTTCAACATCATTACCGCTCACATTTTGTAATAATGCGGTAATCACCGTTTGCGAAAAGCCCATTTGCAGCAATCGCTGCATAACAATGTACTGTGCCGGTTGCGGGAGAACCGTCTCACTATGATTGCGCGCTAAAGAGTCAGCAAGCAGCGTCTTTAACTGTTTCAATTCAACCTGAATTGCGTCTATGGGCATACTTTCTTCTTGCCTGGCAGAAGCAACGAAGTTCAGCTGCCCCGAGACTGCTGCAAGACCACTCTCAGGCAAGGTCTCACCTTTGACCCTTGCGGGCTCATGCGGTAACTGAAGGATCTGCTCGGCCAGTGCGCTAGCCGTGTGCCTGAGGCCAATCTCAGGCTTCAAAGCTGCTGGCGAATGATCAATACCATCGAGATCAGCATCCAAATCACGAGCGTTAGCCGAACTTCCTGCGGCATCACCTAACAAAGATGGATAATCGCTGCGTAAACGAGCTAGCGTATCGCCAAAAGACCGACGCGACTGGGCGTTATTATGCAGTGCTTTAGAGTCCTCTTGAGAGAGATCGGTCGAGCCATCAACAGACTCTGCAGCAAACTGTGAGAGCGCCTCAATCGGTAACTCCAGCTCTGCTTCATCAGCAGCGCGGCGCCCATTAGCGCGACGCTCATTCCTACGTCGCTCACCATACAACTGACTCATATCTATATTATTAGTGGCAGCACCAGGTGGTAAACCAACGACCTCAACGCCACTGGCTACTCGCCGTGAAGCTAATAAAATTGCTTCTCCGCCTAGTTCATTGGAAAGCATTTTTAGAGCCCTACCCATATCAGGGGCTACAAACCGTTGCACTTTGCTCGCCGTATGTTTTTGCATGGCTTTGCTCCTTAATTAGCGCTTAAGCAATCATTAAGCGTTATAAATTTAACCCACCGTGTTTTCAATGGTGATTTGTTTGTCGTCAGGTATTTCGTTGTATGATAAGACCGAAAGAGGATGGCTACTAAATCTTGCTAATCGCGCCATAACCGGTCGCAAAGTGGCAGCCACGAGTAATACAGCAACATGGCCTTTAGCCTCTTGATCTCGTGCTGCAGCGCTGAGAGAGCTTTGCAACTGTTCAGCAAGTCCAGGCTCAAGCGTGAGCTCACCCGCTGCTTGCTGCGCCATCGACTTCATCAACATTTGCTCCATCGACATAGCCAGCGTAATGACAGGTAAATTCGTTTCGTTACCAAAAATCTCCTGCACAATCGATCGCGACAAAGCCACACGAACAGCTTCAGCCAATCGAGCCGGATCCTGATTAACGGCCATATTAGCCACTAACGCTTCAGATATAGTGCGGAAATCTCTAACTGGAACCTGTTCTTGCAATAAGTTTTTCAGTACGCGCAGCAATACCCCCATGCTCACGGTATCGGGCACCAACACCTCAGCAAGCTTGGGTGAATGGCGAGCCAAACGATCAATCATCTGTTGCGCTTCTTCGTGGCCTAGCAACTCATGAACATGTTTCTGCAACAACTGATTAAGATGTGTAGCTATCACTGTACTGGCATCAACCACCGTATAGCCCAGTGTCTGGGCATGATCTTTGATGCCGTCATCAATCCATACAGCATCCAAGCCAAATGCTGGATCCTTTGCAGCGATGCCTTCTAAACTGCCAAACACCTGACCCGGGTTGATAGCTAAATGCCGATCAGGATGAACCTCGGATTCGCCGACCATGACACCCATCAGCGAAATCCGATAACTACTTGGCTGCAGTTCCAAATTATCGCGAATGTGTACTGCCGGCACTAAAAATCCAATTTCTTGAGATAGCTTTTTGCGTATGCCTTTGATGCGGCCCAAAAGCTCGCCCGACTGATTTTTATCAACCATAGGAATCAGCCGATAGCCCACTTCAAGACCAATCATATCGACCGGCGCTACGTCGTCCCAACCTAACTCACTGCTGGGTGTTTGAGCCTCTTGTGCCAGTTGTGCTCCCTTTTCGCGCTCTCCTTCTTCAACTAAAGCCAACTTTTGCATCACGGAGCGCTGGACATAATAAGCACCTGCGCTACAAGCCGCAGCGAGGGATAAAAATGCAACGTGCGGCATACCAGGAATCAATCCCATGATTGCCAATACCATAGCCGCTACGGTAAGCGCCTTTGGTGAGCTAAACATTTGAGTAAACACTTGCTCGCGCATATCGCTTTCGCTGTTAACTCGAGTCACCATGATCGCAGCAGCAGTTGAAAGCAGCAGCGACGGCACTTGCGCAACGAGTCCATCACCTATTGTCAGCAGCGTATACACCTCTACTGCCCGCTGAAAGTCCAGATCATGCTGAACCATACCGATTCCTAGTCCGCCCAGTATGTTAATGATAAGAATCAAAATACCGGCCACGGCATCACCGCGCACAAACTTACTCGCACCGTCCATGGCACCGTAAAAGTCAGCCTCACTGCTAATTTCTTGGCGCCGCTCTTTGGCCTCTTCTTGGGTAAGTGTGCCCGCGTTAAGGTCAGCATCAATGGCCATTTGCTTGCCAGGCATCGCGTCCAATGTAAAACGCGCACTCACCTCTGAGATACGACCCGCACCTTTGGTAACAACCACGAAATTGATAATCACCAAAATGAAGAACACCACCAAGCCAACAGCGTAGTTGCCACCTACCACTACCTCGCCGAAAGCCTGAATCACCTTACCCGCGGCATCACCACCGGCATGGCCTTCGAGCAATACCACCCGAGTAGAAGCGACATTCAGCGCCAGTCGGAGCAAGGTTGCGACCAGTAATATCGTGGGGAAAACTGCAAAATCGAGTGGACGCATGGCGTATACCGAAACCAGTAGAACCACAATCGAAAGGGCAATATTGAATGAAAACAGGGTATCGAGAAGAAAAGGAGGAATCGGCAGTATCATCATGCCGAGCAGCGTCAGCAGTAGTATCGGCACGCCCATGTTGGCTTGCGCTGCGCTACCGAATCGTTGAATTGCTTGATCTGCCAAAACTGCGCACCTATGAGAGAATCTTGCATGGCCGGCAACAAAATATTGACGCTAGCGGCCTTAATAACTTGATTACAGCAAGAACCAAACCAGTTCTTACTTTATCTACAAAAAACTTTCATCCCGCGGCAATAGACCCTCGACTACGGCTAGCGATCGGGCACGTCACCACTGGCATCAAATGCCATATCATCGGGAATATCGAGCTTGCGGTTGAGTGCTCTGACCTGCGCATCGGCTGGCCGCTTACTGCTACTGGCTTGACGCATCTGGAAGATAAATGCCAACACCTGGGCGACGGCAAGATAGAGTGAAGCTGGAATCTCATCGTTAATTTCTGTACTAAAAAACACTGCTCGCGCGAGCTGCGGCGAGCGCAGCAAAGGCACTTCATTAAGATTGGCGATTTCACGAATTTTCATGGCTACTTCATCAGCTCCTTTGGCCACGACCACCGGTGCTCCGCTACCGCTAATATCATACTTTAGTGCCACGGAAAAATGTTCGGGGTTGGTAATAACGACGTCGGCTTCGGGTATTGATGCCATCATGCGCGACTGCGCGAGCTCACGCTGAAGTTGACGGATTTTACTTTTAACTTCTGGCTTGCCTTCCGAGTCTTTATACTCGTCTTTAACCTGTTGACGGGTCATACGCAATTTTTTTGAATTTTCAAAACGCTGAAAAGGCACATCAATTGCGGCAATAATAATCGTCGCAGAGCTCATTCCTAATGCCGACCAAACCAAAATCCAGACTGCATGAGTAATCGCTGGGGCCAGTGCTTCTTGACTCAGCGATAATAATTCACTGCGCATGTACCATAGAATCATGCTTGCCATCACGGCAACGAGCGAAAACTTAGCAATGGCTTTAAACAATTCAACGAGCGCTTTCGCCGAAAACATCCGCTGCAAACCTTCCAGCGGATTCATTCGACTGAGCTTCGGCGTGATTGGCTTGCTGGAAAACAGCCAACCACCCAAACTTACCGAACCTATTGCACCAGCTATCATCAACAAGACTAAAATTAGTACGACTACATCAATGACAGAACCCAATGAACGCCCTAAGTGCGAAATCATGTAACTGCTGTCGAACACCGCATCGCGATCGAATGAAAAACTGTTGCGCATGACGCCCTGGAATCGCTCTGCCAAGGTCGCGCCAAACATAAGCAACGAAACTCCGCCAGTCATCAAAAGTAGCGTAGTTCCAAGTTCACGTGACCGAGCAATTTGACCCTCATCGCGCGCCTTCTCTAACCGCTTTGGGGTCGCCTCTTCGGTCTTTTCCTGTCCACTTTCGTCTTCCGCCATAGCGCTCAATTAGCTGCATTAGTCGTTTATAGGATTGGGTTTTGCCAAATGTGTAGGCCCGCGCAACCTCAACACCAACTAAAATCGCGATCGCTCGACCGCAACCCGTCAGAATGTCGACATCTGGGCTCTAAATTCAGGACTTAATTAATTGTGCTGCAAATACGAGGCCAGAAGTAATCTGGCTGCATTTATCAGGAATTCGCTCATGGAGCGGACAGAGTTATCTGTAACTAGCTAGAGCTAGCAGAGGATTCGCCGGCCTCTTTACGAAGTTTACTGCGAACATTCATCAGCACTTTACCGTAGGTATTGTTCCCGCGCCGATCTCGGCCGCATCCCCAGAAATAATCGTACTGGCTATTTTCAACCAGCGTTTGATCACCGGTATTGAGTAGCTCCTGAGCAAGCTCTGGGTGGCTGCGCGCACGGATATATACGCCACGCGTCATCACCACCTCTTTCACTTTGCCCCAATCACGACGTATTCTTTTAAGCCGTGTCCGCCCCATTTTACGCGCGACCGCAGGACTGCGAGCCTGCCGAATTTTCTCGCGATACGGCTCGTTATCGAACTTCATCGCCTGATAGTAGTGCTCCACAGACGGCCACTCATGACCCTCAAGTTCAAAGCTGTAGCGCGACCAACTGCCCAACAGCTCTTCTGGATCCTTGCGTGATAGATAAATTGAGTTGTCATCAATTTCAGGGAATATACCCATCTAAGCGTTTCCTAGTGTTCAGTGACTGAGCGCAAAATTGGGCAGGCTTAGCGCCAAATTTTTTTGCAAAAATATCAATTAGGGTGAACGATGGCGATACTTCGAAGGCTGGCGTCTGCGTCATTTGTATCGCATAAACACCCCAGGCCCGCCGCTAATGGTACAGAACAAACGGCGCGTCCGATACAATTCCCTGCTACCGCAGCCCTGATGTTTATTGTTATCATTTAAAATATCATTCGACAAACACAAATAATCATCATCACTAATAAATAATTAAATCGGCTTGATCAACAAACTGGCGCAGCGAGCAATACTAGAGCAATTGACGTTTTTTTAGGAGAGACACACTATTGCACAACATACACACTGCTCTGGCAGCTGCGTTACAAGATATTCAAGCAGAAATGGTCTCTTTACAACTGTGGGAATTAGAGCGCCCGAGCGAAGCTGCGCTTGCTAGCACTGAGCCTTTTTGTATAGACACACTCAACTTTGCTCAATGGCTTCAGTTTATATTTTTAGAAAAGATGCGCGCTATCATCGACCAGGGCGGCCCGCTGCCATCTCAATCTGACATTGCGCCACTGGCAGAGGAATACCTTAGTCAAAAAAAGGCAAAGGGAACAAAACTGATAGAAAGATTGAAATATATTGATGATTTGATTTCGGGGCGCATCCAAGCTAAGGCAATAACAGCTCGATTGTCGTCATGAAACCCTACAGCCATAAAGCTGCCAATCCGCAGCCCAACTCACTCGTCAGGAATTAAAAATAAAAGGGCTAGCCGACTCTTGAGAACTGAATACCTTTGGCTTGATAATCACGCATATTTATACCAAAGGCCCCGTCCACATGGGCTTTCTTGATAAAGTAATCTTTATCAAGGCGCCCCTCCTCTACATCCATTAAATTAATCACTCGTTCAGGCACCTTGTTTTTGCCCTCATCAAGTATTTGAATGATGCGCGGCAGATGCTGATATTTATGGTTTGAAGCCAACACCAATGCAACCTTACCATTAACTAACTCAATAATTGTACCTGGCGGGTACAGCCCGATCATTTTCATGAAAGAGTCCACCAAATGCCCATCAAAATGAGTGTCACGTGACTCATAGAGAATTCTCAGCGCGTCCGTCGTTGGCATACCTGGCGCGTAGCACCGATCAGCTGTCACTGCATCATAGGTATCAACAACAGCGATAATTCGAGCGTAGGTAGGAATTGCCGCACCTTTCAGCCCTCGTGGATAACCGTTACCGTCGATGCGCTCATGATGAGCATACGCAACATCAACGGCAGCACTCAATATGTTAGATGTCGAAAGCAGTAGGTCGCGGCCATGAGCTGCATGCCTCATCATCACGCCCCACTCATCAGTGGTTAGTCGCGCCGGTTTATTAAGTATTTCATCGGGTATATGAATCTTGCCAACATCATGCAGCAAGCCACACAAGCCAAGATCATTGAGTTCTTTTTCGTTCATACCTAAATAACGGCCAAATGCGATAGCCAAGATACACACGCTCATACAATGCTCTGACGTATATTCATCTGAATTACGCATTTTAGCCATCCAGAGCAACGCGTCCGGATTTTGCATCACACTAGACACGCATCCGGAAACCGCTTCTTTCGCACTTTTTGTATCAATGGCATGGCCCAACCTAACTTCATCCATGAGTGTCTTGGTTATCTGCTTAGTCTTTTGATAGATGCTGCTCGCATTTTCATGCTCATCTTGGGCGGGCACTTGGTGGATCAATGACAAATGAGTAGGGCTTTCAAAAACAGTCTGGGTTTCAGCTTTGACCCATTTACTAAAAACCTTGTCGACCCAGACTGTGTCACAATATTCACGCAGTAATGCAATGTGCTCTTCTGTTTCAATGATAAAGCCCTGGGTTACAAACGGGGTTTCCAACCAGTCACGGTCAAGATTAGAAACGAACATACCCAGTTGTAATTCAGCTACGTGGATATTGATGGATCGTTGGGAAACAACTTGACGTGCAGCACGCGAAACGGTCGTTTTCATGGTAATTACATCGGTAACGCTTGGTTAGGTGATGACAACTCGAACCGTCTACGACTCGAGTCCTCCAATCGATTTTCATCAGAAAGTCAATACTGTCTAAAAGTATAGTACAAAAGTAAACCAGCGGGCTTTCGATCGACACCATGGTAGGCACCCGCAAAAAACACGCGAAGCAAGGCTCACCAGCACGGCCATAATGGACGATTGACGGGCACTTAGGTAATTAAAATCAATAGGTTATATAACTAAGAGGCAGGGCCTGACTTGTCTCGATCACTCTTCAATGTGCTAACTAAGCTTTCAAACTGATCGCTGTTCTGTTTATTCATATCCATCAGTGTGCGGTGAGCATCGATGACCGTTTCTTGCATCTCTGATGCAGACGCATTAAGCAGTGGGAGTCGGGGCAATTGAGGTACCAACGGCGGCATCGAGTTATGCAGCACAAAAATAGCATTAAACCCCATGCTCATCAGTAGTCTTTCAATGTCTGCATCCTGTAAATAAATTTCAGGCATTCGACCGAGATCTGCTTTGGCTGCTATTGCGATCTTGGCGAGGATCCCCAACGTCGTGCTGTCGAGATTCTTCACCTGACACAGATCAATCAAAACAAATTCTATCGACTGAGTTTGGAAGACATGCCTACAATAATCCTCAAGGCTCACGCTCCAAGTCAAACGAACATCACCAGTCATGCGAAGGTAAAACGTTTTATCCTCGCATCCCGCAAACACTTCACCACTTTGCAACTGCTAATCCTCGCACAACGTAACCAAACCAATATTTTCTGCTGTCAAAACGCCGCCAAAGAATGAGCCACATGATCCATTCAATGCTTGTCAACCAAAAGCACTGCAATATCATCGGGATACTTTTGCGTAGAATCAACGGCATAATTTTTCAAAACGGACTCGGGATCCGCACGAGAAGAAGGGGCATGACTTAATAAATACTTTTCTTTGGCCGACAGGGATGCATCTTCAAGCACCTCCAATATACCGTCGGAGAACAACATCAAACGAAACTCTGAGGGCAAACTCAACTCAACTTCGTCGTATTCAGCATCATCAAATAAACCTACGGGCGCGCCCTTACCCTCAAGATAACGCGCTTCGCTATTCGCAATCAAAATAGGTAGAGGCAAGTGCCCCGCCACTGTATAAACCAAATTATTTCGCCGCGTATTTAACACCGCATAAAATAGCGTTGCATGCTTACCAATGCCGGTAGCCATTAGCTCCGCATTAGCCTGCACTAAGAACTCAGCCGGATGTAATATTGTATCTGTACCACTGTGGTTATATTCACTTCGTACTCGCGCTGTTAGATTCTTTAGTAGCACAGTCACAAACGCCGACGAGGCACCATGACCCGAAACATCGGCCACAAAAAACACCACGTGATCGTTGCCAACCGTAATGTACTCTACAAAATCGCCACTAAGATATAGCGAAGGCACAATTTGATGGCGAAATACATAAGCCCCCTTCTGCATTGGACTCACTGGTAACATTTTCATCTGCACCATTAAACCAGCTTGCTGATCTTGCTCCAGTACAGCCAAATTATTTTTCAAAACGCTATTAGCCTGCTCTAGCTGAGCCCTGTACCGGCTATTTTCTTGACGGAGACTATATCTTTCAAGGCTTCGCTCAATGGAGTGCTCGAGTACTTCGAGGTCTACAATAGGCTTTATTAAAAAATCGCTGGCGCCCAATCGCAAGGCCTCTACCACATCGGTCATTTCACCCTCGCCTGAGATGACAATGATAGGCAGCTCCACATCTTCATTGGAGATAAGCTGCAAAACACTGACCCCGTCCACCTTAGGGAGATTAAGGTCGCAAAGGACGCACCCAGGACTTTCACTCTGTATCATGGCCAAGCCTGCCTCACCATCTGAAGCAGTAACGGTATTGTATCCAGTGTTTTTCAAGTAATCAGCGACATGCTCACGCATCGCTGCATCCGCATCGATGATTAAGACCTTGGTAAGACTCGTGCTATTTGGGTAATCCACTATAAAACTCTTTAATGATGTGGCGGCTGTCAGTTTGCCGCCAGTCTGCCACTTAAAAATTTACTCGACACAGTAACCGTAAGCCCTTATGGCAAGCCTGTCTACTCATAAAGCTGCCTAGTTTTCTCGCTAAATTCACTGGTTTTTCACCAATCAGTTTGCCCCAAATAGAGCGGTAATACTCTGGATAATATGCCACGGAGCGTCAAGCTTACTTTAGTGCGCCCCAGAATGGCCAAACGATTCATTAAAAACGCTTAAAAATCATCGCCAAATGAATCAAAATCATCGGGTAAATCACCATTGGCTATATCTGAACGCCGCTTTTGTAAAAACACCTCTCGCAAAAATGTGTAGCGGTCACCGGTAATCAAACTTTCAACGTCCAGTATATCAGCGCGAACATCTACGACATCGAGTACACGCAGCCAATTGCGAGCCGACTCATGATCAAGGTAAGTGAGTGGCGACATATACATGTCTGGAAAAATTCCAACCGTGTCACGCAAGCTGCTACCACCTAGAAAGGGCAAAACAAGATAGGGCCCGCTCTCGACACCCCACACGCCGAGTGTTTGTCCGAAATGCTCGTCACGCTCGGTCAAACCCCAGCCAGAGGCCACGTCGATAAGCCCCGCCAATCCAGCCGTAGAATTCACCACGAGCCGCCCAGTGGCAACGGCCATATGCTGAAAGTCCGCTTGCAAACCTGCATTGAGTATATTTCTTACTTCACCCAAGTTATCAAAGAAATTGCTGACGCCCTTGTCGACGATACGTGGCGTACTCCAGCGATAAAACTTTGCCACTGGCTTCAATGCCCAACGATCGAAAAACTCATTGAATGCAAATACCTTGCGATTAAATTGCTCATAAGGGTCAACAGGGCTTGCCCAGCTATTCGTTGGCGCCACCACGAAAAGCAAGCACAAACAAATAAAGCTAGCAGCACAAGCTCTCCGCCATAACTTAACCGAAAGCCATTGACCCCAATCCTTCGACAATAAAGCAAGCGAGCTTGGGGGTAAGAACGTGAAAAACATTTTAATTAAGCGTCCTGTTCTTGTTTTTGGCGAGGCAGATTTTACCAGCGGTCGATTGCAATAACCACTTGGCCGATGTCCACTCGAGCTTCGCGATTATACAAGCCAAAGGGCACCAACCTGCATCAGCGTAGTAGTGATTAAAGCTACAGAATTTTGGTTGGTCACTCTAAATAATAGATGATATCTAGGCTATGTAATTGTTCGAGAAGGACCCGACCACCATCAACCACTTGAGCCGGCTCGGGGTGCTGCAGTTCGATGGCAATTCTTTGGAGCAAATCTCGACCGCTAGTGCCAGCACCTTGCTCCAAAACCTCCAACATACGTCCAGTCACCGCATTGCATTCCAAAAATCTGACTTGGTCTGCCCGATTACGATAAACCACCAAACACACAGGATCGGCACTGGGCTGATGAGGCTGATAGTGCTGACCAATTTTATGCACTGGATAATTAAAAACCATTGGCCAAGCCAGTGACGATAAATGAGGCACGCCCTCAATGATTGCCGTGTCGCCAGCGTGGCTTATATAGGTTGGCGGGATTTCAGCATCCGCAAGAAACAGTGCCGATTCCGCCCATTCATAGCGAGCCAACTCTAACAAAAATGGTTGATCACAACCTCTCGCGCTATGCTCAGTGTCTAAATAACTAATAAATTCACGACCCAACTCTGTAAAATAAGGCGTTTGAGATGAATGAATATGAATAAAGCTGCGTATCAAGCCCTGCCAATCATCGTCCCCATAAAGCGAGCGTATAATGGGAAACCCGCTTTGCATAAAATTTTCAATATTTTTATAAATGAGTTCTCGATAGATCTGTAGGCGGCGATTCTCTACAGCGGGTGGCGCAGGATTCACCAAAGGATTGCGCAAATGATCGCTAAACGAACTCTGAATAGTAATCGTGCTCACTAGCGCATTAGCAGCACCCTCTGCACCACTAGTATTTTTGCTATTGGGCATGTAGCCTGCCATCAAGCTCGCCTTTACGCGACCTTTGGGCGCCTCGCACCTGCTCAACCTCAGCTAACAACTCGGCCAGTGGAGGGAAGTTGAAATCGCGCTCGAGTAGCGTGGGCACAACACCGAACAAGCTATATGCTTCGCGTAACAACTGCCAAACCGGTTCTATGACTGCGGCGCCGTGAGTATCAACTCGCAAATCCTCAGATTCTACAAAATGTCCGCCTACATGCATGTATGCAATGCGCTCAGCAGGCAACTTTTGCATAAAGTCGACAGCCTCATATCCATGATTGATGCTGTTGACATAAACATTATTGACATCTAACAGAATGTCACAGTCGGCCTGCTTTGCAACAGCATTAATAAATTCTATTTCGGAAATTTCTTGTTCAGGCGCAGCATAGTAAGACACATTCTCTAGGGCTATTCGCTGACCCAAACAATCCTGCACTTGCAATATTCGCTCAGCAACAAAACTAATTGCATCGCGTCTAAAGGGAATCGGCATCAAGTCATAAAGGTGACCATGATCACCACAATAACTCAGATGCTCGGAATAGATGGGGCATTGGTGTTGTTTTATAAACAAACCTATGGACTTGACCAATTCGGTATCAATGGGAGCAAAACCGCCAATATTGAGTGACAAACCGTGCAAAGTTAGCGGTACTCGCTCAGTCAATGCACGAAGCTTTTTAGCGTATTGTCCGCCAACTCGAATCCAATTCTCAGGTGCCACCTCAATAAAATCGAAAGCCCCCTGCGGTGCTGCTGCTAAATCAGCTGCAATTTCCCGACGCAAGCCCACGCCAGCTAGTGCAGCATCTGCCGGCCAGCATGCTACTGACATAGTCGGACTAACCAAGCTGTTAACGGAAACCTCACTTGTTCGCCGAGTAGCAAACAGGCGGGTATATTAGAAATTAATGCGTTGCAAGTGGTTAACCGCCACATTTACCTTCGCCACACTTGCCTTCGCCACATTTTCCTTCATCACCCTTAGACTCTTCGCTTCCAGACGCGCCACCACAAGAACCTTCACCACATTTGCCTTCGCCACATTTACCTTCGGCGCCTAAATGTAAAATGTCATAGCCGGTTGACAGTGGCTGCGCAGAAAAGGGATTAACCTCGGCATTAGCGCCAGCTGTAATAGCCGTAGCAAGAAAAGCTGCCCCCAGGGTAACCGATACCGGTTTTACATTACGTTGACTCATATCAGACTCCTCATTAACTTCAGTAAATGCATCATCAGCCCACGGTACCGGGGCTATATAACGCCATTTTACACAAAAAGACCTTAGCGGTGCATCTTCACCTACTGCGCATAAAAAATGAATCAAATCCCACAGTTAGTCGCGCGGGGCAAGCCACAGTGAATAAAGAGTAGATTTAAGAAGACCTTGGAAAAAGGAGCGGCCATAGGCCACGAATGCAGACAATCGCTAGCTGCCACCTAACCGATGTGGGTATAGATGGATAGCTGGGAGCGCTAAAATAAACTCAGAGACAGCCAGCAAGCTGCTTCGACTCGCCGTGCAATGCCAGCTGCTCGATACTCTCATTGAGTGATGGCTTCTGAACATTTGCGTCTACCCTACCAGGCTGCGAATTAGCGCTTTGCGTTTCACTGTCGGTAGAGCTCAGGTCGGCCCGGCTTATGTGTTTGTTGTAAAAAGACTCAACTGCAAGAGTGCTCTGCTTGTCATCACTCTTCGCATGAATAATTGCCGCGCTAGCTTCGCATCCTGAAACCAGCGTATCAGCCATTTCAACTAGGACTGGGGCAATGACACTATCTTGCGTGGCGCTCGCTTGCTTGGCAATCACCGGAGCTTGCGTCTGCTCCAGCCAGCTTTGCAGCGGAGCGAACAAGTCCTGCTCGGCACTCTGATCAAGCAACATGGATAGATGGTTGTAGCGCCGCTTACTTGCTGCTATTTGGTCCACGACTAATAGCCTTGCATCATGCGGGCCTAATTCATGAATGAAATTTCGCACATCAACAAGGTTTGAAAATACCTTATCGCTAGCTGCTGCCAAGTGCAATGTTGGCGGCACTTTGGCGCTGAGCAACGCGGCGTGATAATCGAACCCATCATCACCACACCAAGACTTACCATTCATCCAGCTGGCATACGTTCGATACCAACTCGCATTTTCATCAGCAGTACCTAAGCCCAATCGTGTTGCCGGAAACAAGTTGCGCCAGCTAACGAGTTTCTCAGTTAGGGAGTGACAAAACAATTTCACACAAAGCCCTGCAATTCGCTGGGTTGCGCTAAACCGTCGGCGCCCATTAAAAAACACCCATTGTTTTGCGCAGCGCTGTGCTTCTGGCATTCTGGCCCAAGCCGCGCTCAAGAGCACGGCGCCAAAACCGTGAGCGACCCAAACATCCGGGCCTGTAGCGCAGGGCTTAAGAGTCTCAGCTGCAGCAATTTTCTGTGTATTGGTCACGACAACACTATGTTGAGCAGCGGACTGCAGTAGCGCGGGAATAGCCTCAGTAATCAAGTCATGCACGGTTAAAGATGACTGCTGCTGATCTGGCACTAAGCTCCGCCCTCGCCCTCCTAGATCGGCAACAAACACCTCATAACCTAGGCCTGCCAAGTAACGGGCCAACCCACGATTTGAGTCATCATAAAAAATACGCCCACACTCTGCCTCCCCATGCAGCATAAATACACTGCGTCTGGGCTGACCATGAGAATTGGTTAAACGATCCAATAGCTCAGAGGGAAAATGTGTAACATCGTGCTGATTCGGCGTTTCGGCTGCAGGCAAAAAATGCCGCAGATGAAGCTGCTCACCACCGGACAGCGACACCCAGATTGAATTGACTTTGAGCATGGAACTGACATCCGCCTGCTGCCCGCCACCAATAGAATTATGCTCCGCGCTGTCATGACGGGCGCACATCGCTTCGTCGTCAGCAAACGCGTCTAACTGGCGCTCTGCTTGCTGAGCCAAACTACTGTTTAGCGAACTAGTGGGTATTGGTTGAAGTCGATCGTTTGCCACGCTTTTTGGACTCTTTGAATTGAAACAGGCACAACGGTTTTTAAATGCTGCGCAAATAGCGACACGCGCAATTCTTCAAGTAGCCATCTAAAATCAGATACCTGCTGATCATAAAGTTGCGCGCGTGGGTACTTATATAGCAAATTATGAAGGGGTTGCTGCAAAGATGACAACTTTTCACACAATTGAGCATCTTTCACATCCCTACCGCCCAAGCGATCTAACCGCACGGCAATGGCTTGCAAGTAGCGAGGCAAATGCTGCAACTGCACATAACCTGCTTGCAATAAAAAGCCAGGACAAACTAATTCGTTGAGTTGCGCATCGATATCCACACATTGGACAGAGAAATGTTCGCGCTTTTTTTGCAGCAAGGCAGACACTTGGTGATACTCCTCGAGTATTCGATAAGTCACGCTCTCTAATTCGTTAGCCACAGCAATAAGGTCACCGCGCCCCCCGTCAACACAGCACTTAAACTCGGCCTCAGTGTTCGGCATACCCTGCTTAAAATCAGCAAAACAACAGCGCACAATCGCCAAGCGAATTAAATCGCCGACTAATTGCTGGCGATCGCCCAAATGCACATAGGGCAAGATTTTTTTTGTATCTTTGAAAATCTGCTTTTTCAAGTAGCGCACTTTATCCGGCAAAGCATACATCGCCAGACTCGGCAAATTGCTCCGTGTTTGCGCCTCAGCCTCTTTTAACGTAGCGCAGTGCCCGATGACCAAGCTATCCGCCTCTTGCTTTAGCGACCTAAACGCGGTCAATTCGCTCGCCGGTGCAGCTGGCTGCCCATGCGCATTGAGATCGCCAAAACTCCATTGAGTAATGGGGCCTGCTACTAAGTCATTGCTCTTGAGGTCGCTGCTTCGCTGCTCAAGGTCTTGTAAGCATTCATGCTGCAAGGCAGCAATATCTCTACCTTCGCAAATTTGCTGACCCTCCCTGTCGCTTACTTCAATACGGAGTTGGTAAAAAAAATCGAGCTTATCCAATGCCAGATTTCGCCAAGTAACAGGATCTATCACCACGGCGTGATGTATTTTTATCAGGGCAGCCAACTCGACAAAAAGTGAGCGCGACTGGCTAATACAATCATCAATAGCAATATAATCACACAAAGCCTTGGCAACTCGGGCAGCAGGCACTAATCTTTTGCGCTGAGCCTTGGGCAGCAGTTTGATGAGCTCGGTGCATTTATCTACCAACATGCCGGGCACTAACCACTCAAAAGATGCCAAGGGTATTGTCCCAATGTCAGCCAGAGGTATGCGCGCTGTTACGCCATCATTGGGCTCGCCCGGAGCAAAGCAATAACTAAGCTCGAAGGCTTGCGAACCAACCACAAACCGGCCGGGATACTGCTCCATGGCATCGACAGGTGGTGCACACGCATAGGCCTCTTGTTCGGTTAACAACAAAACCTGCTGCTCTTGAACCGATGCTTTCGCCAACCATTTGGCCAAATCTGCACGGCTCATGATGTGAGCGGGTAAAACGCGCTGATAAAAAGCCTGCAAAACCGCATCTTCTACCAGCAGATCACGCCGCCTCAATCTTGCCTCAAGCACCCTTATTTTTTCTAAGACGCTTTGATTGTGTTGCCAAAATTTGGCCGCAGCGAGCAGCCGATTGTCGGGATCTAGCTGCTGCTCAACTAGCGCGGTTTGGATAAATGTTTGCCGCGCAACAAGTGCATCGACAGTGCTGTAGGCAATGAGCGTTGCTGACTCGAGCGTTAGGCCAAAAAATAATGTGCTGCGCTTGGCCACAACCTGCCCGCGTTTCCGATGCCAGTAAGGCTCGGCATATTCATACTTCACTAAATGCTTAAGCTCTGCGGCAATCCACGCAGGCTCAATCGATGCCACGGTGCGCGCATAGACTTTTGATGTTTCGACAATTTCGCCAGCCATCACCCAGCGCGGCGCTTGTTTGAATTGCGAAGACCCCGGAAAAATAGAAAAACCTAGATTGCGAGGTCCCAAATAACGAGCGAAACCTTTTTGTGCCTTTTTTGCCGGTACTGCGCCCCTGCGCTTACTGCGCTCATCCAAACCCCCTAACTGCAGCGGTGTCCCTGTCAAAATCGCGCGATGGATCTGCTCGTAGGGTAACTCGTCATCAGGCAAAGAAAACCATGCTGAAGGTACCAATGATGCCCCTAATTTAGTTGCCGAAGTTCGGATGGCCAGACGTAACTGGCGGTGCATGTCACGCCACTCTCGCATACGCATGTACGATAGATACTCTTTGGCGCAGAGCTTGCGCAACTGGCTCTGCGTCATGGTTTGACGCTGCGCCTCAAAATAGTCCCACAGCTTGAGCCACGCCATAAAATCTGATTTCGAATGAGCGAAGCGCTCATGTGACATTCGCGCAGCCTCACGCTTTTCAACTGGATTTTCGCGCGGATCTTGCACGGCTAACGCACTAACAATAACCAAGATTTCGGCGGCGCAATGCTTTGCCAAACCGGCCAACAGCATGCGGCCAAGTCGAGGATCGATGGGTAATGCCGACAGCTGTCGGCCGACGGCTGTTAAGTTCCCGTCCGCATGCATGGCACCCAGCTCAACGAGTGTTTTCACACCCGCCGTCACCTGCCGTGGTGCTGGCGATTCTAGAAACGGAAACTTTTCTATATGACCCAGCCCCAAGCGCTTCATCTGTAAAATAACAGCCGCTAACTGCGTGCGAAGTATCTCAGGCTCGGTATAATCTGGCCTACTATTAAAATCCTCTTCAGTGTAAAGCCGATAGCAAACGCCAGGGGCAATTCGGCCCGAACGACCCGAGCGCTGCTGAGCACTGGCTTTAGATATCGACTCAACCTGCAAACGCTGCAACTTGCTTCTCGCGCTGTACCGGCTCATTCGCACTAGGCCACCATCAATCACATAACCAATACCCGGCACGGTAATAGATGTTTCGGCTACATTAGTTGCTAAAACCACCCGACGCTTTTTATGATTAACTCTTTTAGCATTCGCCTCTAACGTGAAAATACGCTGCTGCTCAGCAATACTTAAGCGACCGTAAAGCGGCAGCACTTCATACCTATCATGCATTGCGCGCAGAGCCTTACTCGCATCGCGAATCTCACGCTCGCCAGGCAAAAAAACCAGCACATCTCGCGCTGATGAAGTATGGCTTGGTGGCAACCCCTCAATCTTGTCTAGAGTCTGTATTAAATGGCCATTAAATTCATCCAGTGAATTCTCCGCCAAAGATTGAACAGACGATGCTTGGCTGACACTCGCTTTTATTTTTTTATCATTTTCTTTTTTAGCTGCATCATCACCCTCAACAGCGCCACATTCATTGTCGGCAAGATATTCAATAGCAACAGGAAAACTACGGCCCGGAATCTCGATTATTGGCGCTCCGCCAAAGTAATCAGCAAAGCGTTTAACGTCAATGGTTGCCGAGGTCACTATCAGCTTAAGATCAGGCCGCCTGGGTAAAATAGTTTTTAGCATACCCAGCAAAAAATCAATGTTTAGACTGCGCTCGTGCGCCTCATCGATAATAATCGTGTCGTACTCACGCAGGTGACGATCACTATTGAGGTTAGCTAGTAACACTCCATCAGTCATCACCTTAACTCGCGTACCTTCATCGAGCTGCTCGCTGAAGCGATGCTGAAAACCGACCACCTCACCGACCTTGGAACCCATCTCTTCAGCAATTCTGGCAGCGACTGTGCGAGCAGCAAGTCGCCTAGGCTGGGTATGACCAATGCGCCCAAATTGCCCGCGGCCCAACTGAAGACAAATTTTAGGTAACTGCGTGGTTTTACCCGAGCCGGTTTCGCCGGCCACAATAACAACTGGATGCTGAGCAATCGTCTCTCGTAAACGATCAATATACGAGGCAATCGGTAGTGAGGGTGGATAGGTTATATCGGCTAGCGGCGCGCTGCGCCTCGCCACACACTTGAGAGAAACTTGCAGCGCACGCAACAAACGCTGGGAATCACTGACACAATCGTATTTGTCGCTTGATTGCTTGCGAATTTTCTCAAGCTGGCGAGACAAATGCCCCCGATCTTTGTAAAGTGCACTCGCAATCACCTCTAACAAACGCTGTGCCTGAGCAGGCACAGCGGCAGGGCACAGCTCGTCGATGAACACGAGCTGCGAAGCTACCGTTAATTTTGAGAGGTGAGCGTTATTTGACGACATGCCTTGCGTCCTACTGGATGAAAAATCGAGCTGTAGTTTAACAGAGCTTGTGCGAAGGTGCGCTGCCTTGAACATCTCGCCGTGTCAGGTAGCATTTTTTACATGTTTGCAAACGCGAGCGTTGATGCCCCGCGCTTTACTTTATACTGACAGCAGAAAAAATCGCCCGAGCAACGCATACCCGCACAATGTGCGAATAACTAAACAACAAAAAATGCGAAACCCACGCTACCTAGCAATGCTCCAATGCTCCAATGCTCCAATGCTAGCCTAGGTGCACCCGCCAATGCATATGACAAGCAGATAACAAACACATAGACTGCCTATGAGCCAAGCCAACAAAACTCCACGACCATTAGCTGCCTACGGCAATGCAATATTGGTCGCATTGGGGGCTGTGGCATGACGCTGTCTGCCAATGAGCGCCCCATTCCCTGCACCACCAGCGACCAAGTTACGGTCGATGTAAGTGGTGCTGTACGTAGCCTACGCTTTGATGATATCTACTTTAATCCAGGGCAAGGCGCTGCAGAGGCACAGCATGTATTTATTCAGGGTAACCAACTCGAACAGCGCTGGCTTCAAGCCTTAAAAAACAACAAAACAAACGGCAACTCTTCAAAAGCAACCCATCATTTCATCGTGGGTGAAACAGGCTTTGGTAGCGGCCTCAACTTTTTAGCCACAGTTAATGCTTGGGTTACGTTACATAAACATCTGCCACGCTCAGCCCAGCCGCGCCTACATTACTATGCCACCGAGGCGTTTCCACTCACTCTGCAAGCCATGAAAAAAGTTCATGACGCCTACGATCCTTTCCCCGCCTATTCGGCGGAGTTGCGGGCTAACTACCCCGACCTAGTCGGCAGCGACTATCTCATACCGTTTGAATTTGACGGCTGCACGATATACTTGGTGTTATTGTTAGGCGATAGCTGTGAAGCACTACAGCGTTTAGAGTACTACCCGTCAACACAAGTAACATCTTCAATAACAACGCGAACAAATTTATCCTTAGCAGCTCCATCATCGTCGTCATTGGGGCTGTGCATTGACGCATGGTTTCTGGATGGCTTTGCGCCGGCCAAAAACCCAAACATGAGGCAAGCATCCCTCTTCACATTAATCAAACGCTACAGCCACATTGGCAGCACAGTGGCCACGTTTTCTGTTGCCAGACCAGTCAGAACAGGCCTTGCGCAAGCCGGCTTCGCCTTAAAAAAAACACCTGGCTTTGGCCGTAAGCGTGAAATGCTCACCGCTGTTTATTCGGCAGAAACCCCTTTATTAACAACCGCACTAGCGCAGCATGAACACGGCCAACCGTACCCCTTGAAAGAGAGAAAACCCGCTTTTTCATTATCACCGTGCTTTTTCCGGCATGCTGAGGAAAGGCACGACGAGCAAACCAAGATCACGATCGAGCCGCCACGTGCATTAATAATCGGAGCGGGTATTGCAGGCTGCAGCACAGCGTCTCGCCTTGCCCAGTCAGGCTGGCAAGTAACGGTACTTGATAGTGGAGCGCGCGTTGCCGACGCCGCGTCAGGTAATTCTGCCGCGGTGCTCTATGCGCGCACAGCGCTGCAACGATCGAAACTTGCCGACTTTCATGAGGCAGCTTTCCATTATGCTGTGAACTATTATCGGCAGCTAGAATTAGCTCATGCGCCGGAATCTGCCTATACCAACCAGGGTGAGCACCAACAAAAACGCTCAGCCAACCACCTAACCAATGGACTCAATGGCATGCTGCAACTGACCGAGCAGCTAAGCGATGAATGGCTCGAGTCTCACCCAGAGTGCCACGGCCGACGCAACGTAAACGCGGCAGCCGCCAGCGCAATAGCGGGGGTAACCCTCTCGGAGCCTGCCATTTATTATCCGAAAAGTGGCCATCTGAACCCGCGTACCGTGTGCGAGAGGCTATTGAATAATCCTGCAATTAAACTACTCACCGCCACTCATGTAGAGAGCCTTTCCTACCACGAAGATACCCATCATGGACAATGGCAGGCCAACCTAGCCCATGCCAATGCGATACAGGCCGACATCGTAGTCGTGGCATGCGGCCATGCCAGCGCCCAATTCGCCCAAACTAACTGGCTCAAGCTTAAGGCATTGCGAGGGCAAACATCAGACATACCTGCCAGTGATCGCTCGGCCAAACTCCGCGTAACACTGTGCGAAAAAGGCTACACCACCCCGTCGATACAGGGCTTCCATAGCATCGGCGCGACCTACAACCTAGGCGTAACCAGTGCGCAAATTGCCGTTGCCGACCATATCGAAAACCTCAGTAATGCTCACCAGGCCTGCTCCTCGATGCCTGCGCCCGCCAGCCATGCAACGTTAGCCCAATCCATTCAAGGCCGAGCAAACTTTCGCTGCGTATCACCCGACTACATGCCCATCGCTGGGAGTGTGGTCGAGCCACAGACGTTTCGTAAAAGCTTTGCCAGCTTAAGTCACAATGCCAAGCAAACGCCTGCAAGCTTGGCCTCACCCATACCGGGTCTGTATATCAATACTGGATATGGATCGCATGGCTTTACCATGGCGCCGTTAGCCACAGAACTCCTGGTTGCAGAAATAAATGGCTCGCCAGTCCCACTCAGCGATACGTTACGACAAGCCATTTCGCCATCACGCTTTTTAGTCCGACAACTTATTCGAAGCAATGCCACTCGGCCAATTAACAAATCAGGCGCGCATGAGTAGAATAAGCTCCTTACATTTTTTATCACTTTAAATCGCTTAAAAGCCTAGCCCCCTCATCCATTTAAACAGGTACTACCGATTAATAAGCAAACACATGACAGCCGCTGCAAATGCCACTGGAGGATTATCAAAATATCGGCTCTGTGCAACATTACCGTGGGTCTAATGTTTGCGCTGGCAACCGGCACCTTAGCGCGTGCCGATGAACCTCAGATTAATAGCAAAGCGCAGTTGCAGCCTGCATTTAGCTGCGAGGCAACGATACAACATTCAGAAGCGACGGCAACGCTGACTCCAGAGCCACTTAACTTTCAACTGGTTGGCCGCTATCCCCATCGTAACAATGCATTTAGCCAAGGGTTTATTTTTCATCAAGGTTATATTTATGAGTCGACCGGCTTGTACGGCCAATCAATGTTGGCACGATATCCATTAGGGCAGCTCGCCCCTGATATTAGCCAAAAACTGGATGACAAATATTTTGGCGAAGGGCTTGCTATGGTCGGTGAGGAGTTTGTAGTACTGACTTGGAAGTCAGGCGATGTGCTGCGCTACAGGCTCGGTCAGAACCACACAAACGTCAGCAAACAATCTGACCCGCACGCACAAGCGCACACGTTTGAGCTGACTGCCACTCAGCAGATCGCGAGCGAGGGCTGGGGACTGACTTCCAATGGCACCAGCCTAATCAGCAGTGATGGTAGCGCCACCCTCACTTTCAGAAACTTGGACACCTTGACGCCACAAAAGAAAATCATTGTGCGTGCCCTGGATCGACCTGTTAAGCACCTCAATGAATTGGAGTGGGCCAACGGCTGTATTATGGCGAACATTTGGGGCAGCGATACAGTGGTGCTCATTGACCCTACTAATGGTCAGGTACGATATACACTCGATATTGCTTCGCTGGCTAAACGCGAGCGCAACCATCAGGCCAACGTTGCTAATGGCATCGCCTATCGAGATGACAACGGCAACTTGCTGATGACCGGCAAAAACTGGCAGCATATTTACGAGCTCAAACTCAGTAACGCAACGCAATAACAGAGCCAAGCTTTGGCCACAGCGGCACGCAGTGATGCAACAACCTAATAGGCGAGTAACTCAGTGAACTGTCTAATATGCCTACGCCAATCTACCCATTAGCCACGCCATCAACTGATTAAGCGCTTGAGCAAAAATTGACTACCCACATACTGCGCACGATTGTGATTCGAGACGTATACTCAAGTACACTACACTAAAGCCACTAATCATTTAGGAAGATAGCTTTTCAATGAACACAGATACTACTCCATCAACGTTTAAACCCTTAGCCACTACCGAGATCGCATCGCTAGACCTGCGCTGCGAGGAGTACCAACATACGCTGACTGGCGCACGTCACATTCATCTTGCAGCCGATAACAAAGAAAATGTCTTTTTAGTGGCCCTGCGCACCGTACCCACTGACTCTAGCGGTGTTGCACACATTCTCGAACACACCAGCCTTTGTGGCAGTAAAAAATATCCGGTGCGAGATCCATTTTTCATGATGATCCGCCGCTCGCTTAATACTTTCATGAATGCATTCACCAGCTCCGACTGGACCGCCTACCCCTTTGCTAGTCAAAGCCGCAAAGACTTCGACAACTTACTCACGGTCTATCTCGATGCCGTCTTTTTTGCGCGCTTAGATCCGCTTGATTTTGCTCAAGAAGGCCACCGAGTTGAATTTGAAAAAAGCGACGATGCAAGCAGCGATTTAGTTTATAAGGGTGTTGTCTTTAATGAAATGAAAGGTGCGATGAGCTCTATTTCATCTCAACTTTGGCAAGCTGTGGGTGAGAATTTATTTCCCGACAACACCTACCAATACAACAGTGGCGGCGAACCTGCTGTTATTCCGCAACTCAGCTACGAACAGTTGCAGTCATTTTATAAAAAACACTACCACCCCGATAATGCCGTCTTTTTTACCTATGGCGATATCCCTGCCTGTGAGCATCAACAAAAATTTGAAGCGCTGGCGCTGCAGCATTTTTCCAGCGAAAAAACGGTCATCGAAGTTCCATTGCAAGCACCGTTTGACAAACCAATAAGCAACACGAAGGCCTACCCGTTAGCTGAAGGCGAGGCGGCCAGCAAAAACTGTCACCGCGTAATGGCTTGGGTTCTCGATGACATACGCGACCCTATGGCAGTAATGGCTGCGCACCTACTGTCGAGTATTTTGCTTGAAGATAGTGCCTCTCCCCTTCAGCAAGCACTTGAAACAACCGAGCTTGGCAGTTCTCCATCACCACTATGTGGGCTTGATGATTCAGGTTTGCAAATGGTTTTTGTGTGCGGCCTTGAAGGCTGCGAAGAAAGCGGACAAGATGACTTCGAAGCGCTAGTTTTAGACGCCCTGCAAAACACAATTACCCAAGGAGTTGAGCAGAACCGACTGGTTGCACTGCTCGACCAGTTAGAATTACAGCAGCGTGAAATCAGTGGGGACAGTCATCCCTATGGGCTACAACTTATTCTCTCCTGCCTCGCCACGGCCTTGCATCGCGGCGAGCCGGCCAGCATGCTCAATATAGATCCGGTGTTAGAGCAGCTGCGCAAAGATATAGAATCGCCGAATTTTATCACTGCGCTAATCAAGAGGGTTTTACTTGATAACCCACATCGTGTAACCGTAACGCTCACCCCAGACGCTCACCTTAATCAACAGTTGATTACTGAAGAAACAGATCGACTCGCAGCAATAAAAGCCACGTTAAGCGAAGATGAAAAACAGGCCATCATTGCCACGAGTCAGGCACTTACGGAGCGCCAAGCTGCTGTTGATGATCCTGGCGTGTTACCAAAGGTAGGATTAGACGACGTGCCCGCCATGGCTGCGCCACCCACATTTAACCCGCTCGATTGCGGCGGCCGCAAGTTGGCCTACTACCCACAAGGCACCAATGGCTTGACCTATCATCAAGTCATCTGCTCATTGCCCCCTCTTAGCGAAGCACAACTATCAATACTTTCATTACACAATCGCGTGCTCACCGAGGTGGGTGTGGGAGACTATGATTACCTGCAAACACAGAGCTGGCAGACCGGCGTATGTGGCGGCATTAACGCGTATAGCTCAATTCGCGGTGAAATCGACAACGAGCAACAAGTCCAGGGCTATTTTACACTCTCGGCCAAAGGTTTGGCCGCACGCGGCAGCGACATTGATAAACTTCTGGCCAGCACTTGGAATGACGCCCGCTTTGATGAACACCAGCGAATTGCCGAACTTATTGCTCGATACACCGCGCGCGCCGAACAGTCAGTCACCGGCAATGGCCATGCACTAGCAATGAGTGCGGCCTGTCAGGGCATGAGCCCCATTGCTAAACTCGGCCATAACAGCAGCGGCTTGCGTGGAATTCAAAAGCTCAAAGCGCTCAATAAAAGCCTTGTGGAGCCATCAGCACAAGCTGACTTTAGTGCTCGACTTGCTGAGTTACATCAACTGCTCAGTCACAGTGAGCATCAATTTTTAGCCGTTGGCGAAGCTGACCAGCAAGAGCAAACCGTTGATGCGCTCATACAAAACTGGCCTGCTCAAAGTATTACAAAAAGCGCACGGCTAGAGTTGCCAGCCACACGACAACAAAGCCGCCAACTATGGATTTGTAACTCTCAGGTGAACTTTTGCGCCAAGGCCTACCCTACGGTACCCGTGGGTCATGCCGACGCAGCTTCACTGACAGTGCTAGCCGGTGTGTTACGTAACGGCTTTTTACATACTGCTATTCGTGAGCAAGGTGGCGCCTATGGCGGTGGCGCCAGCCAAGACTCTATGAATGCTGCATTTCGTTTTTACTCTTATCGTGATCCGCGGCTATCCGACACTCTCAATGATTTCGATCAGTCTATTGCTTGGGTTCTCGAAACGCAGCATGAGTGGAGCGTCATTGAAGAAGCCATCTTGGGCGTAGTCAGCTCACTAGACAAACCATCATCGCCAGCTGGCACAGCTAAACAGCATTTTCATGATGCTTTATTTGGCCGCAGCCCCGCGCAGCATGCGCGCTTTAGACAAGCAGTGCTTGGCGTTACCGCCGCCGACTTAATCCGCGTGGCTGAACAGTACTTAAAACCAGAACAAGCGAGTATAGGTATCGTTACGCACAGCGGCGAAGCAGCTCAGTACGAATCGCTTTGCGAGCGCGACGGCATCGAAATAATAACACTTTAACCTAGCTGCAAGGGTGCGCCAGCACATAAAAACCAGCGCTTGCGCTACTCTGCCAAAGTAACGCTTAGCTGGCCTTGCTCGACATTAAGCTGACTGATGCCAGCGGCAAAGCTCTGCCAAAAGCCCTCGCTACTGCCAAACTCACTAATCAGGTCGGCATTTTTAAGATTACCCAACCAAGCACTGGGAATCGGAACGCCCATTACGCTGACGCCGCGCAAAATTGCCGTGAGCTTGCCGTTGGTAAAAGCAAGACCCAACCCTGCGCTGACTCGCACCGTTTTTCCACCCAAAATTGGAAACCCAGGGTCTACCGGAACCAGCAGCTGAGCACTGACCAAATCATCGTCAAAATCGATCGCTAACTTATCGGCCAAGTTGGTGTTTTGCGCCAACATTGCATTGATCTCACGCTCGCTGAAAGCCAATTGACGCTCAGCTCCAGCCTCAGCATAGGCGCGAGGCTTCAGTGGACTCGCTGTGGTAGCAAGCCCTTGATTAAAGCGATTAGAATCAAGCTGCTCAAGTTTTTTTTCTAATTGTTGGGTTTCGAGTGCATTCAACTCAACAGGGTCGAATGGAGACGGCGCAAAATAGTAACGGTAAGCCAGCAACATCGCGAACAACGTCAGGACGAACGTCAACAGCACCACTAGCCACAGAGGCCAGCGCCGCGCTAAAAATCCAGTGGATGCTTCTGATATTTGTTGTAACGAAGGATCTGATTTCATATATCAACTCGACTCACGACAGCGCACAAATTATTTCGACCGCTGAGTGGTTCATTAGTTTTAGTTAAAAATACGCAGCCAATGTGCGCACCTATGCGGCCAAGACCCCAACAATGCCTCTAGGGGGAAAACTAAAATACACCCATCGCAACGGCTGCTGCCATCGCCTGGCCTAATTCCTCACAGGCTTGTAAGTCCTTCGCGGTTACCTCTCCTCTTGCTATAACAGGCTCGGCGACCTTACGCATGGGGTAGCCTTTGAGTATACGATCAATTTCTCTGACCGCACCACGCCCATCATTTCCGGCACTAATAAACAGCGCATAAGGTATGCCTAGTTGATGATGTTCAGCCGGATAATAAGTCCGATCAAAAAAATCTTTTAACGCTCCAGACATGGAGCCAAAATTTTCGGGACTACCAAAAATCACGGCATCTGCTGCCAACAAGTCTTCAAGTCCGGCACTAAAAGCCTCCTTAACCGATAGCATCACACTCGCCTCACGAGCAATGTCACGCTCCACAGCTTTAGCAAGCTGCCCCGTATTACCTGATTGAGTATGATAAATAAGCACTAGAGTTTTCATAACCAGCCAAATTGGTGTGTCACGATCAAGCGCAACCGATAGCCCCAATAAGTTACAGGCGACCGATCATCAATAAAACTATGTCGCAGTGACTTTCTGAGGATATTGTTTTAATCATTAAAAAAATCGCTTTTAAGCTGCCACCGTCTCGTTAACAGTATTTGCAGCAATAAAATCGAAGGTTCGATAAAGAGCATCGGCTGCCAGTAACGGATCATAATTCTGGCAGCCAGCATCTAAAAAGTTATGTGCTGCTTCCGCATAACTCAAGCGCTCGACAAACGGATTGTGTTGGCGCAAATTCGATTCGACTTGCCCGAGCGTTTGCTCACAGGCAAATAAACTTTTACCCGCGCTGACTATTTGGGTGGGAATATCAATCGAACCAAAAGCAGACAAACATGTCTCTAAGCCACTGGCATAATAACTGGCAATACAACGAAATTGATTAGGAAAATAGCTTGCTGCAACTAATGCCAGCCGTCCACCAAGACAATGGCCGAACAAACTTATACGCGAAGTATTCATATCGCTACGGCTGGCAATAAACTCCAAGGTTGCACCAATGTCGTCCATCGCTCGTTGCTCACGAAGGCCGTGCATAGCCTCTAGTGCCTCATCAAAATCTGCAGGTAGTGCCGAAGTCTTGCCGCCAGAGTCATGGTAGAGATCGGGAATAGCGACCGCATAACCCTCTTCGGCAATCAAGCGCCCCATAGAACATAGAGCTAGATCGACCCCTTTCATCCCCATCAATAAAATAACCACCGGATGCGGTCCAGCGTTACGCGGCTTCATAATTTTGACTGGCATACAACCCCCAGCATGCTGGTCGATGAGCGTTGTCTGGTCATCGAGATCATACCTTTGGCTTAAATCAGTGACCACGTTCATGGTAAAACTCCCTAACACTCAAGCATTTAACTCAAGTCTAGGGGAATCACAGAGCGAGGCTTTGGTAGTTTGTGGCGCGAAACCATGGGAAAAATACATCAATAGCTAACATTTGCTCGTTAATTCACCGCTCAGCGCAGTCGTCAGGCAGGCTCGGGCACACGCCGACTTGCACCCAAGCCATTACTGTATATAATTACATACTGTAAATTTAATCAGCACCGGACTTGAACTCAACCCAGTACTCAAACCCAACTTAGTACTTAAGCCCAACTTAGCACCTAAACCTACCTCGGCAAAAAGGCCCGCACATGCAACTAACCAAACGACAAGAGCAGATTCTCGGTTTAATTAAGTCGCATATTCAAGCAACCGGTCGACCGCCCACACGAGCCGATATTGCTGCTGAGTTTGGCTTTAAATCGGCTAACGCCGCCGAAGAACACCTCAAGGCCCTCGCCCGCAAAGGTGCGATCGAAATGATTCCGGGGACATCACGCGGCATAAGACTGATTGACGAGACCCCGCCAGGCATACCTCTCATTGGCCGCGTTGCCGCGGGTAGCCCCATTCTCGCAACAGAACATGTAGAGGACTACGTGGCCGTGGACCCAAGCTTTTTTAAACCAAGGGCTGACTACTTACTCGAAGTGGTTGGCGACAGCATGCAAGATGTAGGCATTTTTGACGGAGACTGCTTAGTCGTGCATAACACTGCCCAAGCGGAAAATGGCGAGATCGTTGTAGCTCGAGTGGATGACGATGTCACGGTAAAAAGATTTCGCACCACCCGCAGCAAGCATATTGTGCATCTGGAGCCCGAAAACGTCGATTACAGCACGATCGTTGTCGATTTGCGCGAGCAGCATTTTAAAATAGAAGGGTTAAGCGTTGGGGTTATCAGGCGCCAGTAGAGCGGATATGCAAACGCTGCTTTTTATGCAAATACAGCCATATTGCTCGAATAACTAGTGTAAGACTCTCGACTCAGCGTCGTCAGTTAATCGTGTATCCGACTCACGACCTTCATTTTTTTCACCCGATTCTGAGCCCACGATTTCTAGCTGGGAAGCCGTTTCAATGCCGGCATGAATCATTGCTCGGGCAACTTCAAGCCTGCCTTCTGGCAAATAGTTTTTAGATTCATCAGAAAAATGAATTGTCATGAGTGCGTCGCCTTCACCATCGGCACGCTGCAAGACAATGTCTCCATTGACTAATTCAACTATTTCAAGAAATGATGACACGATAAAGACCCCCTATTATGTGAGGCCAGTATACCATCGACCGCCTTCGATTGCAGCCCGTCTCCTCTGAAAAAGACCCCCAACCTAACGCTATTTTGCTTTATTTTTGCCGTGGATTGTTGGCAAGGTTTGACGCTCGGCTTGGCTATTAATACTCCACACCGTGCTCACGGATGCGTGTATGCAGCTGCGTAATCTCTTGCTGCCAAAGCAAGCAATCTGAAGGAGAAAGATGGATTTCAGCCATACTGATTTCATCCGTTTTTACCCGCCGTGCCTTGATTTGCCAGAGACGTCGGTAGGTCTGAAGCATTGCCGAAATAGGTGTTGTCTGACGAAGTGCGCCGGCCAACTCTTGCAAGACCTGGGAAGGCTGGTTCTGCAATGCCCTATCGAGCATCCCTTCCAAGCCACCTGAGGCAATTGCACTGCCGCTATCAGCGGCGTCATCTTTAGGGATGGTAGCTTGCACTAAAAAGAATAGTGATCGATGCAGAGCGTCTAGCGAGGCCTCACAGTAACATTGCAACTGTTGACCGTGGAATTGCCCACCGTCATTAGTCTGTTCTAACAATTGCCCCTGCTCAGCCAACAAGCGCGCAAAATACAAGGCCTGATTAATAGACCCAGAATAACTACTCTCGCGACTCAATGCATGATCTCCTTTGGCTGTAAAACGTCGAGGACACGCACCCCATTACTCCGTTGGCTTTTTAGCACTCACTTTTTTCGCCGGCACTTTTTTCGCCGGCACTTTTTTCTTAACCGCTTTCTTTTTCGCCGCTTTCTTTTTAGGTGCCTTCTTTTTAGGCGCTTTTTTCTTAGCTGGAGTTTTAGACGATTTCTCCGTTATCACCCATTGACCATTTTCAAAATCAGCCCGCCAACCGCTCGCCTTGCCGTCATTCTCAGTCATTAGGTACTGTTGCTTGGTTTTACGCATGTACCGAATCTGCACACGCTCGCCATCGCTATCGGTCACAGGGCCCTCTAACAAAAAGTGATATTTAGGATCAACTTCTGCTTTGTGTGGCAAAACCTCATCAACAAACGGAGCGCGGGTTTCACGGTTCTTCGGAAACTGACTTGCTGCCAAAAAAATACCGGCAGCACCATCGCGCAAGACATACGTGTCATCCACTTTGAGACATTGCAACTCAGGCATTGGCACTGGATCCATTTTTGGCGGTGCCGCCTCTCCACTTCGCAGTAATTTGCGCGTGTTTTTGCAATCATCGGCCATGCAGCCAAAATATTTTCCAAAGCGACCCGACTTAAGTTGCATTTCAGCACCGCATTTATCGCAATCGAGCTTGGGCCCATCGTAACCCTTAATTTTAAACTGGCCCTGCTCAACCTCATAACCATCGCAATCGGGGTTATTGCCACACACATGCAATTTGCGCTGCTCATCAACTAAATAACTATCCATAGCCGTTTGACATTTTTGACAGCGCCGCTTGTGTATCAACAAACGTGATTCAGCCTCGTCATCGTCATCGGCACTAACCACTTCATCGCCCGACACCAAATTAACGGTTTCTTTGCAACGCTCCTTTGGTGGTAAACCATAGCCAGAGCATCCTAAAAACACGCCGGTGCTGGCTGTACGGATTTGCATAGGCCGTTCACATACTTTACAAGCCACGTCAATTGTTGTGGGGTCGTTAAGTCGCAAGCCACCTTCGCTGGCATCTAACTGAGCAACTGCCAGTTGACCACTAAAGCCTTCATAGAATTCGTCGAGCACGTTTTGCCATTTCCTACTGCCTCCGGCAATTTCGTCTAACGTCTCTTCCATGTTAGCGGTAAAGCTATAATCCATTAAATGCTCAAAACTTTCATTCAAGCGCTCTACAACAATATCACCCATTTTTTCAGCATACATTCGACGATTTTCAATACGCACATAACCACGGTCTTGTATCGTAGATATAATCGCTGCGTAAGTGGAAGGCCGACCGATGCCACGTTTTTCTAACTCTTTAACCAAACTGGCTTCAGAATAACGAGGCGCCGGTTTAGTAAAATGCTGGCTCGGATCGAGTTTAATAAGATCAAGCGAATCGCCCTGCGCAAAGTTAGGCAGCAAGCGATCTTCTTCTTTTTTAGACACGGGCGGCTGCACGCGGGTAAAACCATCAAAGCGAATAACCCGACCTCGAGTACGCAGCTCATAGTCCGCTGCAGTTGCTGTAAGGCTAGTACTCGTGAACTGTGCATTGACCATCTGGCAGGCAACAAACTGCCGCCATATAAGCTCGTATAAACGCACGCCATCAGGATCGATGCCATTTAAATCAGACGGCATCATGTCGACATTGGATGGGCGAATAGCCTCGTGAGCCTCCTGAGCACCCTCTTTACTCGAATAATTGCGAGGCTTTTCAGGCAAGTATTCAGCACCATAATGCCCCTCGATATAACCGCGACAAGCGGCTACTGCATCAGCACTCAAATTAGTTGAATCAGTACGCATGTAAGTGATGTAACCGGCTTCATATAAGCGCTGAGCCAACATCATGGTTTTTTTGACGCTAAAGCTCGCGCGCGTACTCGCGGCTTGCTGTAGCGTTGAGGTAATAAAAGGCGCTGAAGGCTTGCTCGATGTAGGCTTGTCTTCGCGCTTGCTAATGCTGTAGCTTGCTGCACTGAGTGCGGCTAATGCGGCATCACTCTGAACCTTGCTTATTGGCCGAAATTTTTCACCATGGCCCCGCGTGACCTGCATACGCAACTCACCTGCGCTACCGCCAAGATCTGCATAAACGTCCCAATACTCTTCCGGTATAAAAGCGCGAATTTCGCGTTCACGCTCGACAATTAACTTAGTGGCTACCGACTGAACCCGACCGGCAGAGAGACCTCGCGCTACTTTCGCCCACAGCAGTGGCGACAACATAAAGCCCACCACACGGTCTAAAAAGCGCCTTGTTTGCTGAGCATACACGCGATTCATATCAAGCTTGCCAGGTTTTTCAAAGGCTTTTTGAATCGCTTTTTTGGTGATCTCGTTAAACACCACGCGCTGAAAGCGACTATCGTCACCGCCAATAATTTCTCTCAGGTGCCATGCAATCGCCTCTCCCTCGCGATCAAGATCCGTTGCCAGCACAATCGTGTCAGCATCAGCTGCCAAACGACGCAACTCATCAACCACTTTTTCTTTGCCGGGTAAAACTTGATAGTTGGGCTTCCAGCCCTTGTCAGGATCAATGCCCATACGCACCACTAACTGACTACGAGCCTTCTTGCGTTTGTGGAGGATCTTTTGGTCAGGGGACATCTTGCGCGTTTTAGCCGCTTCGAGTGCTCGCGCCTTGGTATCAACCGGCTTACCGCTGCCAGATGTGGGCAGATCGCGGACATGCCCCACACTGGACTTTACAATAAAGTCGTTGCCCAAATACTTATTGATCGTCTTCGCCTTTGCCGGCGACTCCACGATTACCAGTGACCTTCCCATAAACACAACTCAATAATTGATTACGATGCCGCTTCACTATAGTTCAGCATCAATAGCTCAGCACAAATAGTTCAGAACGTCGGCTCAGCACTGTGAAACCAGCCAAAAGATCAAATATCAACCGCTATGGGCAATATTTGATCTTTCAGGTCGCCTAAACCGATCAAAATTTGAAAATCCAGCTCGAAGGGCGACATATAATAGGAAGGAAGGCCCTCTGGTCAAGTAGCGATTTGAAATATTATCGGCCACGGACCCGCATCACGGTCCAATCTTAAGTATTTGAGCCGCCCCCTATTTATTGACGAGCGCAGTGCCAAAGGATTGACCTAGTCATCCGTATGCCCCCCCCTGCGCAGTGCCCCCTACCTCGAGAACCAGAATCTCAAAAGCTCGGAGGATCGATTGGATCCACCCGAATCAAATGCTGATCTCGGGATCAAAGCCATTACTAAATGAATAATTGCTTCCTCCATGAAGCAATCGACCAAAGCAATCGACCAAAGCAATTAACACCATAACAAGACGGCCCTGAGCACGGGCAACACGAGTGCGAGACCTTGGAAGCGCTGCGACAACATGGTTAAATTTGACTCACTGTAAAAAACACCGCCATGTACTTTAGCTTATCGAGACCGTAATCTGTGTGGCTTACACAACACACAAAAGAGCCACCTCTAAAACGGCAGGCTGATTAGTTGAAATAACAAACGGCAACACCTTGCCAAACACGAAAATCTACTGGAACCCCCCAAAAAAATGATCGACATCGGCGCCAACTTAACCAACGAATCCTTCGCTGCCGATATTGGTGAAGTACTTGAGCGTGCAAAAAAAAATAACATCGAAAAAATCATCGTTACCGGATCGAGCGTCGCCAGTAGTCAAGCGGCTTTAGAGCTAGCCCAACAGCACCCGGACTTTTTGTATGCAACGGCTGGGCTTCACCCGCATGCGGCCGATGACTTTAATGAAGACACTCTCGATACATTTAAGGCGCTCATCCAAGAGAAGGCCGTCGTTGCGGTAGGTGAAACCGGCCTGGATTTCAATCGAAATTTTTCTAGCCAAGAAAATCAGATACGGTCATTTGAAGCTCACTTGAACTTTGCTGAGCAAACTCATAAACCCGTTTTTTTACATGAGCGCGATGCTTTCGACACTTTTCACCCGATCATGCGTCAGCATCCAGAGCTATGTGCTCGCGCCATCGTGCACTGCTTCACAGGCAACCTCGATGCGCTTAAAGCCTACCTCGATCTGGGTTTATATATTGGTATTACCGGATGGATTTGCGATAAAAAGCGAGGCGCGCAATTGCGCGAGATTATTCGCTACGCGCCAATTGACCGCTTAATGATTGAGACTGATGCGCCCTATTTGATGCCTCACCGCGATCGGCTAAAAAGCAAAATGACACATAAAAACCGCAATGAACCGTGGACTCTAGGCTATACAGCCCAAGCTTTAGCCGACGCGCATGAACTCGATGTTCAAGCGGTGCACAAAAAAACGCGAAATACTGCGATAGCTTTTTTCAGGCTTTAAATGGACGTTGTGCTTGCCCTAGAAACTAAGGCTTTAACCGTAGTTTTAGAGCGCGATACTCAAAAATTCACGCAGACGACTTGGCGGAAAGGGCCATTTTAGTTCTTCACCTGTATCAGCGCGCTGCAACACAGGAATACTCCAGCCATATTGTTCCAACAGTTTCGCATCACTGGTTATGTCGGTCTTAACCAGTTGCCAGCTACTCTGCGTCATTGGCCGCAGCATTGGCAGGATCATTGCCTCTGCCTGGTCACACAGTTCACAGTCCGCTTTACCGTATAAAGTTAGCTTGAACATCAAAGCATCCAACCTTCACCCGAAAAAATTATGGTTGCTTGCTGTATCAAAAGCATAAAAACTTTATCAATAGCCTCATTAAAATCTAATGCCGTGTATTCCATACATTGCTGACAGAGGAAAACACCTTTTCAAAACTACCGGTCAGAGCTGCTTGTGCAGACATGCCTAGTTTTTCCTGCCAATGTTTTTTCTCAACGTAACTTACCTCATAAACGGGAGAGGTTTTAGCTAGTGAGGTTATATATTCATCACTCGTACTAATGTCATCAATTAATAACTTCGCAAGCGCCTGCTGACCATACCAAGTCTCTCCGGTTGCAACCGCTGCAATATCTAACTGAGGGCGATAATCAGTCACGAAGTCTTTAAATAATGTATGGGTCTCTTCAAGGTCGCTGACAAACTTTTTACGCCCCTCTTCGGTATTTTCACCTAACATCGTTAAGGTTCGCTTGTGCTCACCTGCGGTCAGCAATTCGTAATCAACGTCATTTTTTTTCAAAATCTTATTGAAATTGGGAATGCTCGCCACCACACCGATCGAACCAATCACCGCAAAAGGTGCCGCCAGTATTTTATCGGCAATACAAGCCATCATATAACCACCGCTGGCAGCTACCTTGTCTACACAAATAGTCAACGGCACACCAGCGCTTTTAAATCGCGCTAGTTGAGAGGCTGCTAGACCATAGGCATGCACCATGCCGCCAGGGCTTTCCAGCTTGAGTACAACTTCGTCATGTGCTTTAGCAATAGTTAATACCGCGGTAATTTCCTCGCGAAAACCATCAACCTCAGATGCTTTCATATCACCATCAAAATCAAGTACGTAAACCGTCTTTTCTTCAACAGGTTCGTCTGTTGCCGTATCCTGTTTCTTTTTAGCTTGCTTTTCTTTGGCATGCTTAAGCTTGGCTGCCTTCTTTTGATCTTTGGCTTTTTGCTTTTCATCAGACCGCTTCGACTTGTCATACGCTTTCAAGCTTGCCGCATCCATCACTGCCGATCGAATAGCAATCTCCATGTCTTCATACTGATCATTGAGTTTTTTTACATGAAGCTCGCCGCCTTTATCGTGCCCTGGACGCTGACTCGCTGCCGCCACGGCACCCACTATTAAAAAAGCAGCCACCACAAAAGTAGCTGCCTTCGCAAAAAACAAACCATATTCAGTCAAAAGTTCAATTAACACTGTTGATGCAACCTCTGTGAGTAAACATTCATGACGCCGTTAAGGCAAACTTACGGGGCGAATTAAACAAGGATTAAGAGGGGAAGTCTATGCTGAGACTTGAGCCTTGCGGACTAATTATGCGATTAATGGGTGATATCGGCAAAAGCACCCCCATACCAGTGGTTTCAACTGGATTTAATCAAGGTAAATGCAGTCGATAACAACGATTCTACTCAACTCAGTCGCTTTATTGAGTCATACCAGCGACCGGCATAGACTTTTGTGCTGATCAATAGCACGGCCAGTTTAGCCCTATCGTATGAGCCGAATGACAGACTTAAAGGGAGGCCATATTTTCAGCAATCAGCTGCTGCATAGAGCCATCTAATTTACCGCCTGCTGCCAACTGATGTAAAACGTATTCGATCGATACCAAGCAATCAGCAATCTTTTCTAAACGAGCGGTATCACCGCCCTCCTCGCGGTCATATTCCTCACTAATTCTGGCAGCGCATTTTTCGGCAAGGTTCGCAGCGTCCACGAGACCAACCATTTGAAAACCACCAATGGCACCGATCAAAGAGCTCCCCACATTAGCAATATGTTCTCGATCATATTCAGACTCTACATAACTGTTTAGGGCTCGTATTGACAAACTAATATTGGCTTGCATTTCTTTGAACAAGTTCTGATGTGCCTGAGCAATCATGCCGTCTTCAAGAGAAAGACTCGCATCATGTTCATTCTGACCCACTGCACTGTTCATCGAATAACACAACAACGCATTTTCAATACTTAAGATTGAATTAGCAACCTGCAGAAGTACCTGCTCAGTGGGCATCTCTACCGTCCACGACTTTACCTGCTCAGCCGCAGACTCAAGCACTAGTGCCGGCTTTGTGAAATTACAAAATTTAAGTACTGCTGCAATCGCATGCATAGTCGATGTCAAGTAACTGACATCAGATTGCTCACACAACTCACTTTCGGACATCACACTCAGGCGCTGCTTAAGCCCGTCAAGCAGCTCGCTAATCGACTCGCTCATAGCCATTAGCGATTCACGCAACCCGCTCTCTACAGACCTACGCTGGGCAACGATCTGCTCATCCGTCCACTTAACCACATCGATGTTGAAAAAATCGTGAAACTTACTTTGCGCATATTCTTGATGACCCGCCAATATTAGTAGCGTAGCCAGCTCACGAATCGCGTTTGAATTCTCGGGGTCATGGAATTCAATGAACGCACCTTTTGACATTTCTCTGAGCCAGCGATCAAATCGCGCAAAAAAATGCTTACGCTGAGGTGTCAGCTCAAGATTACCTTGTGTAAATTGGGTCACGAGCATCGAAATACTCGCCCAAGCCGCTTGTAACAGTGGCTCATCGATTAATTCTGCTGAGCGGCTGGCCACGTGATCAACGAGTGTCAATTGTTCGTTCGATGAAGAGCCGCGCAACAAACCGATAAGTGCTACCTGGTACATTTTTCGAAGGCGTCGATAAGTCGCTTGATTATTTGCGATAGCCTCTCTTTGATTCAAGTTCTTTTTATGCTCGGGGTTGTAATCAGGAGGGCACGGGGTTGCAGGTGCGGCAGGTGCCTCATCAAACAAACCCGTGCGCTCTGGTGCGAGCCGCAAATTTATAGCAATACCGGCTATCTCGCTTTCATCAACAAACGGTGCCAACCCGGCGCTGGCCAACTTGTAAAAAAAGGGTGACAAAATCAAAGGCATTTCATCGCCTGCATTGGCGCGAAGTGAACGAACAAAGTCAATATAAAGCGACAAAAAATAGCCGGCCTCAAAAACGGCTTGCCGCTGCTTAACATCGGCTAACGCAGGATTATCACCCAATTTCAATACCGCCAACTTCAGATGAGCCACGAGTTTTGCAGGCTCTGCCATGTTTAACATAGTGAGCGCACCCGCTATCTCATCTAGCTTTGATGCAATTTTTCCTGCTGCCGCCGCTTCAAAAGGCGGAGCCGTGTCGAGGTCATCCCAGTTGCTGTCTAGCGCCGTTGCTAAAGTCTGTTGTATCTCGGCGATTTCATCTTGCAAACTCTGCAACGAGCTATCGATGTAGCGATCACTCTTTGCCCTATCGATTTTTTCAGCTAATGCCTGTGCCATATCGTAGATATTCCTATAAAAATAAGCGTCTGCACGAGTCTTATCAACCGTTGTTTATCGAACATTGCACAAGCGATAAAAATCAGTTTTAAACGTATTTGAGGGTATTTCTTACGTGCTGGCTTAACTATAGATAAGTAAAAGTCACGGCGTATGCTTATCCGATAGGTGAGAGATTTGTAATCTCATTTTGTGATCCACTTCAAACTTTCAAGTTTATTCATCAGCACTATTTGAAGATTATGGCGTGCGATTCAGCGAATCTCGGAGCCCACCATACGCGCCGACATGAAGAGACAGTCAATCAGATTTACACAGCTCGAGTTTTACTAAGGTAATAAAAAACCGTTGGGTGATTATTTTACAAACAGCAACAACTTTGGCGTGCAAGATAATGCAGACCTCATGTTAGGGATAATTCAACACTCAAAGACAATGCCACGCCATTACGGAAGACTATAATGACACCCATTAAATAATGATCTAACCTTAGCAATTAGCTTTATTACGTAAGGCCACTGATTTAGTGGCTAATAATCACACCAAGGAATTGAAAATGACCACCCTATCTACGAGTCAGGCGTTTTACAAAAACTTTTTGGGCAACGCTCCCGACTGGTACAAAAGCGCCATCATATTATTTTTGATCCTGAACCCCATCATGCTCTACACAGTAGGCCCATACGTGACTGGCTGGCTGCTTATTATTGAGTTCATCTTTACTCTAGCCATGGC
>Ga0115549_1000204_pt1 | contig 38092 bp, 36 predicted proteins | sample COGITO_mtgs_1004_2_FD_87176 | JGI IMG/M metagenome (GOLD analysis project Ga0115549, IMG submission 87176) | Pelagic marine microbial communities from North Sea - COGITO_mtgs_100430 | ecosystem: Environmental > Aquatic > Marine > Epipelagic | place: Germany:Helgoland, sampling site Kabeltonne...
CCCCTTAAAAGTCCTTGGTTATCGGCGCTACCCCAGTTATTAGTAATTGTAGGAGGGTTTTCAAAGTAAGGTAAGCAGTACTTAAACCCGGTATCTTTTGTTAGATATAGTCCGATTAAAGAACGTAGATAGTTTTGGGTGAGTCTTTTCGCTTCAGCATCAGATGCTCCGGCTAAATTTTGACTTAAAAAGTCAGCGCCCCTGTTTATTAAAGACAGACCTGAACCAATACCGTCAAGTCCATTCGCAGCTAGCTGACTTAGTATACCATTATCTTCACCATCGCCCAATAACCATTGTTTCATCTGGCTTGTAACTTCCTGAGCGTTTTCAATATCCTTCTGTGCAGCTTTAAAGTAATATAAAGCTTGAGATAGTTGCGAGTTAAGAATTTGCTCTTTCTCGACCATAAAAAGGTTTGGTATTTTTGCAATTGCAGCTTGTGTAAGGGCACTCGAAGTACCACCTGCAAACCAACTAAAATCGCGTATAACATCGATACATGTTGATTTAGGTATAGGTTTTCTATATACGTCGTCATTAGGAATAGTAGTATCTTGACTACCACTCTTTAAAAAGGTGGCTAACCTAGCTTCCTTTACATCTTCAAATTTATCTATATAATACATAATTATTATGCGGGTTGCTCAGAGAAAGTCTTCCTGATACTTGATGTTGTATTTTGAGCAGCTCTACCAGACTGAGAAACTTGCACAACTGAGCCCTTCGTCTGATTTATACTCGTATTGGTAGCAATGACTCTTAAGAGCTCCGTCTGATCTTGCGCTATTTGCGCGATCCTCTTATTAATGCTTACTTCTTGTTGTAATAGAGTATCACTAAGCTTGTTACCACCACTCTTAATAGCGCTATCGATAAGCCTATCAACAGCACCACCTTTCTTCATTCCTAGCAGATCATCCTGATTATCAAGACGTGTAATGGAGCCGTCACTGTGTTTAACAAAATCAGTAAAGGGTTGATTAAAGATTATATCATCTCGGTTCCATTCCTGATCAACCTCACCCTCATTCTGTTGGTCTTTCTGTTTAAGGTTAACCTTAAATATGTCTAACACTGTTGAACCTACCCCTGACAAGTCAGCACCTAAAGTATCTAAAAATTTATTCATAACCCACCTGCCTGCAAAATCACCACCAACAGCACCAACGAAAGTACCAAATCCCGGTCCGAGAAGTGCAGAACCAATAGCAGCACCAATAGTGATACCTCCAATAGCACCTACCCCCTCTAGTACTCTTCTACCGATTATTTGGTCTAGCTCTGCCTTATCTATCTGCCTGTTCTTATGCATATCTATTGCACTCTTAATATCATAAGTGGCAAATAATCCCTCTATTATTGTACTCAACCCCGGTACCCTTTTTAGTATGCCACCCATTTTTGATAGAGAAATATGTTTTGAAATTACACCACCCATAGCCGCTAATGGCGCCCTTACTGCTGCAGGTATCATAGCACCTGCACGGGTAGCCACATTCCTAGCGGCTGTCTTAGTCTTATCCCACCATGTAGGTCCCTTTGATCGTGGTTGTGTCATTGTTGTACCGGCAGCTCCCATTGCACCGGGGGCTGTTCTCCCGGCAGTTGCAGTAGTTCGTGGAACCGGTCGTCTAGCCGCACCTGCCGCTGCTGCTCCACTAGATAATAAACCTAATTTTACTAGCATTCTAGTCACAGCGCGCATCATATCATCTAAAAGAGTTTTTAGTGGTGAAAGCAGCTTAGTTAACTTTTCTTGTAAGAAGGTAGCCGCGGTGCCTAACACGCTACCTATTAACATCAGCAGTTTAGATAAGAAACCGTCTTTACTCTTTTCTTTAAGTGTAACGTCTTTCTCTGAGCCACTAATACGCATCTTTTCTGATACTTTAGCAGCTTGTAGTTTTTCCGCCTCAGGTCCAGCAAAAACAACGTCTTTAAATATACCAAAAACTTGTTTAAATCTAGATGTTTCATTACTAGATAGAGATGAGTCAACCTTGAGAATCTCCTTAAGATCGTCTCCCTCGTTGTCTTTTATGACTGCATTAGTCCCTTTAACAACCCCACGTTCACCACTTATACCCATGAGACCGCTTATCATCTCACGAGCGTCTGAGCTAATTATACCAGTGTCGTTACTTTCCACATATTTATTTAATCACTAGCCAGGAAACTCGCGTCAATTTCTACAATAGTTCCATCTTCTAGCGTTAAATTCTTCTCTTCTTTTTTCTTAAACTCACCAATCCATAGCAGTACCTCGTTGTTAAGCTTAAGGGGTAATGATTCGACTAACTTCTTACTCTCATATATATTAAAATCATCAAATACAAATATATTGTCACCGAGTTTTACACTCTTAATAAACTTAACTACTTCATGAGTAACTGCCATATTCAGGGTCTCCTTTTCCTTTTTATTATCAGTTAGTTTAGATAGTTCCGATATTAACTTTTTATTAATAGCAGTATCTCTAGCTAATGTAGGTATAACTACCTCAACTGTAATACCGTTATACTCCAGTACATCTTCATACTTAAAGTCGAAGGATGGCTCTGGTAACTTATTAAGATCGTGTCGCTCATCATCAACAATATAATTATTACTAAGTGACTCTTTTCTAAGACCAAGAAGAACATAAGACCTATCCGCTAAGGAGAACTCTACAGGCTCTTCACAATTATCCTTCAGGATATCATTATATATGTTATTACTTTTGATTACCCCGGTAAACCCTTCAAATGCTGTTTTAAGTACACTCTTATGCTGCTGCACATTAAACAAACTAAAATTATAACTCTTACCCTGTGAAGGTACTGTTAATTCAGTCTTGTTTTTCTCGCTTAAACTATCTAAATCCTTAATGAAGTTGCTTAAAGCTTCGTTGCTCATGGCTTTATTTATACCAAGTATTGCAATACTCAACCCATTAGTCGTTCCTTTTTCTCTATCTCTTCATTTTCTTTTTGAACACGCTCAGCATGTATCTTTAGTAATAACTTAACTTCATTAAACGTTAAATTGAAAAAATCACCAGACCCGTTACTTATAAACTGATTATAATTATAAAGAGTCTCATAAAAATATAAAAGATCTAGTTTGAATATAGAGGTCATAAAGTATATAACACCATTACCTATAACGTTAATGTTTATTTCAGATATATCAAAATCCTTATTTTCTTCTATTATTGTCAAGTCAAACAGAGAGTTTGATAAATCAGTTAGATACTCTTGTATGAGTACAAACATGGCTGTAGGTAACCTATCTAGTATTTGATTTTTTTCGTCATAACTAATAGATGTAAAGTCTATGATATTATCTTTATATCTAACCTGGCGTATTGTGTATTGGTATAAATCATCAATACTTTGAAAATACGAACCTACAGGTATATCTACTAATACGGTTAAACCATCTACAGATAATTCCTTCTCAACGCTAGTATGGTTATCTAATAGTTTTTCAAGTATATCATCTATACTATAAGATATATCAACATCATCCTTACCTACGAATGCTAATTTACTACCAACGAATAGCTTCCTTACATACAACAGAACAAAGAATCTATCAAATATATCTAAGTCAGGTGTTAGGTATAATTTCTCAAAATATAAGTTTAGACCTTTAAAGTCACTGTTATGACAAAACTTAAGAATAGGTAAATAATCCTCATTATTCAATTCATTTACCCTCATGGTCTTACCACTAGGTAAGTCTAGCTCTATACTGAACACAATATAGTTAGTTGCAACTCCTCTAAAATCAACGGGCTAGTGTAGTAACTTATACTTAGAGAAGGTAAAGGATGTTGTTCTCTCTAAGTCGTCTTGTGTAAGCTCATTGTAGCTTAATTGATCACCCTCGATATTAATAGGAGCACAATCTTCAAACAGATAAGATTTTCGTTTATTGTAGTGACTACCGAACTTAATAAATTGTGATTGTCCTTCATAACCGCTAGGGTTACGTGAGTGTAAGTTAATTTGTATATCACACTTTAAGTCACGTGCATCAAATTCATCTTCAATTAGACCATAGTATGATGTCGCAACTAACCATGGTCTAATAAACATATCAACAATATCCTTATTCTGTTCTAAAAACGTTATATCTAGTTTATTACCGCTACCGTAATCAACTCTACGGTCACCATAATAGCCAGCTACAAAACCACCTGAGCCTTTAACTGGAAGTGTACCTACTGTCACTTGCTCACTCGGAAGAGCTACTGACTGTGCAAAGATAAATCCAATATTATCGTCTGATCGTTTATCGAATAGGTTAGGTATAACAGCAAACCTCTTATCGTCATAATCCTGTAGTACCCGTGCAACAGATACACCAACACTCTCCATTAATGCTCCCATACGGCCTGTAAAGTTAACAGTCCATAAAAATTTAGTCGGTATATCATTATCCCAAGACCGGGAAAGTGAATCGAGCCGACTGCCTATAGGGTCAACAGACATATATTAGGATTGAGCAGCGCCAGTCTGTTTGTAGAAGTGATATGACATAGTTACATCCATCTCAACTGTAGTACCAGTACCTGTAGCCATTTGATACTCAATAGCGCCAATATCACGAATTGAAGCACCATATAACATGTAATCAGAAATAGGCTCTAGCTTCTTATTGAGCTGCTGTAAGTGAATATAGTGCTCTTGAGTAGGTGTAGAATACTGACCGGTTGATGTTGAATCATCAAAGACGATACGTGATGCAGCTTCCATTTTGTTTCTTAGTTCAGAATTTGCATCTAAGTAAAACTTAAGATTAAATGCCTCAGATCCTGGATAAGTAACACTACCTGGAATATTAAAGTTCAATCCCATATAAGGTGTTTGAATGTTACTAATATTTCTTGCAGGTAAACTTGCAGCCTTGGCGTAAACTAACTCACTAGGCTCTAGTCCTACACCACCCGCTAATACGATATCGTGTACCCTAAAAAGAAAGTCACGAGCAAAATCTCTCGATTGAGCGCGATCGTAGAAGGTCTCTATGTTCTGATTTGATCTGAAGTTTGACATATAATTATTTATAGCATTAAACAGCTTTTATTACATTTTAACACAAAAAAAGCCGGCCCAACGGACCGGCTCTTGTTATTAAGTATATTAACCTCCTGCTAACTCCTGGAAGTTTGCGTCTGTTCTTGTTGCATAGAAGTTGACTAATATAAATTCAGCTGTCTTAACTGGCTTAAGATAAATATCAACTACCATCTCGTTTTGGTCAATAACCTCTGGAGTGTTGTTTCTTTCATCACATACAATCAAGTAATCGTATAAACCATCATCAACCTTAATTCTTTCGAACGTAGGTGTAAGAGTGTTAACAACTCGTGATCTTGTAAACAGTGTATTGTTCTCAAACAAGAAGAACTTCATAGTAGACTTTGTAATCTTCTCAAGATATAAGAACGTTCTTCTTACGTTAATTCTGTCAAACGCACTTGGCTTCTTAAGCAGTGTCTTCTGCCCAAAGAATACATTACCTCTATCTTGGAATGTAGCAATCGGGTTAAGATTAACGCTATATAAGTCATCACGTTGTCTCTGGTTAGGTGTTACAGCAATGTCAACCGCATCATTAATAATACCGCGATTGAATCCAGCAGGTGCACCCCATGGTCCGATTTGAGCATCTACAGAAGCCATCTTAGCAGAAGCAAATCCAGAAGATGGTACGTAGATAAACAATCCGGAGTAACTATCGTATACCTTCATGAAGTTTGCAAACACTGTAGCATACGAGGTATTAGCTAATTCAAACTGATGTCTTAGTGCCCAGTATACGTCTGTGTAGAAGTTCTTTGACTTATCATCAAGAATCTTACTATCCTTACCAGATACTATCACTTGGCGAATTGGGTCAGCAATGTATAGTACATCACCTCTTCCACCGTCCTTAGTAGGTCCGCAGAATGTATTAAATCTATTGAAGATTGCCATGTAGTTGTCTCTAGCATCTCTACCTAACGCCTCTAAGTCTCTAGATGTTCTTAGCGCTTCGATAGCAGGAGTTGTTCTTGTATCATCAAACCCTAGCTCCTTAAGACCAGCCTCAGCAGTCTCGGAGTAAGTGTTAATGGTACCCAATCCAGCCTCAGCAATAATATCGATGTTAAACTTCTCATCGTTCTTAACACGCTCTAGAGCTCTGTCTAATTTAGCAGGAACTTTACCAATCTTCTTATCAGCGAGATTAGTCTCACCATATACACCAATCGGGAATAGTGAATCTGCTAGCCCTAACGTACTAGTTAGATATGCTAGGTCATCAGTTGTACCTACACCGGCAATGTCTAGCGATACATCACCAGAACTAACTGCATCAACAAGTGACTGTGTAAGAACACGGATCTTTTTCTTAGGAGTACCATCGTCATTAAGCTGAATACCTGCAATCTTATCAGATAAGAAAGGGTTAACTAAAATATCAATGTTTCGTGAGCTGTTTTCCTCTGTCTCAAGGAAGAAGTTAACAGGTGCACCACCATTCTCGGCATTTCTCTGCCTGTACTGACCAATTGAACCGTTGTATCCTTCTTCAAGTAGGTAATCCAATCCATAAGCGTCCTTTGAGAATACTGATTGTCTTATTTTAAATACTCCTACGTTGAGAGTATCATCAAACTCACGTGGAGAAATATCATAAGAAGCGATTCTGTCCTCCATTACTTGCGAGACGGAGTTAGTAGCAGGGTTATCACCAAATTCTGGAGTAGCTGTTAGAGAGAATTCAAATCTTGTATCTGGGATTGTAGTAAAGTTAGTACTACCAGCATCACCTGCACTTCTTGTAGTGGTTTGAATACTGTTAATTGCATCAAAGTTACTAGCAGGGTTAATGTTTGTATTATCAGCTAAGCCGATGTAGTAGCCATTAAATTGACCATCCACAATAGTTTGTCCCTTGTTTATAACAATAACAGCTGCACTTGAAAGAGTTTGTAGAGAAGTGAAATCTTCAGCTGAACCTGCAATATTAGACCACCCACCTGTAAACAAATCACCACTTGAGAGTCTTAAGTATTGCTCTTGTGTAATTTCGAATTGCTTAGGCTTACCAATGTAAAATGCTTCATTCCTACTAAAGTCATTAACTGTCTCTTGAGTAGCATCAAAATCAGAAAGATAAGCAGTAGTAGACTCGTAACGAGGATTCTGACCTACACCGTTATCAATCCACTGATCAAATTCATCAGTTAAGTCTGTATACAAAACATCAGCAGAAGAAAGGCCGTTAGTCTCAGCATCACCATCAATTGGTCCAAATACTGTGATCTCAGCAGTATCTCTTTTACCAATAGCTGCTGGATACGCAAGAACGCCTACCTTGGATCCAAATCCCTGACCTTCTTCTTCACCGTAAGGTAGTCTATTAACTAGTACCCGTCCGGTAGAGTTAAGAGCAGCTTTTACCGTATGGTAAAAATATCTCTCAGCCGGTGTTCTTGGCATTCCGTAAATCTGCTCAAAGTCTGTAATACCAGTTACACCAACCACTTCATCGGTTGGTCCTTGATTCGAAAAGCCTGTAATATATGTTGTTGTTCCTTGTGAAACTGTCCGTAGTGATAAATCACTCTCTCTGATTTCAACTCCTGGAGATTGTATTGTCCTTCTAGCCATAAAATTATTTATGCCTATTCAGTTAAAAGTTGCTATATATTTAGCAGTTTAGTGTGTATTTGGGAATAAACAAACGTCATACTACTCTCCATTTGATCTGACTCTCTATAATTGTAGTTTATGCCACCTATTGTAATGGGAAATGCATTTTTATAAGTAAATTCAACCTTTTTATTATTGAACTCATCTAACCCAAATAAGGTTATATCTGTCTGATAGTCTGAATATTTAAACGGACCTGCTACTGCACCATCTGTTATATTCTTCTCAGCTAGATCGTCCTCATCATATAAACCAGTTTTATCATCATGCATTAAATCTAACCACTTATAGATCGTCCAATAGTTGTTAAATTCATTATCAACTGTAAAGTCAACAGTTACAGGTGGATATGGCTCACGTGAATGTGATGAATTGTATAGGTTACTACCACCATACGGTATTTGTATAGCAGGAACTGTTAGTTCTGGTACAACAACCCCATAAACAGATACCTGAAAAGAATCTTCATTAACATTATAAGTGGATCTTTGACTATTTTTATTTACTTTTCTTAAAGCTGGTGGAAGCTGAAAAACAAGTATAAATTTATCTAACCTATTTTTATTGAGGTGAGATTGCGGATTTTTGTTTGTAGCCATATTATTATTTATTGTAAAGGTTCATAACCAAACATAGATAACTCATCCATATCCATCTCTGCTTGATTTTCACCCATTCCGAACACCATTGGTGGTAGCGCGTTATTATTATCTCCAACTATTTCATTATCTAAATATATTGAGGTAGCATCTTCGAAGTACTGAATACCGAAATCCATCTGATCAATAACACACGGTTTACCCATACTATCAAGCTCTGCTATTTCGAAGAAGCGTTCTGTTATTTCCCTCTCCAATATAAAGAGAGCATATAACAGAGACATTACCATATCATCATGCTTACTCTGCCTTGCTTTCCATGTACCGTTTGGATATCTAATAAAGTTCTTAAGCTCCATTAATGTCTGCTCATCTTTAATTGTAACAGCACGCGCCTCGTTAATATAATAACGCATATTTAATACACCTTTGTACTTTGTATTAGTATGTGCAATCATGCCCTGCATAACGTTCTTACGGTTAGCTGCTTTATTACCATAAGATACTATCTTCTCATACCCTAAATCATTATATAGTCTATCAACAACTTGCGCACCACAATTGTTACGCTCAATTAAAGCTAACGGTGATCCGTAGTTTTTTAATATAGAATGTACCTTAGCAGTAAACTCAAGTGGAGGTATTTGGTTATTATTATAGCATGCTACCTGTCTAATGTCTCTGAGATCGGTTATATCTAGTATTTGTACGCATGATGAGTCAGCGCCCACTCCTTCAGCTGTATCAACACCAGCTACATATAGTCTAGATGGATCAGCTTCTTCCCATATCTTATACGCACCGTCATCAAGCACGATTTTAGGATCACAAATTTCAGTCGCCATCTTCTCAAATAGCTCTGCATCAATAGTTGATTCACCAGTTTCAATCCACTCACACTCAAACTCCTGTCGCCAAGCATCTACTGATCCGATTGCCTGTCTTGTATTCTCAGCCCATGCTTCATCTCTGCCAGGTACCTCATTCCAGAGTATCTTATCATATCCCCATCCGTTAGTGCCTTCTTCAGCACCAGTATATAATGTATGAAAAAGGTTACCTGTACCATTTGCAGTAGAACATACAAATACTTTAGATTTCTTCGATGATGTAATAACAGGAAAGACTGATTTCCAGAACTCTTCAACCAAGTGAGGTTCAATGAAAGCCATTTCGTCAATTACAAGACAGTTTACAGATTGACCCCGAGCAGCTGTACCAGTTGTAGTTGTAATACCTATACGACTGCCATTCTCAAGTGTCATAGATGTCTTTGCATACTCTTTAACAGGCGGCTTAAGCCAGTTAGGTAACTCCTCATATGCCATTCTAACCCTCTGAAAAATCTCAATAGCAGTAGCCTCTTTGTTCGCTACTAATAGAATCCTCTGATCCTTCGTAAAGCATGCCTGCCATAATAGGAAGATAGTCATCATTGTCGACTTACCTATCTGTCTAGATGCTAATAATACAAAAAACCTATTATCACGCATCTTTCTAATAGCGCGCTTTTGACATGGGTGTAGCTGAATTTTTTCCTTACCTCTATCTAGGTTAATAATATGAAAGAAGTTCTCAGCAAAGTATAGTATGTTCTTACTAGCCTTTTTAAGGTCTCGTATTTTGTCCTTGGTCCACTCACCCTTCCAATTCGAGTTTGGAAGGTTGGTATTACCCATGTAGAACATATTATTTTCTTTTCCCATTGAAAATATTTATACCTAGACATAAATAAATATATGTCTAAAGATGATATTAATAGCTTAGGTTCAGTATACGGGGGTATGTTGAACGGATTGAAGAAGGATCTTATTAAGGAAGGTAAGATAGGTCCTAGTGAGATAGGTGATGCTGCTTTACAAACCGGAGGTCCAACTAAAGAAGGTGGTTTTGCAGAAGCTGAGGTAGATATCGAAAAACTTACTGATAAGGAAAAAGAAGATAACTTATATAATATTAACAAGTTGTCGTATACTAGTAGTTATATGCCTGAAGAGGATGAGGAAGGTAAGCATGATGACAAAGATGGTAAGAAAGAGAAATGCGACTATGTTGACTGTGAAGAAGACAAAGAAGATGAAGAGGATGCTGAAGAGAAGATTGATCTTATGAATGCTTTTGATAAGGGAACAGATCCAGAGGATAAGGATACTGATGAAGATAAGCTTATTGATAAGAAGCTTTTTGGTGATGAAGAGGATGCTGAAGAACGGAGCGATGGTACTGATGACGGTGAATGTGAAGAGTGTGGTGGCTTAGGATGTGAGCCATGCAATGGTACAGGTGAAAAAAGCGAAGAAGATGAAGAAAGTTCACAAATATCAGAGAAAATCGCACAAGATGGCTTAAATAATTTTATGAAACAAAAATCACAGTTTGATAGTCTCTACAATAAGGTCATGGTTTCAGAAAACTTTGACGAGATGGAATCCGAAGATTTTGATGCTCTTGGTATTGATACCGAGGCACAAGATGAAGTAGAAGGTGGTGATGAAATCACCGTTACACTTTCAAAAGACGTTGCACAAGCACTTTGCGATGTTCTCCAAGCTGCCATGGGTGAGTCAGACAGTGAAGACGGTGACGAAGCTGAAGCTGCTACTGAAGGCGCATTTGGCGAAGAAGACGAAGAAGGTATTGATACTGGTTCAACACACAGTGGAAAATACGATGACGGTAAGAATAACAAGGTAGGTGATCTTAAGACCGCTGCTGCAGCTACTGCTAAAGGTGCTGATAGTAAGCTTGATAGCGGATCTAACCTCAACACTTCATACAACGACGGTAAAAACAATAAAGTCGGTAGCCTTTCAACAGGTACCCGCGCTGTAGATTAATTTGAAATAAAAACATAAATTAAAACCTGTTGAGTCGTATGATTCAACAGGTTTTTTATTAAATACTATTATGATTACCTTTAAGGAGTACTATCAAGGAGACAAATATAGTGTTGCTCTTGCATCTCCTAATAATGGCAAGAGTATGATGAGGGGTGATAGGAAGCATCAGAACCTGATGAAGAAGGACCACCTACATAAAAGCCCGTATATTAACAACCTTGTTAACGGTGGAGCTGCTCAAATTAAGTTAATGGGTCAACCTCTGCTTAATACACTATCACAGTATGGAATGGACTTCCAACCCGGTAAAACTAAATCACTTGGTAACTCTCATGTTGAGGTGAAGATGTTTGAAGACGAGGAGGGTAATCAGTGCGGAATGTTAACTAAAAAGTAAAATGGCAGAGTGTAATCAATCTAGACTAAACTGCACACCAGACGAGATTATGTCTGTTGCTAATGCAGCCTGTAGTAGTATAGTTAGTCCTGATGGTTATAACGCAGAACAGTTGGTCTTTGATCAATCCTTTAATGATTTAATTAACAATTTTGGAGTTGAGGTGGACTACTATATACATACGTTTAACTTTAGGAGCGCTGACACTCTCTACGGGGAAGAGCCTACTGCAGTACTTTACGGTCCAATACCTGTTAAAATGTACATAGAGCTCAGCAATGAAGGACTAAGCTTACAAAAATTCGGTTTTGATACTCAAGATGACTTTACCGGGTATGTACATATTAAGACATTTGAAGATACATTATCTGCTAGAGACTTATTCATCCGTACTGAACGTGGTGATATACTACCACTATCAGATTATGTAGATGAGCTTGAGACAGAAAATGGTTCAATTGATATAGTAACTGAGAATGGCTCAGAGCAGCTTATTATAAATGATACATTATCGGATTCTTTGACCGCGTTATATGGTCAAACAGAGTATGAAATTATCGATAAGTTTATTGAGACTAATCATAAGTTAGAACCTAAGTCTGGTGATCTCATAGACTTCGTACAGCTAGGTTGCGATAGACCTGGTGATAGGTGCTCAAAAATATTTGAAGTAACTGAGAGAATGGATCAAGATATTGCTGGAGGGCTTAACCCAGCTCTTGGTCATTATGTATGGAGGTTAAGAGCTAAGAGATACGAGAGCTCGTTTGAGCCAGGCGCGCCTACAGAATGTGAAAACGAACAAGTTCACGATAATCTGTTTAATGGAGTAACTGATACAGATATTGCTACAGATGATGTTTCTGAAGCTAAGTCGTATCCAGGAGATATAGACGTTAAGTCAAAGGATATATTTGATATGGATGTTAATGATACCGATATTTACGGATCGTATTATTAACTAACTCTCATCCATACATATACACCATACTCCGGTGGGACGTTATTGTGGGATTTGCTACCACCTGCATCCAATATACCTCTATTACCTGTGTTATAACTTGAACCGGGTAGATGTCTCTGCTCTGGATCATCGTTAACCAGCTCAAAAGGTGACGGGCTCTGACTGTTGACATTACCATTGGCTCCAGTAAATCCATGCCTATGTACAGGCATTTCTTGTTGTGTTAGAGTGTGTTTGTATGCACCTCTGTTGCCGTTACCTGCATTAAATGTAGGGTCACCTTGATCACCCCTGTTACCTTGACCAACTAAAAATCTACCTTGTGATGTCTTTTGCCAAGTTCCAATACCTAAGAAGGAACCTGGATTATTGTTATTCACAGTCATGTATACAGCACCGATTGGATACAGACCACCTAAAATCTCATTCTTAATAGCCTGAACATCTGTAAACCAGTCTGCGCTATTACTCTTAACTGTAGTATATGTACTATCCCATGTATCGCTATCGTCTTGTACTCTCTGATATGTATCATTCCAGTTACCACTTACAGCCGCTATAGGTGAATCATCGTATTGAGTTGCCCATACTCCACTCAAGCTACTAACTTTATCATAAGCAATATCCCAAAATGTTTGCGCACCATCAACTCTTTGATAAGTTGTCTCCCAGTTAGCACTATTAGATTCAACTGTCGTATAAGTATATGTCCAGTTAGGATCTATGATAACAGGCTCTATGCTGTTAATAATATACTCTGTAATACCACTTACCGGTGTAACGTAGTTTGTGTTATCCTCTACTATAGGTATTAGGGATTGCTGATTAGGCTCACTAATTACTCCAAGATCTGTGAATTTAAGAATGTTCATATGTTTATATTTATGTGTCTAATGTAAATTAACCCAACAACACCCAAGTAGTTCCGTCCCAGCCTCTAAATTCCTTAGTAACATTGTCAAAGTATATAGTACCTTCGTCCGGAGTTATCGGTTGAGCATTACCCTTTAATACTAGCGCATTTCTAACAACTGACTTACCGGTATCAGTGACATAGAAGTCTGCTCCAACACCACCATTATCAGCTAACCGGTTTTGATTACCAACTAATCCTATACCCTTATTTTCAAAGCCACCGGGTGAACCAGTACCGTTAGCTGTTATAAAGCCGCCATCACCACCAGCAATTGTAGATGCAACATATATGTTACCCTCCGTAGTCAATATACCATTGGACTGAGGGGTCTCGTTACCAATACCAACACGACCGTCAGCATCAATAATAAATCTATTAGTGAAAATACCATTAGTTAAGACCTCATCCGGAGTCATGCCGTCGGTGATACCAGAATCACCAATAGTATCAAATCTAAATTCACCTGATGCTATCCGAACCCGGTCAGGGCCGGTGGAGGGAGCCAAAATACCGTTATCATTACCGTTGAATATGATTAATTCACTTTTCTGTACTGTACCATCATATCTACGTTCACCTATAAATGCGCCAGTATCAGCATACGTACCAGCGAAACGAATGTAGTTATGATTAGGTAGTAGTCCAGTCGCATCGGCAACCTTTTCACCAACCATTATATTACCTTTAACGTGTAGCTGTTCTAGTGGGTCTAGTACATTAATACCAACTTCACCACTATCTGATATTATCATCCTCTGAGTTGCTACAGGATCACCACCAGTAACGAAGGCTAAGCCGTTATCTTTCTGTATGATTCGTGTATCATGTCCCTCACTACGTGAAGTTTTAAAGTCAATATATGGATTATCAGTGCCTTGGCCGTCGATTATTTCTAAACCACCAACATTTGAATTAAGGTTAAATCCTGACGCTGGAGTAGATCCACCTGAAAGGCTCATATTACCAGTACCAATAATATTACCGCCTACAGTTAAGCTACCTCTTGTATAAGTAGCACCACCATCAGTAACATATAAATCTGCACCAACTCCACCACTTTTAATTAGTCTACTACTATTACCACATATACCAATACCACCTATTGTACCATCTTGTGTAATAAATCCAGCACCACCTATAGTAGCACCAAGTAAGGCAATATCACCATCTTGTATCTGTAGCTTATTCTGTGGATTGAGCTCACCTATACCAATATTACCATTACTAGAAATTACAAGAGCATTACTAATAATGCTACCATCACCTCCAACATCGAAGGCTAATTTACCAGTTGTAGTAGACTTAATGCGTGTATCATAATTATTAGCTGAGCTTTTAAAATCAATGACTGGTGTACCACCATCTTTTCTAAGTTCTATCCTACCATCTGGAAGAAGTCTTGTTGATGTTCCAGTGCCTCTAGTACTGATAGATGCATTTGAGTCTACGTGACCATCAACATTAACAGTACCTTCAATGAACATTTCACCATTACAAGCACTAACCTGATTTAGGAATAATGTTGTATCACAGTAGACACTTCCTGCACCTCCTAGGGCGTTAATATCTACCCACTGACTTGAGCTTTCATCCTCGTCAACATAGTACATGAATAAGTCACCGTTAGTTGAATCGAACCATAGGTCACCGTTAGTTAAATCTTCTTGAGCTGGTGCAGTCGCTGAAACATTTACACTTGTGGACTTTTCCCATACAGCACTTGACGTTTGTACTACTGTTGTTGTGTCACACCACTCTTCACTATTACCACAACTAGCAGATAATACACCAGTAACTATCGCATCACCATCTGGAGTTATGCGAAGTGACCGTTGCGTATTACCATCACCACCGGTAAAGAAGTCAAGGTTATTGTTAGCATTACTCATTATACGTGAGTCAAAATCTGTACCTAGAGCAGCCTTAAAATCTATTAATGCTCCACCACCATCTTTAGCTAATTCAATTGTTCCAACGTCTCTGATGGATGCAGCAGAGGTTCCAGGATCATCAGTTATTTTAATAGTACCACCCTTTATAAAGAGTTTGGTACTAGGTGTCTCAGTACCTATTCCAACGTTACCTCCCTGAGCTACATACAGGTGTGACTCAGTAAGAGAGCTAGCTCCAGCACCACGCAAACCAATACCACTACCGGCTGGTCCCTGCCCAATATACCCCCAGTTATTATTACCATTTGTATCAATCGCAATATCACCACCTTTAACGGTTACTTTGCTTATTGTTTGATCCGTATTAACTGATAAGTTTCCTCTAGTTACAGCATCACCAGCACTATTAACATACAAATCAGCCCCGTCTCCATCATTTTCAATTAGCTTGTTTGAAGCACCAGCCAGTCCAATACCACCAGCCGTTCCATCCCGAGTTAGGAATCCTAATCCACCGTTTTCAACACCGGATAAGCCAACCCAACCTACATCAACCTGAACGTTACCCTGTACATTTAATGCTTCTGCACCTCTTTGCAGTGATCCTACTGTAACCTTTTCTGCTACCTCAACAGAACCACCAACTTCAAACCCACTCAATTCTGATATAAGTATGTCTTGATAGTGAGTAAATGACGATAAACTATGTATCTCGGTAGCAGTAAGAGAATTAATATTACCTATACTGCTGTTAGACATGTCAATAGGTGCACCATTACAAGCACTAACGGTACTTAAATATACTGTTTCATTACAAAAATCACCGTCCCAGAAGTCGCTTAGAGTATTAACTGTACTATATACGGAATCCCATTGACTAGATGTAGCAGCTACTGAACTATAAACACTATCCCAAAAGAATGATCTATTAGATACTGTTATGAACGTGTCTTGCCATCCACCTGAGAGCGCTGCAAGATTATCTATACCAAGACTGACGTAGTAATAATCACCAACCTCTTGTATGTCTGTCTTGTATGTAATAGTATCGCGAGCTATAGCAAGCTGCTCTGACCCGTTTAACTCAAGACTAAGGTTTGTGTTATTTGTTATCTGTGGTAGTTGTGAAATAGGAATTCCTGGGACCATACCATTATTTAATAGATACAATAATATTTGCCGAGATAATTAACCATAAAACTACCATATTACATATCAAATTAGGTGATTAATATTGAACCATATACTCCACCATCGTAACTATAGTCATTACCAACACCGGTTGCAGTTGGTGTCACCGTATTACCGGCGACAAGTATGGGAGTAAAATCCGTCGCGAAGTCAGCCGGTGTACCGTAGTTGGTATCTATCGTACCGAAAGAAGCCATCTCTATCGCTCCAGACGTTCCATCAGATGGTGTACTAATTACCGCCGGTGAAGGCATGTATATATGCCCATTACCGTAAACCCTAACCCCAGCTGTTATGTTGTTTGTAATATTCACATTCGAAATCTTAGCGTAGCTATTACGTCTTACAGATATTACAGCATCAGTGGTACCGTCCATGCCACAGAAGTCAGCAGTAACGTTAATCGAATCATTTTCACCAAAGGATGAATGATGCCTTATCTCTATTCCATGGTTTTGAATCTTAAATAAATCAATATTATTAATCTCACAAAATGAATTATAAATATCTACTCCCTCATTACACCACACGATAGTCGCACCAGGATTCGTACTAGATCTAAATAGGGATCTACCACTTGCATAGAAACCAATGCGTGAGCACCAGGCTGCAGCTACTTGAGGACATCTAATATCAGAACCAGACTCAGCAGCGATACCGTCCCTAAATCTAAAGAACGTGCAGCCCTGACAGTCAATATGAGCACCTTCGTCTGCGAATGCACCGTCTTGATTAGTACCAGCGGATCCAATAAACAGGCAGTTTCTAAAAATTAATGTTTTACCACTACCGGCTCTTAATCCTGGATCGATAGTGTTCGTTTCTATTACCACTGGATATTTACTCCGTAACATAGCCTCATCAGCAACTATATCACCGGTACCTGTTGAAAAGTCAGAAGTAATTGGGAAGCTACTAGGCTCAGCAGCAGCATCAAACGGCTTATAGAAAATTCTTTCACCGTGAGGATGTCCAAATATAGAGAATTGATTCGTATAAGTACCTGGCCTAATTAGAACTTGTACTGTAATATTATGAGCAATATCAAAATGTGAAAGATAACGGTTAGCATCTGCAGGAGTAGCAAAATCATCACCGACACCACCTACGGTAATTGTAAGATTGTCATTAATAATCTCCTTAACGTGCCATATTTTGGTAGAGTCTTTAAAAGATAACTGCCTATAGGCATCAGGATCAGCCTCTGTCCAAGTATAGAAGCCATTAGTAATCATGGCACTTTCTGCTGCGTTAGTATCAGCCTGTACTCCTAAATCTGTTACTGCAGTTTGATTCTCTTGCCATGTACCAACACCATTTGCATCAGTAGTAAGAACATAGCCATTAGTTGCGCCAGTTGACATTTTAAAGCCGGCTTCAATATCGAGAGTAGGTACATATACAGTATTTGCATCAAATGATGACAATCCAACACCTCCGAGAATTACCGATCTATTATGGCCTACGCTCATGACAGCATTAGTTGCTCCTACTATAGCGGAGTAGTTACTATTATTAACACTACCACTACCACCAATTATTGATGAATATTGGCCGTTAGATAAATTACCACTACCACCAGCTGCTAATGCTGCAGTATTAGTGGCGGATAGGTTGCCACCGCCAACGACTGTAGAGAAGGATGCTAGTGCTTTACTATTACTACCTCCTAAGATCTCACTATCATCTCCAGTAGCTTCATTATTACTACCTCCTAAAACAATCGATCGTTTACCAGAAGCGAGGCCATTTAAACCGCCGATTGATACAGCATAGTTATTTGTAGCTGAAAGGCTAAGACCACCTATGGCAACAGAACCAGCCGCAGTCGCAACAGGGCCAAGTGTATTACCAGCAGTAACGATCCTACCTACACTAATATCGTTGAGAGTTGCTGATCCGTTGTCTGTGACTGACTCGACAGCATTAGCTGTATTATCCCAGTTAGTGGCGCTGTTTGATTGTACAACACTAGATGTATCATCCCATGTAGCACTAGTAGACTGTAGTGTAGTTACAGGTGTATCATCATATGGATCTGTATGTGCATCCCAAGAAGCGCTATTAGCAGTTACAGTTGTAAACGTACTAGTCCAGTTAGCACTGCTTGAGTTAAGGGTTGTTAGAGTTTCAAAGTCACCACTACCTGCAGATACGTCAACCCACTGTTGCGTGTTATCCTCATCATTAAGATAGTAAAACAATACACCTGTACTAGTATCAAACCACAAGTCACCGATACGAGGATTGTTCGGTGGTGTATCTTGACCTGGAATTATTTCTGTACCGCCTTTTACAGCTTCCCATGCTTGTTTGACATCGTTCCACCGCCACGTCTTTGAGCCTGTTACAAACTGTTCACCTGGTTGCGGGTTGTCTGGAAAATTAATTGCTGCCATACCTATATTTATACTATGTAGATAGTATTTTAATCTCTTTTATATAGAAATTAATATTCCGTAATTTCTATACGAGCAGTAACATCACGCTCAGCGCCGGCCACCTCAGTATATGGAAATGCAGTAATCTTACGAAGGTTTGTATCTATTTTTATAACCGGCTTTGTTGAGCTACTGTTTGCGTCGCTAGGTATCTTAGTAAAGTTATAAACATTATCACCAGTGAGTAGCGTCTCACTCATACCAAACATCTGATTATATTGAGGTGTTTGACCGGAGTTCTGCATGCCAGTACCTATTATAATACCATTCACCCAATCTATTGAAAAGGTAAAATCAAAAAATCCTTCCTCGGTAGTGCTACTACCATTTTCTGAACCAACTGTGACAAGTACCTTCAATTCTGTTTTGATAGACGTTGAACCAGCAGCCTTAAAATTAGCATATGCAGTAAATACTCCTCCCCAGTTGTTGAAGTGTGTATTTCCACTGTAACTATCCCAACAAGCATCTAACACATTATTACTCGAGACCTCTGTGGTTGGAGTAATTGAGGTAGACTCAGATTCAGATGAGCCACTATCCTCTACACTACCAATAGCTAAGAATGTTCTAGGTATACTACTAGAAGCAGCCGTCCCGTTAATAGTATCACACGTAATATTACCACCAGATATTTGAACTCTAGCGCCAAACTTAGCTCCATACCATACCTCCGTGCCTAACTCATTAACATTTCCAAACCATTGAATCTCTTTATCAATATCATCAGCGTATGTACCGGTACCAGTAAAGTTAATATAGCTACCAGTAGTTTCAAAGTCAGAGTCAAAAAAGCAACTGGTAACTGTGAGTCCCTTGACTGTTACATCAACACCGGAAGCGTTTTCAACATCAATAGCATCACTGTTTTGTACTTGATTCCAAGTACAGGCTGTAAAGGTGTTTTGATATTTAGTATCTGCAATAGTAACAGTAGTACCAGTGAAGATACAACCGATAAATGTTGTCCGTACATTTCCTACTCTAACATAACCTTCTCCAGATCCGGGGTTAGTAATACCCTGACTTAAAAAGTTACACCCTGTAAATACGTTGTCAATAGATCCGCTATAAATATTAGCAGTAAATCCTCCCTCCCGTAAAAGACAGTTTGTTATATTATTGTAATCTGAATTACCTTCTATTTGAATGCAATTACCAGTACGGGATGTATCTAGTTCATAACTAGCTTCCCCTATTCCCCATTTTGAAACTGTACAGTTAGAGACTACTTGATAATTACCAGTCCAAAGTTTTATACCATAGTTCTCACCGCCTGCATTCTCACCAAAATGATGTATCTTGCAATTAATAATTGTATTTCCATAACCTCGTGAGAGTATGCCACAAGTTAAACCATCTGCTAAGTCAGCAGACAGTCCTCCGTCAATGTGAACGCTGTCAACAACTGCACCGTCAGAAGCGGTATTTAAAGTTAGTACGGCATTGTTCCATGTAGCATCTACAGATTCGATAGCTTTTAAAGTTCCGTTCTGAAATCGTATTGATTTCGATATATTAAGTCCTCCACCAATACCAATCTCTGGCTTAATTGCGTAATAACCACCCGCAAGGTCAACCGTTACTTTACTTGCGCCAAGTACCTTACCAGACTCATTATCATCTACAATTAAACTACTAGCAGCGTCAATAGCGGCTTGAATAGCAGCGCGATCATCAGTAGCACCATCACCTATAGTACCATAGTCACGAACATCGATTATTGTTTTCGCACCAACATAATCTTCGACGTAATCTTCAATGCTTTGTGATGTAGCTAAAGAAGTAACACTAGCGTTGTTAGCAATATCATCGATGATCTCGGTAGCGGATAGTGTTGGCTGGCTATTAAACTGTAGAGCCGTTCCCGTCGCAACACCGTTTAAAATTTGGTAACTATCATTAAACTTAGCATCCATCCAAGCGAGATTGCCTTCTCCAGATGTATTACCAATCCATTGAATTTTCTTTTCTACATCCGAAACATAACTACCAGCACCGTTTACTAGAAACTCTATAATTTCAGATCGTCGTCCGTTAAATCTATTTGAAGAAACAATAAGACCACCGCAATTATAGTCTGGTTGATTGGTATTAATCTCAATAAAATTATTAGCAGGATCTGCAGTCACGTCAGTATAGTTTTTAAACAGACAGCTATTAATAGTTAGTGACTCAACCGGGTCATATAACTGGTCATCGTTAAGAGTAACATTACCACCTACAAACGTACAACCGTTTAGGTTATTATCACTCCCACCTTCGATATATACATTAACCTTTCCAGCTGTATCATCCGAACCACCTTGGTTGAATGTGCAATTAGATACGACATGCTCTGCTCCGTTAATATATAGTGGATATAGAGCCGTATCACCTTTACAGTCAATTAACTTATTCTGAAAGCCTTCCATTGAAAAGGATCGGGCTGTTCGTAAACTACTATACTCTCTACCCTGCTCAGTAAACAGCCATTCGTCAAAATCACACTTCTTTATAACACAACCCTTATTGGACTGTGGTGATGGTGCTGATTCGTCACCAATCCTGAGACCGTAAAGGGAAAAGTGGATACCTCTACAATTCGTTACGGTAACACGATTACATAAAATATGTACAAGGTTAGCATGACGTGTAAATGATCCTGGTGTACCTACAACGTCTTCCGTAATACCACCGTCAAAATTAATATCTATAACTTCACTCTCTTCAGCACCGGTGGTAAGTGTTAGTATAAAGTCACCTGTAAAACCAGGTAAGGCTAATAATCTACCATTAGTAAATCTAAGTTTTTATTTATATTGAGTGTTGAGCCGACAGCGTACGTTTTACCGTCTAGATTAACTTCAATTGGCCGGTCATCAAAATATACAGTTGGGTCTGTGTCTAGAGTACCAGCATGGGTGATTGCGGCTTGTATCTCTGCTTGATCGTCTTGTACTCCGTCACCAGCAGCTCCAAAATCTAATACACTAATAACCGTACGTAATTTGTCTTGTAATGTAGTATCAACCGCTCCAACACCATCAGGTGTATAAGCTATAGAAGCTGCATCAATATCTACGTTAGACAGAGATACACTATTCCAGGTACCGCTGGTACTATCATATCTCCAGCTCCTGTTATTTTGTGTATATATATATCCTGGTGTTGGTGAACTTGGAAAATTGATAGCCATACATATATTTATACTACGTAGATAGTATTTTAATCTCTTTTATATAGAAATTATCTACATATACCACTAGCACCAAAGACTGGATAGTTAGAGATCAGTATCCGAATGCCGTCCAGCTATAAACCCCAGCAGCGTTCGTATTCATCGTCCAACCAGTTTCACTTAGTGCAGTATATGACAGATTACTCCCTGAATCATTTATGAGAGATCTTTGTCCTTGTAAATTTAAACAAGCATTAGGGAATGCTGTAGGGAAGGTAAAACTCTGGGTACTGGTAGTGGCAGTTACTTGTCCAAACTTCATAATGAAACCATTAGGAAACGTTATGCTTTCTTCACCAGCGTAAGTTGCTGGAGTAAAGTCTCCTGAACCTATCCAACTAGCACTATTAGCACTTACAGTTGTATATGTGCTATCCCAATTTTCAATACTTTGAATAGGTTGACTGTTATCTTTAATAATTGATCCATCAGTATCAATAACATTTAGTGGAGAACTATAGGTTGTTGATCCTAAAATATTATTTACATCATTAGTAAAACTAACAGCTCCACCATCCTCAACCTCTATATCTTCAAAACCAACACCTGACCCACTAAGTGAAATAGGATCAAATAAGTATAAATTACTATCAGCATATGATCTAATATTCCACCTGTCATTATCTATACAAGTTAAATCACCTATTCTTGCTACACTAGATTGTGAGAGAAAAATACCAGCGTCACAGTTTTTAATTATATTACCAGATAAGGTACCTGCTCTAGGTGATAACAGAGTACCATGATCGGTTATACTTATTGCTTCACTCAGTGTTGCAAGAGGTCCTTTACCACACTCTTCTATGACGGATTCATACCATGTTCCCATACTATTTGTAGCTACTTGAAGACCATGATTATCACACTTATAAATTGTATTACGCCTTCCTAGTAATTGTGATGTTGAATTCACTTTTATACCAGCTCCACCTGACCCGTCGACGGCATCTTCAGTTATATATGAAACACTGGTATCAAATATACGTAAATAACTACCATTAATTGCTTGAATACCGTTTCCAAAGCCAAAAAAGCTACAACCTATGCTGTAAAATTTACCTTGATCGTTTACATTAACAGCTCTAGTAATTGATTCTGTGTCTTTATAGATCAAAATATCCTCTATTCTGGCTGTACCAAATGGTAGACTTAATGCATTAATTTGGTTAGAAGGACTAGTAAACTTGAACTTAACTGAATATTTACCTTTAAGCATGTTTAGATCATCTGCTGACACACCAGTAAAATCTGTACTTTTAGGATATGTAACACTCGGTGAACCATCAAAAGGTCCGATAAATATATTGTCTCCATTATCGTGCGAAATATCTAAAGAACTATTAAATTCATATTCACCAGGCCTAATTTGAATATTAATTACTGCACTATCTCTCATCTTAAGATATTGCACATATTGAATTGCAGTTTTAAAACTAGTAAAATGATCACCAGGCTGATCACCAACAATAAATGTCTCTCCATGAGAAAATTGTGATACATGAAATATTACAGTATCTCTCTTACATGACAGCATACTGCATGCTGGGTTTCCATCCAAAGTTTTACACCATGTATAGAAGCCATCGTAAGTCATAGCTGCTTCAGCACTACTATCATTGTTAAATGTACCTAGATCCTTTACCGTCCAATCACCGCTAGCACTCTGAACTGTTGTATACGCTGAGTTCCAGTCAGCTGATGAAGTCGCGACAATAGTATCACCACCATCACCTGCACTTTCCCATGAAACTCCTGTCCACCTCCAACTCTTATCGTTTTGTGTATGTATTTCACCAACTGTAGTTGGTACTGGGAAATCTAACTTAGCCATACATATATTTATGCTACCCGTTCAGAATTATTACGATAGATTTTATAATACTATACTGGTGTTACAGATGATGATCCGTCTGCGATATACCAAACATCGGTTGCTGACGCTCCAGCTGCAACCATGATCCTGTTGTTAGTAGTATCAAACACCATAAGTCCTTGACGCTTACGTGTGGTATTAATATCTGCTGTAGCGTCTAGAAGGTTAACTTCAGTGTCCATTACCAGTGTGATCTCTTGCTGCCCATTATTACGTACACGCGCAACTTCACTAGCGTTTGCCGCACTACCATCTGGCGTGAGGTAAGTAACCATACGGAATGGTGTATCAAAGGATGCATGATCACCATCAGCTTCAAACTGAATATATCCACCAGAGTTGGATGCTGCATTGTTTCCGAAGTCATTACCTCTATCTGCAACACCTCCGAATCTGACAACACTATCACCTTCAACTAAGTAGTCATCACCGAACGTGCCAATAGTTGTGCCTCTGGACTTAGCACCAACAAACATTACAGGGTCGGTACCTGTACCCCATCGCGACGCTGTAAATCCAGTTGATCTATCATCGTGAGCGGAGTAGGTTGTTAATCTATTGGCAATTTCTATGGCGTAGTCGTTTGTATTAGGAGATACAACCAGTTTATCACCATCCCAATATAAACCTTCTGTAATCTGGTAGTTGTCTGGTAGCTCACCCCCATCTCGTAGACTACCGGTAACCGCAATACTATCTACACCAGTCCATGAGCCAACACCTTCTGCTGTCTTGGTAAACTGTGGTGATACATTTTCAAAGATGCACCCGACAACTACAACACCCTCAACAGTCTTGCCTGCCTCTGTTGCTTTGAAGCGGATAGCAGTATCAACACTAGTCGATGGTAACCCCTGCTGAACTGAGCTATCAACGAACTTGCATCCAGTAAATGAGTTCTTGAAACCGTTCTCAATTAACACTTCACCATTATCGAAGTAGCAACCTGTAAACATATTGCCTACTGCGTAAGTGCCTGCCACTGTGTCCGTCTTTAACCAGACACATACATGACCCACGCCCTCGGTAGGTGCAGTTACAAAATGGCAGTTGTGCCAAAGATTAGCAGATCCTTTATCACTCTTCATCGGATACAAACCATGTGAACAATTAATGTTTGAGAATAAGCAGTCGTTAGTATCAACACTTAAACAAGTTGATGTCCTGTAGGTATAATCCTCAATACCATTATTGGTTGGAACTGCATTTGTATCTGCATTTGTCCACTCGTTAAGGATCATGTTTTCAAACCTACCACCTTGAACGCTCACAATGTAGAGACCGAACTCCCTCATGTGGATCATGTTGATGTTGGTGAACAAGCATCGCTGACACTGAGTAGCGTAGATACCATTTGATCTCTTGCTGCTGTCAGAGACATCTAATCCGCAGTCGATGTCGAGGTCGTGAATGATTAAGCGTTCAGTAGCGAAGCTGGAGACATAGATAACACATGAGTCTGTGCCGTCACCAACAGGAAAGTCAGTAGTAACAATTAAGTTACCGTTGCCGAACTTGATCTTGCGGTTGATGGTAAGTGTTGATGTCACCCTGTAAAGTAATCCACCCAAGTCTACTTGGACGTATCCAGCACCAACATCAGAAAATTCAGTATCACACAGTGACTCGGCGTGATCAATGGCTGCTTGTATTGCTGCTGTGTCGTCCGTAGTTCCGTCACCCACTGCACCAAAGTCTGCTGGCGTAATACGCTCACGTAGCTTGGCTCGGACTGTGGTTACTTGCGCGCCAGTACCAGCCGGAGTGTATGATACAGCGGATGCATCCGCAGCAGTTGCAACTGTTGATACCCATTGGCTCGAGCCACCGACTTCAACGTAATAAACATACAAATTACCGTCACCAGTATTAAACCACAAATCACCGTCTGATGGGGTAGATGGTACAGTCTCGGAAGTTGTTACACTGGCACCACTACCTATAGATGCGATAGATGGTGTAACCGTTACCCATTGCAGCGTAGTATTATCTGCGTAATATATATACAATACAGCTGTATTAGTATTAAACCAAAGATCACCTGCACTTGGATCTGCTGGTGCAGTTTCTTGAGATACAACATTAGCTCCTCCACCCTCAGCATTCGAACTAGTTGATACTGTTACCCACTGATCAGTATTACCATCACCATAGAAAACTGACAATACAGCAGTATTATCATTGAACCAAAGATCACCAATACTCGGATTTAGAGGAGGAGTTTCAGAAGTCGCAATAACAGTACCTTCACCTACACCTAAAGTAGTCCATGAATTGCCAGACCACTTCCATGTTTTTAATCCCGTATTATAAACTTGACCTACTGATGGGTTTGCTGGAAAATTTAAAGCCATATACAGTTATTTAGTCACAATTACTATAAACAGTCGAAAATAAAAACCAAAACTTTATAAAAAACTCTAACGAATTAATTGCAATAGTTATGTTGTTGGATCCATTTCACCAGTCAATATCACAGTCGAATCCACCACCTGCTACAGGAATGCTTATAGTGTAGTTATCTGAAGGTACAAGCCACTCCGACCTAAACCGCGTATCTCCTCCACTATGCTGACCTGGGGCTGTATCAATACCACTCATATTAAACTGTTGACCATATATAGAAGTTTACACTATCATGAGTAAACCAAGATAGTTGAGCTAGCTCGTTGGGACCCATATCAACCGTTGCTGCAACATCACCCGCTGCTGTATTATAACCTGCGTCAAGTGTCAATAAATGACCTCCGACTGCATCTTGAATGACTGTTAAAGTACCACTACTTCCCGACGGGGCGTTCGTTATTGTGCTCAGTGTTCGATCCGCTGTAAGAGTAAGTAAGGCATTTATACCCGAACTGGCATCGTAAGTTACTGTCGCTTGATCTATTAAGGTCTGCGGTACAAGATAATCGTGAATAATCTCTTTATAATCCGTATTATCCCATGAGCTTAACGCAGCGTTAAACACCAAAATATCACCCTCCTGTGGATTGGTAATCCTAACATCGTGTAATTCATCAATGTGGTAACCGTGTTCTTGTCTTATAAATAATGTTCTTTTATTACCCTCTACACCTATAACCATAGCTGTAGGAATAATTTTGTTTGGTGATAGTGGTGGGTTGTTCGTTAACTTACCAGCCTCTGTGCTTATATATAGAACAGTTCCTTGTTCCCAATCAGGATCCTCATCCTCAAATCCAGGCTTATCAATATTTTCTACACCAACAATATCTGTAACTATCGACTGACCATTCTCAACTACAACATCTCTTACTTTACCAAAGGTAGTAATATAACCAAATCCATTCTGAGCAAAATCTTGTGTTGCGACTCCAACAAAAAACAACTCGTCAGCTGCCCCGGGTACTACACCCTCAGCTGAACTAGCGCTATATAATGAGACCTCTATCTTACCACTACCCCCACCTACAGCTCCAGATGCATAAACAACTTGACCGTTCAGAATTGCTTCAGATGCTTTAACATTAATAACCTGCTCTTCACCAACCTGTAAGACCACATTATTATCTAGGCTCAAGTCTAATGTAGACTCATCTACATTCCAACTCAGATTACCAGCTACTGATGTTTCAGGGTCAGTATTAAAGTGTATTATATCAGCAGTTAGTGCAGTCGTAACCATATTACTTGCTGATAGTAAACCATCAACTGACATAGTACCACCACAAGCACTGACTTCATTTAAAAGAACCGTTGTATTACAAAAATCACCAGCGCCAGCACTACCCCATGAAGCACTATTAGCACTTACAGTAGTATAAGTAGACTCCCAGTTACCGGTTAACGGATACAGCCAACTATCATCGTATATTAATCCATCACCACCGTCCCACTGGCTACTTAAACTCTGAACAGTATTATATGTACTACACCATTCGTCACTATCGCCACAGTTTGATGTTATAACACCATTGACTTGCAAATTACCATCCATTGTACCACCGAGAGCAAATTGTGTAGCCACACTACCACCACCACTTGACATCTCAATAAGTCTTTTAAGGGAAGATATCTCATTAGTGAACCTCTCAGATATATCTTGTTGAAGTTCTGTTTTTAACTTTTTAACGCTCTTGTTAAAAGCTTTAGTACCTTTTTGCGGATTTAAGCTCTCTGCTATAATTGTAGAGTTAGTATTTGTATCTATTTGATTAAGTAGCTTATCCTTACTCTCCTCTATTACATTAGTAAAGTAATGTCTCTGTTCGGTAGTAAGTTCTTCCATTTGATTGGAGACCTTATCAATCTTATCATCGTAATAGCTACGTATATTAGAATCTATACTCTGTAGTTCCTCTAATACCCTCTCTTCTAATAAAGTCACATCTCTAGATGTCGTTGTAACTTTATCTTTAATCTCTTTTTCTAATTGTAATACAGATGTTTTAATATTACCAACCCTACCAAGAGCCTTATCTACTCCTTTTTTAATCAGATCGTTTAGCTCTACATTTTGTGATGTAATAGTATTCTCTAAACTATCGATATATGATTTACTCTCGCTAAGCTCTAACTTAACCTGTTCAACTACTCGCTGCTCAGTTTCGCTTAACGTATTGTTAATATCCTCTGTAATAGAAAACAGCTTATCTTTACTACTACCAATTATATCATATAAGGCAGGATTAATCTTTTCCTCAACCAACTTATCAGTAATCTGATTAACTCTATCGCTGAGAGAAGCAGTTAATTCCTTAATACGCTCGTTATTGTTTTCGAAGAAAACATTAAAATTGCTTTCAATTCTAGCTGTTAGGTATTTTTCTAACTGACTATATTGTTGCTCGTTATGTACCTCCTGATCAGACCTGCTATTAATAAGGGCACTATTAAATTCGTCTAATAAGTCGTCCTTTGCTATATCTAAAAACTGTTTAATAGCTAGCTGCTTCTCCTCTATAGTATCATTAGCTTCTTCTATCTTTTGAAGCTTTATTCTTTCTGCATACTCACCAGCTAGCTTTCTTGTGTTTTCAATCTCCTCAAATATGTCCTCTTTATACTGACCCTCTATATCAATAATTGCCTCTTCCTCCTCAATGAGCGGTTGAAGACTATGTAACTCTTCTTCAATTACAGACTCCTCTACTACATTACCCTCAATACAGGAAGCTACGTCCTTATTGTATAATACTTCGAATCTGTCTCCTTCAGTTAAAATAAAGGAGATACTTCTACTAACGCCATCCTCTACTACTGGTATAGATATTACAGGACTACCCTTAAAGGTAGAATCTTTTTCTGCAATATACTTTGTACCGTTTATCTCAAATTCAAACACATCGAAGAAAACCTCTTCATAGCTTTCAACTGTTAGGATGTTATGAACTGAGTTAGTAAAGGTCGGATTAACCTCTTCGCTAAACAGTTTGATCATATGTAATTATATTTAGTCTAAGTCGATCAAAAGACTACTAATATTTACACCTCAATAGATGCAGCCTGCTGGAAGATAGTATCAAGTGCTGTGTCATCTAATCCAAGACCGGCTGCCATACCAACGAGCAGGGCTGAATCTCTCTCTAGAGTATTACCACCGTAAAATACTTCTTCTGCTACAGCCTTTTGTACAGGATCACTAGATAAGCTCTCAACTATTGTATTAATACCATCCATAAGCATACCATCACCGTAAGGTGTTACCTTTGCTATAGCACGAATACGCCAAGCTGGTTGAACATACCATCTCGGGTTAGGAGCTGGTGGAGCTTCTACTTGTTTCCAACCATATGCTTCTGTAGTAAGCTCACGCGACCAAACAAATCCTTCTGCAGGTGCTTCTTCAGGCCTTACTAAGTCCTCTACATAATTATAACCAGCAGGTGTAGGTGGGAGGCTGTTAGTAGTTAAAGATATAGGTAACCCACCTAGACTTTTACTATAAAAAGCTAACGGGTTTGTTGTAATGAGTTTATATGTTTTCATATATTAAATTAAGCTATTGCGTTACTTACATAGAGGTAATTAAATTCGCCATCATAATACCAGCCTATTGTTATTCTACTTGAGATGCTATTTGTTAATGTTGCTATATCAGCAAGATCACCAGCCATAACAAGTGATGGATATACATCGGCTGGAAAGGTCCACCCACCGCCATCAGAAGATACTATAACCATACCAGATTCTCCTGGTACCGCGTTGGATATAGTGAATGATGTTACGTGACTTGTTAGTGTTGTTAATGCGCTTTCACCTAAGCCTACATCTAAATCTAGTGCACTATTTGAGGTTACTATTGTCTGTTGAGTATTATCCCAAGATGCACTATTAGCACTTACCGTACTATATGTTGAATCCCATGTAGCGCTAGTTGATTGTAAAAGCGTATCATCATAACCTATGACCCCTTCTGGTAAGTTCCAATGCCCAGTACCGTCTGCATCTGTACATGTTAGGACTTTTCCAACTGCTTCGTTACCATCTACTAGTCTAAGACCGCCTAGAGCTTTAAAGTTTATCGAGTTAGCTTGTACTGATGAGAAGGCAGTTGTGGTAGTACTATCACTAAAGATGAAGACACCATCGTGCGATGCGCTAGCGGTTGAACCAACAGCAAAGGATTTATTAGCTCGTATACTATTATTAGTACCACCGGGGATAGTGTTAGCATATCCTATAATACTATTACTATCACCACCACCTATACTATTAGTATAGCCTATAATATAACTATTGCTGCCGCCGCCTATAACATTATTAAATCCCATAGGGTCGAACGTAGCGTTATTATATCCCCCACCTATTGCATCTTGAGCACCGTTTGCCAGATTACTATTACCACCAGCAATAACAGAATTAGATCCGCTTGCTACTTGTGTTTCTGTCTCTCTACTAGTTTGTAGATCTACACTACCTTCACCACGACTCAATCCAGCAACCTGACCCTCGTCTGTAGCTCTTATATTAAGAGTATTTCCTAGTAATGAATCATCTTCGACCCAAATAACTCCGGAACCCTGTATAGTGCCACCTATACTATCATTAAACCAATCAGCACTATTAGCGCTTACGGTTGTGTATGTTGACTCCCAGTTAGCACTAGGCGTTATAAGCCATGTATCATCATAATCTACACCAAACCAATCAGCACTATTAGCGCTTACGGTTGTGTATGTTGACTCCCAGTCACCTGATAGTTCAGCTAATTCACTATCAGCTAATAACGCACCAGATAAATAATTAGCGAGTAGATCTAAAGAGCCGGCTTTAGTAGTACCATCTTGTACCATTACTATTGTTTCGTCTCCGGTATAAAAATTACTACCAGGTAGTTCAGAAATCTTTTTCGCCATACTATTATTTAGTTGATAAAGATAAATTTTAACATATAATAGTGATATGACTTCGAATATTCCTGTTAAGTTTGATGAAGAATCACATACTTACACACATAAAACTCTAGATAAGTTAATATCTGTTACTACCTTACTAGGTAAATATAAAAAACCCTTCGATAGTAACTATCATGCAGAGCGGGTTGCTAAAAGAGAGGGTGTTTCAAAAGATATAGTACTTGAGATGTGGGAGGCGGAAAAGAATAAGGCTTGCGATAAAGGTACTAAGATACATAAGCTGCTAGAAGATTATATTTCGTATGGTGATATCAAAAATGATTACGGTTGGCTGTATAAGTCGTATGATAAAAGTGTAGAGTATTATATCGATAGGTTCAGTAAAGTTTACTGTGAGAAGCTACTATATAACGAAGAGTATAAAGTAGCAGGCACTGCTGATCTAATTTATGAGCATAGTAAAGATGAATTTACTTTAGGAGACTTTAAGACTAATAAGAAGTTTAGATTTAGCTCTCCGTTTGGAGAGAGGTTATTAGAACCAGTTGATCATTTACATAATTGTGAGAATAATATATACGCTTTACAGTTATCCATGTACGCTTACTTTTACGAGCAGCTCACAGGTAAGCGTTGTAGAAAGTTAGTTATATTTTATCTGAGTGGTGATAGATTTAAGGCCTATCACTGCAATTATCTTAAGAGTGATGTAGAAAAAGTATTAGAAAACTACAAACGACTGACTAAATAGCTTGAGATGAAGGTTGGAAAACTAATCAAAAAATTTGAAACGAAGCTAGATGAACTCTATGAATCTCTTTATGAGTTGAGAGATTCTCTCGATATGGTTGAGGATGAACAGGTTGACTATCTCGTCAATGGATTCGTTGATCAAATAGAGCTAGTCGTTGACGAAGGTAAAATAACACCTGACGATATTAAAGATCAGCTCTTATCATTAGAAGAGGAATAAATAAAAGTATGAATGAGTTTGATAACCTTTGTGAAGGTATTTTAAGATCAGTAGATGACACTATTGACTATAATCCTGAGGAGTTAGCTAAAGGTATTAAAGTTGAGATGGAGCATACAACCGACAAAGCAACCGCTGAAGTAATTGCAAAGCAGCACATTGCTGAGGTATCCGATTACTATACAAGACTAGAAACAATAGATCCACATAAGTAGTTGATTTTAATAATTCATATATTAAAATAATATATATATATGAAAAAAGTTTTAATTTTAGGCTACGGCTATACTGGAGGGTATTTGTATAATAGACTTAAGAAGGATCATGATGTAGAGATTGTCTCAAAAGCCTCTCTAAACTATACCGACTCTGATATTCTCGAGACGTATCTATTTGAGTATAAGCCTGATTACGTAGTTAATTGTTCTGGCTACACAGGCAGACCTAACGTAGATGGATGTGAAGATAATAAAGAGGATTGCTGGAAGTTAAATGTAACAGCTCCTGCAATGGTCAACAACGCTTGTAGGGTGCATAATATTCCTTACATTCACATCTCTTCTGGTTGTGTTTACTCGGGTTATGAAAAAGCATGGACTGAAAAAGACCCAGCAAACTATGGAGTGTTTAGTAACGAGTCGTCATTCTACTCAAAGTCGAAGCATGCTTATGAATTAGCGAGTAGTGATTATGGGCTGACTATCAGAATCAGAATGCCATTTGATGATGATAATACTGATAGGTCTATTGTTGCAAAGCTTCTTAGATATGATAAGCTAATTGACCCGGGTAAAAACTCAAAGACATACATGAATGATCTTACTAAGTTTATTAACAAATACATCTCAGAAGGTCATAATGATAATGAAATTATTAACTTTGTTAACCCAGAACCTCTTTCTACTCTTGAAGTTACAGAGATTATGAAGGTGAATGGTATGGTTAATGAAAACTGGGAAGTGGTTGAGTTTGAAGAGCTAGGAACAAAGTGTGGAAGAAGTAATTGTACACTTGACATTACTAAGCTTAAGAATAAATATGGTTTTGAGCCTCTAACTGAACAAAAGGCTCTTCTTCAAGCACTATACTGGAATGCAAAATAAAAAAAAGAAATGGCTAATTTGTGATAGCGAAAAAGAAGTAATTATCGAAGCATTGACCATGTGGGGTGCATTAGGTATTCATCTACATGGGGATCGTTTTGGTCTCAGTAATGATTGGCAGTATACAACTACAAAGACAGGTTGGATACTTGCAGTAGATGGAGCTGAGCGTAAGTTTGGTAGGAAGAAGATTAAACTAAAGGAGATTGAGTAATGCAACATAACTGTGACTATAGTCTAGAGTATAGAGAGCTTAAGGCTGCGAACCCTGACAGACCTATTGTAGGATTTACGGCAGGTAATTTTGACATTTTACATTACGGATACACAGTTACGTTTGAGGAAGCGAAAAGGCATTGTGATAGGTTTATTGTGTTCTTACAACAGGATCCATCTGCAACTAGAAACACAAAGTATAAACCAATCGTGCCGTATTATGAGAGGTATAAGAACTTAATGGCTGTGAAGTATATTGATGAGATCTATATGTATCAGACTGAAGAAGAACTGATAGACTTGATACAATTCTTTAAGCCAGATATTAGAATACTCGGTGAGGATTATATTAGCATGCCCTTTACAGGTGACGATCTACCACCAAAGGTAGTTTATACAACAAGGTCACATGAGCGCTCTACTACAATGATTAAGAATAGAATCACTGCTATGACAATAGCTCAGAATCCTGAGCTGTTAGAGAAGATGAACACAACACAGATCAAGAAGGGTAACTTTTCTAGTATAGAGGGCTAGAGTAGGTACTTTCTTATAAGACCATCATCAGATAAAATCTCCGCTGTAGGTGTTACAGGTGCCTTTACTTCCTCATCATCGTCATACCCTTCGTAGTAACCATACAAGTCATCACTGTCACTACTCTCCTCGAACGACATACTACTGGCTTGAGCAGGTGCTGGTGATGGTTCGGCATAAATATGCTTTATCTTTATATCTGCTAGAATAACTTTCTTTAACGCTTTGGTTTCTGGCTCACTGTTCGAGCGATTTAAAAAATCCTCTACATCCACTTTAGTAAACTTACCCTTTAAACTTGTGACAGGGTCATCATATAACTCCCAAACATGTATAGGTAGGTACAATCTTGCTACTTTAGCGCAGTCCCTAATAACATAGTAAGCTGACTTCTTTAAGACCTCAATTCCAGTATCAGGACTATCATGCGCCTTGCCGGCTGGTCCCCAAAGCTTAGCAATTTGCTCTGGATTATTATTTAGTATTGCCTCTTCAAACATATTGATTAATTATATTTAGTTGCCATATAGAAAAGAGCTACTATAATTAGGAACACTGATATAATAATAAGGACAATGAAATCGAAAAGTACAAAAGGAAAAAGTTTTCCTAAGAAGCCTGTTGAATTCGGAACATTTCTCATTGAGTATAGAGACTCAAAGGATGGAATGCTTCACTTTCTAAAGGAACGTATCGATACTATTGATGAGGCGCAAGCGGCTATAGATAAGTTACTACAGCAAGGCGCGTACGAACCTACTATTAGAAAGATTGGATGATAACATTACTACCGTCAACTGGAGTTAAGAAGTTAACAGGTATCAACTATGATACATTAGAATGGGTAATAGACAAAGTACTAACTGCAAACTTAGGGCAGAGCTTTAACTATAATATTACGATTCATAAGAGCCGTATTAAAGAGACTTCGTATGTGTGGCTTGAGAATAGGTCACGTAACTTTAAGATATACCTAGACTGCTCTGGTGACATTAGATATTCTATTAGCACAATTCTCCATGAGATTAGACATATTCTACAGCACAATTTCTTTAAGTTTAGTATGGCTTGTGCATACAGTACGTATAAAGAGTACTATAATTCTGCAGAGGAAAAGGATGCACGTAAGTTTGAGAAGCTAACTACTTCAGTACTACATACATACAAAGCACTTGAGCAGTCTAAGGTAGTTTTTAAGAAGAACAACTTAGGAACTACTATATAATAAGAGTATACAAAAAAAGAGCCTAACGTTTTAAGTGAGCGCCTTCAAAAGGAACTACCTTATAATTAATAAGACAACAAACAACAACAATAAACAGTAGAAAATAATAATATGGGATTCATAACCGAAATTAAAAGCCTCAATGAGGTACCGCAATTCGAAGTCGAAAAAGTACAAGTATTCGATGGTAATAAAAGGTGCATTGATGGTGTTTATTCACTCCAACGTTCTGATACAAATCAGCATTTAGGAATGGTTAAGGATAAGTATCGCCCTATTCAGATGAACGAGATGATTGATATCATTTCAGAAGCATCTGATAAGGTTGGTGATATTGATCACATTGGTTACACTACCTCTAAAGGTGGTCGTAAGGTCGTTATTCAATCGAAGTACCGTGACACGCTTGATGTAGGTGGTGATAAGATTGATCCATATATCTATACTGTTATTGATAATACAGGTATGGGTAGTAATAAGATGATTCCAAGCTCTGTTCGAATTGCTTGTGATAATGCTTTCCACTTGATTGCTCAAAATGAGGAAGCTAGTGATCGTGCTCGTCACTCTGCATCATTCGATACGCATGTAGATGGTATGATTAACAATATCGTAAGTGCTATTTCTACTACTAAGAACTTTACTCAGATTGTTGAGAAGCTTAAGAATGAGAAGTTCAACCGTGATCAGATGGTTCAGTTTACTCAGAAGCTTATCCCGGTTGAGAAGGAAGAATCAACACGCCGTCAGAACAAGCGTGAGAAGCTTGTAGAGCTCTACGAAGGCGGTCGTGGTAATGTTGGTGAGAGTCGTTGGGATGCATTCAATGCTATTACTGAGTTTGAGACTCATAGTGGTAAGCAGTCGCCAGAGAAGCTCATTCGTACTTTCTCTGCAAATACTTTATCACGCCAGGCTCTTAATCTCCTCACAATTGCGGGTTAGTTCTAATAAATAACTATAATGTATAAAGATAAAATTGGAAGATTTGAATTTGTATTTGAGGAAGCAACAGCTCGTATCATCGTCTATAGAAGCGGTGATGCGGCCCCTGTTCGCCACATCAATGTAAGTAAGGAGCTATCTGAGAAGGACTTCCATTATGAGATAATGGACTTTGCTGCAAAGATGGGTGATTAAACTAGAATGAATATACGAAGACGCATAAAGAGGTTTTGCTTGCATAGCTATGAGACTGATCGTACTGCATTTGTATGTGAGCTAATCAGTCTTGTGTTTGCAGTTATAGCTAGCTTAATGTTAGCTGTGACAGCTGAATCACCGGACATGAGGCATATATATCCAGGCTTCTTTATAAGCTGTACAGCGGCAACGTACGGATACTATAGACGCAAGCTAGCCTGGCCGATGATATTGACCTCATATTATATGATTGTAAACATATTCGGAATGGGAGTAGTATATAAATTATGGTAACAATGAAACTTAAACTAGCCTTAATAATACTGCTTTGTGTATCATGTAGCACACAAAACCTATCTCAGAACTCTTTATTTGTAGACAGTCTAAATGCAAAGAAATATAATGCACGTATAACATACTACAGCGTCGGTCAAGACAAGTGGGGTGATAAGGTAGCATGTCCAAAGACACCTAGAGCAAAGGAGGGTATTACAGTTGCTGCACATCCTGACTTTAAGTTTGGTACACAGGTCTTTATTCCTGAGCTTAAAAATAAGATAGGTGATGGTAAGTTCGTTATACAGGATAGAGGGAGCGCAGTTAAGAGCAAGAAGGCAGCTAACGGCAAAGCGTATGTCTTTGATGTGTTTGTAAAAACACAAAAGGAATTATGGCGGCATGCATATAATAAACCGATGTATATGGACGTGTACATTTTAACAACAGAGAGTAAATAACAATATGAGAATAAGAGGCAATACAGCAACAAACGACATCACCGGCAATGTTATTAAAACAAAACCACCGACAACATTGTATGCAAATAACCATGATAAAATCTTCGCCAAGAAGCCTGCTACTGAGTGGATTACTTTTGCTGATCATAAGGAGCATAGTCTAGATAATTTTTTAGAAGATGTTGATGTAGTAACTACTACACCTATTAAGTATAAAGAATTTAAAGAGAGGCTGGGACTATAATGGATAACCAGCTTTTTAATTACCGGGCGATTGTAACAGGTGTCTATGATGGTGACTCTATTACAATTGACATTGACTTAGGTTTTAACAACTGGAAGAAGAATCAAAAAGTCAGGTTGCTTGGAATTAACACTCCCGAGATTCGTGGAGAGGAGAGACCGGATGGTTTGGTAGCACGTGATCGCTTACGTGAACTAATTCTAGATAAAGAAATCATCATTACATCATATAAAGATAAGTCCGGTAAATATGGTAGGTGGTTAGCTACTGTATTTTTAAAACAAGATGGTATGTTTGAGAATATAAACACATTACTACTTGCTGAAGGTCTTGCAGAAGTGTATGGATCTTAAAAGGAACATCCTTATAATATTATTATGATTGAAGTTGATTTTGTAAGAGTGTCTACGATGACTGGTGTGCAGCGTACTAAAACATTAATGGTAGATGCGGATAAGCTCAGAGCGTATGGTCGTGGAGAGATCTATATTCAGGAAGCGTTTCCACACCTATCAGCAGATGATAGGGAGTATATTATTTCAGGATGTACTCCAGAAGAGTTTGA
>Ga0115549_1000205_pt1 | contig 38056 bp, 26 predicted proteins | sample COGITO_mtgs_1004_2_FD_87176 | JGI IMG/M metagenome (GOLD analysis project Ga0115549, IMG submission 87176) | Pelagic marine microbial communities from North Sea - COGITO_mtgs_100430 | ecosystem: Environmental > Aquatic > Marine > Epipelagic | place: Germany:Helgoland, sampling site Kabeltonne...
AAAGTTAAAGGCCGTAGGTTCCGCTACAACCGACACGCCGTCGTCCTGCACTGGAACTGCTCCACCAATTGTATCCCAAGTTGATGTATATCCTTCAAATTTACCAAGCGAGGAATTGTAACGCATCTGACCAGCAATAGGAGATCCAGGGCGTTGCCCTGTTGTACCTACTGGAATCGATATACCGCCAGTCATATTAAAGTCTAATAGGCCATCATCTGTAACAATGATATTTTGGCGGTGATCCATATTAATTGGCATTGAGTTCAGATTCCTGTTGACTTCCTGATATTTATCGCTTATAGTGAAGGTATATTAAACAGTATGTGGGTCCATTATTTTAGGACGGCGTGGAAGCGTAACCAGTATTTTAATCAAGAAAGAACCGGCCCTAGGGCCGGTTCCATTATCTTTATAGTCCTAAAACTTATGTGAAGCTTAGGTTTGCAGTTGTAACAGCGATTGCTGCAAGGTAGTCTGCTGCATTACCAAGAGATGAAGCCTGGTTGCTTAGTTCTACATAGCCGTAACGTGTCATGAAGCTAACTACTGGCTCGAATGTGCTTGGGTCAAGCACTGTGCCTGAGCTCATTAGAGGGATGTATGGGCAATAGAACGCCGCTGCATCTGTCTCGTTTGAACCTTTGTAGCCGATAAGGATGTTATCGTCTGATGCATACTGGTTAACATAAACACGCATAGAGCCGTTTAGTGTACCAACGAACTTCGTATTTGTTGGTGCCTCGAAAGGACCTTCAGTTGTACGAGCGAACGCGCTTGTAGTTGCTGCCTGGAGAACTGTAAGGATTGTAGGTGATACAACCATCCAGTTACCAGCGCCACGACGTGTGCGTGATGCAATGTCGTTAGCTGCTTTGTTAATTAGAACTGCAAGTGCTGCATGTTCGTCACCAACAAATGTTGCTGTACCAGATACCGCGTTCTGGTCATATGTACCAGCTGTCGCGCCTGCTAGGCTAACTAGAGATGCAATGATCTCTTGGTCGATTTCAGCAGTAATCTCTTGAGCAAGTGCTGCCATGATTTCTGCTTCAACATCTAGGCCGTGCATAGCTTGTGCGTCTTGCGCTGCCTCAAAAGTCCAACGTGCGCTGAGCTTACGAGTTTTTGCTTCGACGGTCTGCTTTAGGACCTGAATGTTTAGTTTACGACCTGCTTGACCTTCAAGAATTGAAGTTGCGTCAGCACGGTTGGTTGCTGCATTACCAGAGTAACCGCTTGCAATTGCAAATGGGCTAAGTGCCTCATCGCCTGCTACTGCTGAGTCATAAGTTTCCGCGTAACGAACGCGAAGTGTGTGGATCTGACCAACTGGGCCTGTCATTGGCTGAACACCAACTAGCTCGTTTGCGATCACTGTAGGCATAACACGGCGGATAACAGGTAGGATCACTTTGTTAAGTGTCGCAATGTTACCAGCGGATGTTGCGCCGATGGATGCAGATTCTGTAAGTCCGCGCTTAGTATTCTCAAGCACAGTCTCCATCACTGCTTTTTTATTACCGGTTAGACCGTCGGTGAGTGCACCTTTGGTTGCTGCCCAGTTTTCAAATAGAACGTCTGCCATTTTCTTTTTCCTTTAGCTAAGTCCTGCCAATTTCTTTAGTTCAATAATATCAGCTGAGCTACGTGCATCTTGCACTGCGCCCTTGTTGACTTTATCACCGTTTACTGAACGTGTATTACCACGGCTTTCGGTGAGTTTAGCCTTTGTTGTTGCCTGTGTCTTCACATTAGCATCTTCTGAAAGTACACTTGGGAGGTACTTCTTATAAGCCATCTTCAACTGTGCAGTTTTGACGGACTCAAGTAGTGTTCCCATTAGTTCTTTCTGGCCTTTGTTTAGAGGTCCAAGCATTTCGCTCATAATTTGCTTACGCTCGCTGAGATCAGTTGCGATCTTAGCTTTACGTCGTGCTTCAGTGAGCTGTTGATCCTTAGTAGTCATTGCATCGTTAGACTCTGCAACTTTCTGCTTAAGGTTCATTATTTCTTTTGCAAGTTTTGCAACCTGAGTTGATTCACTCAGTGTGCTAGTCATAAACTCGCTTGCGAATGTTTCAAAAATCTTACGTCCGAACTCGTTTTCTTTAGCAGATTGTACGTCTTCACGTAGAGCAGTTAGCTCTTTGCGCATAACGCCTTCTACCATGGTTTCGAGTTGCGCAGCACCCTTCTTAACGAAGTTACGCTTTGCTTCTTCAATAACTTTTCGACCTTCGCGAACCATTTTGACTTTCTGCTCGGCTAGAGCACGTTTGTCATCGTGGAATTCGTTTAGTTCTTTGGATAGCTGCTTGAGAACAAACTCTTCTAGCTTACCAAAATTAGCCTTTTGTGTTTTGCGATCCCCGCGCAGCTCACGAATTTCTTTTGCAAGAACTTCGTTTAGGAAACCTTCAAGCATTTTAGTGTGCTCTTTAACCGCTCGCTTATAACGAACACGGTCTTCAGCAACCTTTGCTTTATCTTGAGCGAACTCTTCGAGCTCAGTCTTGATGGCTTCGGACAACATAGCGTCCATTGCTTCTACAATCTGCGATTTGTCATTTTCATAACGTCCTGCAAATTCTTCACGCAATTCAGCTGTCAGTGTTTCGCGTTCTTCAGCAATACGTGCTTCAAACGCCTCATTTAGTTCTGACTGAAGTTCTTCATTTAGAACGTCGCTGCCGAGAATTTCATTAAATGACTTAGGCATTGTTATTTTCTCCCTAGGTCTTGGATAAATCGAATCATCTCTTCTTTGAGATACTTCTGTGCTTTGGAATCATGGTTAACGCTTTCTGCTACGTCCCAAAATGTGCTGCCACGTCGGTGATTCATGATTTGCTCATAAATCGGGTCCGGGTATGCATCTGGTGCACTTGGGTTTGCTACGATATCAACTGTAACAATTTCAAATTCTGACACATTGCCAGAACCATCAACGTTGCCAGATCCACGTGAACTGACTCCGAGCTTTACACCACTTTCAAGTAGTGTTTTGCATATATTGCCCATCGGAGTGGGCAACATTTTTAGTTTACCAATACCGTCATTGCCACGCATATCCATGTCAACAATTGCGTGTGAAACGCGGTCGATATTAATGTTGAGATCATCAGGATGATCTGCTTCACCAAGGACTGAGTATCCCCCGTTAATCTTTTCTTTAAGCGTCTTTACGGCGCTTGCGATTTCATTAACGGGATAAACTCTTTGATTTTGATTGCGTTTATCACCTTGGATGAAAATGCCCTGCATGTAGAGATCCTTACCACCTTTGCCGTCGTCATGGCTTTCAGTGGTAATTTTCGCTGCATCCGGTGCAATTACTTCTCGTAGTGGTTTAAACATCAATCGTTTCCTTTAGCTGCCAATATTAGATTTGGCTTTAGCACTTGAGTTGGATGGCTTAGAAACTTTCTTGTCCATCTTACCCTTTTGTTCTTGTGGTCCAGTTACATTCATCTTTTTAGCTGAATCGCCTTTACCACCTTTTTCATCGCTACCGCCAGCAAAGTTTACTGCTTTGCCTTTGTCGCTAATGTTTGGTTGATTTTGCTTCAATGGTGATGCTTTACCGTCGTCGTCGCCCTTCATAGTAACAGCGTGCTTCTTAAGCGTTGCTGCTTCTTCTAGGTCGTCTTCTTCGTAAAAGCTTTCTTCCATGTCGTCATCGGACTCGTCGTCCTCAACTTCGTCGCCAATTTCCATGTCGTCGAATTCGTCAGCAACATCATCATCCATGCCTTCTTCGTCGCCCATGTCGTCACCAATAAGGTCTGCAAAAACAGCCTTAAGTTCGTCCATAGCATCTTCAACGTTCTGCATAGCATTTTCTGCGTCGCCTTCGCCGCCCATGTCGTCGCCCATTTCAGCATCCATGTCCATGTCCATATCCATGTCCATTTCGCCTTCTAGGTCGTCCATAGCTTCGTCGTCCTCTTCTTCCTCATCGCCATTCTCACCAAAATACTCTTCAGTTTCTAGTTCGTCTTCCATTGAGTCCAAATCGTCTTCAAAGTCGCCGCTTGAGTTATCGTCACGGAAAGCTTCGTCAAGGTCTTCGTCATCTTCGTCGTCAAGATCTTCGTCTTCGTCTAGCTCTAGCTCTTCTTCTACCATTTCATCTTCTTCAGCAAGATCTGCATAGATCTCGCGTGCTGATTCAATGATGTGCTCATGTAGCATTTCGCTAGCGAGGTCTTTCTCGCCATTTACCATGTACTCAAGCACTTTTTCTAGTTTTGATTTTGTCATTATCACACTCCTAAATACCCCTCATGGGGCACTGTTTTGCATTACTTCAAGTGTATTTACAAAACAAAGTGCCTTACCTTGTAAAAAGGCATGAAAAAGGGCAAAAAGTGTGTTTTAATTCGGTGGCCTACCTGACTAAGTAATCTTCTACATATCGTTCGGCGTGAGTATCTTTAAATCTCGTGTCATAACTTCATACGCGTCACCGCCGAATCTGTCGACGGCTGCTTGATTTTTTTCTTGTGTCAACTCGTCCATCCATTTTAGATCAGTTAACCCAGGTTCTGTAACAACGGCTACGATTTCTGGGTTGTCTTTAAACCATTTTTTGAGGGATGCATTGGCTTTCTCTTTAAGCTTAGGATCAAGATCATTACCAAACGCAACTGCCCATATCCCTGCCGCGTTTATAAAGATTTCTTGAAATCTTGGAGGTATATCCTCGATTCGTCTTACTTCATGTATGTCTGGAATAGTTGATGGATCTTGAGTAAAAATTTCTGCAGTCATTTCTGGTGCTGCATCTATAATCCAATCGAGTGCATCTGGGCTATTTTTTAACGCAATTCTTACTGTCTTTTCAGTTAGATTTGCAATCTTTTTCAGTCCGAATCCGGCTTGTGTTGCTATTAGTGTTTGCATATTTTGATCAAACTCTATAGGACCTTTTGAAAGCAACCGGATGTATTTGAGTAACAACTCTTTATGTTTTGTTTTTAGCAATAGTGTTTCGATTTCCACGGAACGCTTGCCGCCGCCAGCATCCTGAAAATCATCAAGAAGTTGCTCAAGTGTTTGCAAGTCTTTTACCATTATTTCACGTGCAGAGCCAGCTTTCTTAGAAGCGTCTGAAGACTTATCTAATACCATATCAATATATTTTTGCGCAGTTTCAACAGAGATGCCGCTTTGGCTTGAAAACGTTCTTATATTGATTTCTCTATCATTTATGTCAAACCATTCAATGTGATCTGTGTCCAAGTGTACTGCGGCAGACCATTTCTTGCCTGTTTGCTTGTGTAAAAAGTAGATTAAAGTTATGCTGTTGTCTCTAAAATACTGCTCAAAATAGTCGTGTGCTGGCTTTGTAGTACACCAGTCAGTGCCTTTGCCGTGAAAACAACTTGCGTCCTTGTCAAGCGGTATTACAACCAGCCATTCATTTGTTTCTGCAAGGTTATAACTTTTTCCAGTCTTTGAGCGTTTTTTCTGTTGGTTTTGACTTGACTGTTGACTCTTAGCTGTAACAAACTTTTCAAACTGTCCCCAGCCTTGCTTGCCCCACCAGTCAATATTTCTTTCGTTGCCTTGAACTTGATTTCGGTTGACAAGATCGCGATATGTTGTTATAACGTCTTTAACTGCCGCAGGATCATTATCCTGTGAAAACTTCTGTGTGACTTCTTTATAGCCTTCAAATAATCCAAATTCAATAAAACGCATAGCCTACCCTTAAAGATCAGCTTCAGCGTCTGGGCGCCCGTAGATATATGCTACGTCATCGATTCTCTGCTTTTGCTCCAGATCTTCAATGCTTCGTGTTTTGCGCAGCTTTTGCAAGTGGCGCAAGGTAATACGTGGACGGCGGTGATGGTCAATATTAACCGTCATATAGTTGTCGTCCTTCTCATCATAATATTCTTTTAAGAATTCTCTGCTTTTCATCTTGTTTCATCCTCTCCCTCAGCACCGCTAATTGCTGATTCGCCTTCATCACCAGCTGTATCTGCTAGCTCATCATCACCAAATTCATCTGGATCTGCCTCAAAGTCATCAAGACTTCCATCAGCACCGCCTTGGACGCCTACACTACCCAAGTCGCTAAATTCATCATTATCAACACCGGAGCCAGCGACATCCTTAATTGGGTTTTCTTGCTTCCACATCTTTTCATTTTCAAGGATTTCATCCTCGCTCAATTGTAGATATTTCTTGAGTGCAAATCGCTTACTCATATAGTCAATTCCTTCCAACTGACCAAAGACACCAGCGCGGGCTCCGTTGATTTCAATTTCTCTGTAATCACTAAAGCTCTGTGGCTCTACAAAGTCTAGTTCAAACTGGCTAGAATCAATTGAATATCCACGATGCTTGAGGAACATCTTAAACTCTTTATCAAATGTTGGCTGTACCATACGTTGCAAACGCTGGCAGTATTGTGTGAACCTATATTCCTGAATAAAGGCAGTACCAACACGCCCATCATTAAATGTTGCAGTTCCATCGTCAGGACCAGTAGGTAGGTAGCTTGACGGAATACGTAGACCTCTTGCAAGTTTGTTGTTAAAGAACTTGAGATCATCAATATCGCCTAGGTTATCACCGCCGGGCAGTGTATCAACTTTTGATCCACGTCCTTCCGCTGTCTGTGCGAAGAAATAGTCTTCCATGATTGAAAGCGGGTTATATTGTGCGTCCATCATGTTGCTACCGCCACCCGTTCTACTTGGGATACGGCGCTGGTGGATCTCGTTTTTAACACGCTCAACATGGCTCATAGCCTGGTGCGCTGGCATATCACCTACGTCAATGTAGAAGATGCGGCGCTCAGGTGCACGTTGTACACGGTAAATGATAATACTGTCTTCAAGTAGTTCTTTTTGCTTGTAAGTTTTGAATACTGCATCTAGAATACTGTTACCAAAAGGCCAGCTCATGTCCATTCCATCAGTCAGTGCCATGTGAATAACATGTTTAGCATCTACTTGGTGTTCTACATCACTGTTCATTCCTGATGCAGCGTTCACCTGTCCCATATTACGGTTCTGTGTACTGTTGACCATTGTGCTTGGGCTAATTCCTGCCCCTGCATATCCAGAACTACCTTGCGGGGTAGTTGCTGTCAAAGTTTGGAAGTTTGGATCAAGGTTTTTAAGGATGTATTGTGCTGGCTCTTTACCATTTGCTTCATCAACAATAACACGCATAACATCGCTTGGGTTAACATAAAACAGTTTCCAAGTTTCTGGATCACGCACAAAAGGCTGGTCGCCGTATTTGATTGTGTTGCGGAATGTATTGAATAGACGACGGTTCCAGTCATTAACGCGGCACCACTGCTTGAGTACTGTTGCTAACACATCGCTTTCAGTCTCTGTTGGGCTATCATTCCATTTGATTTTAAATGGAGTTTCTGTTTCTTCGTCTTGTTGTGTTGAAAATTCAGCAATTGTATCTAGTGCAGTGTTAATTTCACTGTCCATATCCATCTGATCATACTGTACATATCGCTCAAGACGGTTAGGCTGACCTACATATACTTCAGGTAGCCAGCTTTGGAATCGTGTAGATGTGTTACGGTCACGATTGCGGGCGTCACCACTAATCGGGCTTTGTGTGCCATTGTAGGTTTGGAAGTGTTTTTTCCATGACATTATGTTTATTATCCTATTTGCTTCTATTTAGCCATTATTTTCGATTGCGTCAAGTTGACGACGCATAAGGCGATTGCCTTCTTCCATAGCTGATGTCAATTGCCGCAAGTATTCCTCGCCGCGGCTTCCGTGACGCCAGGCATTATCTGCATTTATGTCTGTTTGAATTGATCCATCTTGTTGTGTTTGTGCACCTTGAATAATCATATGATTGCTATCTATACGTTGGGACGCTGGATCAAATGCAGGAATTGGTTCGTGTGGTGCGGTTGCATAATCTCTCATTGCTTGACTCATATCTAAGTCGTTATCATACCCTGGACCTATACCAACTACTCCTGCAGCACCAGTAACAAGGTTTGCGCCAATATCACCAACTTCTAATAATGCTTCAGTAATACCTAATAGGCTACGTGATATTAAGTTAAAGTCAGCTTCGATAAATTCTTCATCAGCCATCCCCATAATAGCAGCAATAGCAGTACCATAACCAGGAATTTTTTTTCCTAAGTTTAGTGCGCCGCGGCCTGCGGCGGCGGCCCTTGCAGCCATACCAGTTCCAGCTGCTGTGCCTGTTGCGGCTGTCGTCGCTGCACCAGCAGTTAGGGCGGTCGTAAGGGCTTTAGCAGCAAACAAACTTGAAATTCCAGCTACCATGGCTGCGATAACAGCTGGTGCTATCCATAAAGCAGCTATACCTGCGACTATAGTTGCAACACCTATACCATCATCACCAAACAAGTATTCTTTCCAGGCTAACATATCTTCTATTATTGTATTAAGTTCACGCCCCCATTTTTCAAAATCAAGAGTGTCAAGTGCTACAAAATCTTCAACACCAAATGCTGCTAATACGCCTGCTCTAAGATTTTGAAGGAACACTTCTAGTTCATTACGGAAACTAATTAATTTTTCTGTTGTATCATCCATAGTCTCTGCAAAGTTTGTGGCGCGTCCTGGGTCATTTGCAGCGGCGGCCGTTAATCGGCTCTCTACAACGGCTTGCATTAATAGTCCAAATTCAGCTGCTAATGGTCCGGCTACGCCACCAGCGTTGAAAATTTGGGATTGTTCTCTTATATACACTTCTTGTTCTTGCAGGTGTTTGGACGTATTGAAGGCGAAGTCTCTATTGACTCTAGCAGCGGCTTCAGAATCACCGGCAGCGGCAAGTATATCTTTACCATACTGTGTGACGAACTCCCTTAATCCTGTCATTTCCAATGTGGCCATCATTTCTGCGCTCATCATAGGCATGCCTGTCTTAGCTTCAACAGTAGCAGCTTTAAGTATTTCAATAATACCAGAACTTGCCTCTCCAAATGTGGCGGTTGCCATATCAGTCATACCTTGGGCTGCGGTAATACCACTTGCGCCAAATTCACCCATCATGCTCATAAACATAGGATCGGCGTCAACAGCGGCGCGGTTACGCATCATGTCACGTGAATTGCGACCAGTAATACGCGCATATCCAAGCACTTCTCTGTTTAAGATAGTAAAGCTATCAGCCGCGCCGCCAAATAATTCGTCACCAGTTATACCTGCTTTGACAAGAGTACCAGTTAATTCAGCAAGCTGGCCCGCTATTTCTTCACTTACATACCCATAATTGCCCATATGATCAGTCATATCACGGGTCACCATTACGAGGTCTTTAAACCTTGTAGCTGATTCAGCACCAGTCACACCTAAGCTGCGCAATGCATCACCATTATTTGCAAGTATTGTACTAAATTGAGTAAAATTAAGACCAATATTTGCTAGTTCTTTACGGCTTTCAATAAGTTGATCACTAAAACTAAAACCACTTTGAATAGCAGAAACTTGCGCATCAACAAATGCATCAAATGTACCAGCAGCAAAACCAGCGGCGCCGCCTAGTGCGCCCATTCCGCCGACAACACCAAGTAGTCCATCTGTTACGCTCTTTGCACTTGCTTCAATGCCCTCAAGCTTGCCGCCCACTCGTTCAGCAGTTTTACCTAAACCTTTAAATTTTTCCTTTGTGTCTGTTGCCGCCTTGCTAAGGTTACCAATACTTTTTGTTGCATCGCCTTCAGCTTTAGCTTTTTTCTTGCCAGCTGGACTTTTAGGGCTGAGTGCAGCCAAAATATCTTGTTGAGTTTCTTCAGTTGCCCACTGTGGTACTTTAAATACTTCGCCAGTCGTGCCTATAGGAATTTCAATATTTGCCATTATATACTACTTTTATTATGGATAAATACATATACCCAAGCTTATATTGTATTTATCAAAAGGATCAAGCAGTGACAAATAATCCACTATCAGAATTTTATACCCAGACAGGTATGTACGTTAAACTTCCAAGTCAAGGTAGATTTTACTCAGAGCGCCCGCGCATGTCAGCGGATGATGAAATTGAAGTATTTCCAATGAACGCTATTGACGAGTTGCATTTTCAAAACCCAGATGGACTACTTAACAATGAAAGTCTTGTTAAAGTGTTGCAACGTACTGTGCCTGGCATAAAAGATGCAAACGAAATACCTAAGCCTGACTTAGATGTATTGTTACTCGCATTACGAGTTATAACTTATAGTAAAGATTTACAAGTTGAGGCTAAATGTAAAAAATGTAGCAACATTGAAAATTATGGCGTTGACTTAACACAAATTTTAAGCACAATGAAATCAATTCCAGAGGACAATGTTGTTAAAGTTGGCGAGTTAATGGTGCATATAAAGCCATACTCAATCAAAAGCCAAAACAGACTTAATGATTACATGCTTAGTATCCAGCGGACCGCGCGACAATTACAATCACATGTTAATTCTGATCAATCAGAATTACTTGCGAGATTACAAGATAAGATGACTAATGATGTTAAGTTGAGTGCCAATGAATTATTTAGTATTGCACGTGAATCTATTATCAAAATTCTGTTACCAAACCAAGATGAAGTGTCTGACCAAACGTTTATTGACGAATGGCTAAACAAAATCAAAGCGCCTGAATATAAGCTGATTAGAGATAAATTAGCTACTATTAGTGCTGAAACAATTGATCGAACTTTTAAATTCGTGTGTGAATCATGTAAAACAGAAAATACAATGGAGGTGAATTTTGACCCTGCAAATTTTTTCGATCTCAACTAGCCAAAACTACTGAATATCACGAGGTAGTCGAGATAGTTGAGCGTTATGACAGTGAACGTGACAAGTTAACTAAATCATTAATGCAACTTAGTATTGCTGCATCCATGCCGTATGCTGACCTCGTGCATATGAGTCATAATGAACGCAAAATACTTTTACAGGTTTTGGAAGAAAAGGTAGCAGCAAGCGATCCTAATAAACAAAAGCAAATGAAAATGACACCAGGACAAGTTAATGGTCCACAAGGACCTGCGCCAACTAGATCAGAATCTCGATAATTAAGGCAGAACTCCGTCAACCGTAATATAAATTCATCCTATTGGATAGTCCTTCGGACTATCTGTTGCATCGCATCTCTCATCTCCATTCCACTTCGTTTCATTCCGATTCGATTTGCTCTCAACATGTTTTTTGGTTTAGAAAATGTATATTATATCGTGATTAAAAGCTTTAATATACGGCGAAGCTTACTATTGGCTATTTACCAGAACCAATAACCACACTTAGCCTGAAATCGGCTAAGCATGGTTAAGCTGTCGGCATTTACCGTCACCAACTCGTCGTAACGAGCCACATCATAACAGAAAAACCTTGTATAGCCAGGTTAAGGGCGGTTGAGCGATACCCTTTTACATTCTACTCTCAACGCGGGACCACGGAGTGCTGTTATGATAACACGACGCTGCCTGTAAGTTTCAATTGTCAGAAGAGCTTACTCATTTTCTGGGTGTCAAACCAGTGCGTAGATGACTGCGACATGCCAGTTCTGTCAACGCAATGGTTAAGTTGCGCCTTCTCAAGGCATTTTGCGGGGTCGCTATGGTCAGGGTTCTGGAGGTGGTCTCAATTAGCCTATATTAGCCGTTCAGTAGACTTTCAGTTTTTATGCCTAAAGTCCAAAGGCAATCATTCGTGCGCTTTTGCAAACGCCGTAGTATTGAGATCGAAAAAGCTATCGAACTCTGTAATTTTCCATTCCCAAGTCGCATCGTCAATATATGTTACTGCACGATGTGCGACGAATGGTTGTGTTGTTTCAAATGCTACAAACTTACCAACACGAGTAATCTTCATGAATAGAATGTTTACGTCGCCTGGGTCAGCAGCATCACGTATCTGTCCTAACCAGTCCTCAAGTTGAGGTACTCGTTCATTAAAAAGTAAGCGATGGAATGGGAAGCTGGCATAGTTCTTACACTCACAATTGAAAAAATTCCAATCATCTGGTGGAACAATGTCACCTTTCATATGTCGTATTTGACCCTCACTCATGGTTGTTTTCCGGAAAGCGTTCATGCCGCCGGTGTAAGCCCCGCTATTTGGAACCCTCATGAATGGTTTGTCATATACATTACTTAAATAATTGGCGACGTCACGTTCCCATGCACCACCTTTTGCTTTACTTTTAGAGGTCATTTAATATCTCTGCCAATGCTGGTCCAACACCTCGCCCTGAATATATAGTATCATCTTCAACACCAATATCAGAAGTTTTAATTGTAATTGAACCTGCCCTTGGGTCAGTGCCAGTATACTGGGGGTTAGTGTGATAATAATTTGGATCATCTCCGATCCAATACTGCCTGGTCTGGTCAGGACTAGACGTTAAACCAGTTCCCGTTACACTAACTGTATTCCAGTCACTGGACCAGTTACTGGTTGGGATATATGTGGTTCCACTCATCGTGGATGTATTATTTGATAAGGAAATTTCCTTACATGGGTTAATTGTAGCACTATTTTTACTCAATGTCAAACTCCTGGTCAGGGCTGAAGCTGGTAAATCCGTTTTCTTTTACAACATAGAGTGTGTTGTTAACACGTCCAATTAATTCCTCACGGTGTGAGATAAGGAAGATGTTTTTGTCACGATCACGGTGCATTTTCTTTAGCACAACAAGTGCGCTTTCAACACCATTTGAGTCCATGCCACTATCAATCAATTCGTCGATAGCCATAAAGTCAATTGGTGTATTTGTGCTTTCGTGAACGTCACGGAACGCCCAGCTGAGACCGAGGATCAGCCTATTTCTTTCTCCTCGGCTTAAATTGTCAAAGTCTAACTCACGTCCAAGTTCAGTAATCTCTACATTAAGATCACTTTGGAATACAACCTCATGTGGCAAGCCAAGCTTGTTGAGGTAGTAGTTGAGTCGACCGTTGAGGTATTGTAGGTTTTGTTCAATGATGCGCTTGCGGATAAAGCTGTCTTTGTTGACGAGCAGCTTGAGTAAAAACTCCTGATGCTCACGCAAGTTGTGCAGTTGATTCATTCTATCCCATTCTATCGGCTGAAGACCAGTTTTTCCAAGACTTTGAATCTGGTCAACATACGGATCTTCAGCATTTCGAGTATCATCTAGCTTACTTTTTAAGGTTGTAAGCTGACTCTGTTGCTCATACGCTTCCTGCGCCGTTGCGTATTTAGTAACTGGAATTTTATCTGGAAGGGTTAGCCCCTGAATTTCATCCTGGATTTCACTGATTGCTTCTTGTGCAATTTGTTGAGCAACTTCTGCCGACTCAACGGCCTGTGACTTTCTCTCGATGATTGAAATATTGGCGTCGTCGTGGAGATCTTGCCCACATGCGTAGCACTTATGGTCTTGAGCAGCCTTAAGGTCTTTTTGAGCTTGGTCAAAGTTACGTTTTTCTCTGAGAATTTCGGACTCGAAACCAGCAACGGCTTTGTTATAGTCAGCCAACTCAGAACTGATTTGCTTATAGCTGTCAAGCGCCACATGCTGAGCCAGCTCATACTTGAGGTCGAGTGATTCCAATTCTTGGACTGACTTTTCCAAATCAACCACTGTCTCGTCATTTCGCTTTTTCCAGACCCTCTGGCGGCGGCATAAATCGTCAATTGTTTTGTTAATTTGTTCGTTTGCATTTTCTACGCCCTTGATCCTATACTCTTCTTCCTTGATTTGATCTTTAGTAGTTTTGAGCAACTCTTTTAACACTGTTGCCTTCTCACTCAGCATTGTGATACCTAGTAGGTTCTCAATAATATCACGCTGATTGTTAGCACTCAGTGCAAGGAATGGTTCGTTATAGGTGTTAAGTGCTATCAGGTGCTTAAACATGATGTGACTCATACCAAACACTCGTTCAATCTCTAGCTGGGTAAGGCGCATTTCGCCTTGACCTTCGTCAGTTTCTTCAACTGCATCATGATCGTTTACTAAGAATTTGAGCACATTAGGACTGCGCCCACGCTCAACACGATAGTTTATGCTGTTCACTGAAAATTCAACCGTTACCAACATGCCCTTATTATTGGTCTTGTTGATTAGGTTGTTTTTGCGGATGTTTGTAATGGCATTGCCGTATAGCGCATAGCTGAGGGCATTGATTAATGTTGTTTTACCAACACCGTTACGGCTTCCATCACCACCTAAATCAAGGTTGTTGCCGAGCACAAGAGTGAGCCCAGCCTCCTGGAAATTTACAGCTTGGGTCACGTTGCCCACACTCATAAAGTTCTTGATTGTGATGTTTTTGATTCTGATCATTATAAGTCCTTGTATATATCAGTCAGCAGCTTAGTATTGATCATCTCACTATCGACTGATGCGAGTTGATTGTAAACAATTTGATCAACACTTTCTACAATATAATCACCATCTTGTGCCGGGTCCATACTAAGTTCTTCCTTCTTGACAGGAATAAGACTAAGCTCACGTGGTGTGAACTGAGTCATAAATGTCTCTTTAATAAAGTTCGCTTCCTCGTAGCTAATTGGAACGTCAAGCATTGCACGACAATAAGTTTTGCTATTTAGGTAGTCCTCAGGCGCATCAATCAGGTCGCTGAGATTGAGGCGGATGTAACGCGGGCCGTCATAGTTGACATATTTAGGCTCACCTCCCCAGTTAAGGAACATGGCTCCACGTTGGTCATCCCAAGCATCCGCATAGTTATGTGCAAAAGGACTACCTAAATAATGGATCTTGTCTCGCACTTGGCGCTTGTGAAAGTGCCCGCTAAAGACTAGATCCGGTTTCTCAAAGTGTTCACTTTTAAGTTCACCATGGTCTGGCATCTCCACAATTTGGTTCATCATGAAGTGCGGCAGCTCAAAGTGTCCGAACACGTATTTAGATTTTAGCTTAGTCATCTGTTTCCACTCATTACCAACAAGCCAGGGCACAAGTGCAACGTTGTCTTGTATTAGTATGTCGTCATTAATGATGTGCAGATTACCAAACAAGTCAGCATAAGGGAAACTGTTAATCTCACGCTTCTCTCTGTAGAACAAGTCGTGATTGCCGACCAACAGATAAACTTCCTCAAAAGCCTCACTTAGCTTTTTAAGGTTGCTTACGCTGTAGTTAAGTGTTGATACGTTAACGCTAGCACGATGATGGTGCCAGTCGCCTAAGAATATGCATGTTTCACAACCACGAGCCTTAGCTTCTTCAATAAACCAGATTACAAATTCTTCGCAATCGATATTGTGCTGTCGGCTATTATTTTTGTTACCAAAGTGGACGTCTGTGAAACATGCAGCATGTTTAAATAAGTTTGTCAAGAGTGCGACCTCAAATTAATATAATGATTATAACAGGTTAGACGGGGTTGTCAACAAATTTCTGTAGTTCAGCTTTGAATTCATACTCTAATATTAGCATTAATTCTTCTTCAGCGTTTAGTCCATGCTCTCTCATCATAGTTTCTTCAAAACTAGATTCAAGCGTTGATGTAAACCCACGCTCCTTACCATCAACTTCAGTTGTAAATCGGAATGTACGGGATTTGTCAGTCTCAGCCGTTACTTGCTTCATCACGACAAACTCTTTGTCGTTTACAGTTACACGCATAAATTCTTCACTCATAAGATGTTGTATCCTCTGTCTTTGAGTTCTTGGTTACCCTTTTCTTCGTCTTCTGACCTGGCGCGTTGTTGTGCTGCTTCATCATCTAGCTGACGGTTAAAGCTTGGCATATATCCGCCGTCCTGAAGGACATCGTCACGGATGTTTTGGTTGCGCTTCTCCAAGTTGAGTACACGGGTAAAGCTATTAGTGATAGTAGCAGTGTAATAAGCAAACGGATTCAGCGATCGGGCTTCGTTGAACTTGAGTCCAACTTCACTTAGCTGCAACAGTGCTGCACTCTGCATCTCATCGTTGTAGGTATAACCACGCCAGTTACCGCGCATAGCATAGCGTTCGACCAGCTTCATCATCATTTTTGCTAGCTCAGGAGTAAGGCCACCTTGATCCATACGGAATGCACCGTTCTCAAGTCCACCTTCCCAATGACTGCGCAATGCCTCACGCCATTCACCATTAATGTAGCCATAGTGCTTGAATGGTGGGAAATTGAGGCGTGTATGTTTATCAGCTTCAGTCTTAGGATTCTTTTTACGTCCAGGCGTTTCTGGAATATGACCATACGTCATGACACGAAAAACAATATTTTCGATAGGAATATCTGCTGGATCTACACGAAAGTCAGCCTGTTTAGGCTTTGTATTACGTGCGCCATCTGTGTCATGCCAATGATTGATACCATTCTCATATCCTATGCCAGATAATTTGCTGGCTTGGTTTTCCTTGGCGATTTGGATGTTTTCGGGAGTAATTTCACTGACATCATCTACGATAATGTCAAAATGTGTGTAAGCATTATCAATTGATGAACAATATGTAAGTTTGCTTGCGTGTATTTCTTTAAGCATATCCTTGTTATTAAGATATTTTGTTGTCTTTTTTCTAGCCATTTAATGGTTCCTGTTCGATATAAGTATATTATATTAACCTATTGATGTCAAGCCGGTTTTCAAGCTGATAAATATCAGTTAGAAGCAGTGATGGTGTTGGGATTGTGACATTCACATTGGTATTTATCAGGAACTCAAATGACAACAAAATCAGATTTAAGAGCAACATTGAAACCAAGAGGAATATTTCAATCAATTGGTCCAGGGCCTAGTTCTGTTCTTCCAACTTATAATGTACCATTCAGTGGGCCAGGAAGTGCATTGCGGCGTACAAACGGTATATTATTTCCTTACACTCCTAATATTTCAGTCGCACACCAGGTCGAATATAGTCAATATGATCTTGTTCACACAAACTATCAACAGAATTCATACAGCAGAACACGTAACCCACAAATACAAGTTACAGGAACGTTTGCTAGTCAAACCCCTGCTGAAGCAGCTTACACAGTAGGCGTGATGCATTTCCTTCGTGTCACCAGTAAAATGAACTTTGGTTTGCTTGATGATGATGCTGGAACGCCTCCACCTGTATTAGAGTTTAGTGCATATGGAACATACAATTTCCATCGTATTCCGGTTTTACTTGGTAGCTTCAACTTTATCTACGAGGATGGTGTTGATTACATAGAAGTTGAGACGGCTGGTGAAGTTGTGCAGATACCTAGTGTTATGACAATATCAATGGATCTATTACCACAATACAGCGCACAAATTCAAAATGGTTTCAATCTTGAAGAGTTTGCAAACGGACGAGGGTATAGAGGAAATGGTCGCGGAGGATTTATTTAATGGCATATAAAAAGACAAGTCATCTTAGTCAGACAGCAATTGTAAATGGTTATACTAGTGTATACACGCCACCCTTTTCGCCAGACTATACTAAGACTAATGAGTTTACTATCACACAAAAATTCAACAAACGACCAGATTTGTTAGCATATGAGCTATACGATGACGCAGCATATTGGTGGATCTTTGCAGTGTATAATCGTAATCAAATATTAGATCCAATCAATGATTTTACTCTTGGTACAAAAATACTTGTTCCAACTCGCAACTTTGTTTCAGGAATATAATGACCTATTTACCAAACCCACTTAATTCGTACGACACCTACACATATAATATTTCGTTATATATGATTCCTCCTGATGCTGTGCATTTAATGGAAAAAAATATCAGTAACAACAATGCACGATTGGTTGCTGATAATGCTAGATTGGCAGCATACAATATTAATGATTTAGAACAAATTTATGTTGTTGGACACAACAAAGTAAGATCAACATTTGGAAATCGGTTTAGCATGACAATTGCTGAAGCAAATGGTGTTACGCTGCTTGACACATTGCGAAAATTGGCAAGTGAGTTGGGAATTGTTGATCATAAATTAGCTATATATTTGCTACGTATTGAATTTAATGGCAGGATGCCAACAGGTGCTGCGCGAAAGTACCCACAGATTTTCCATTGGCCAGTCATAATACAAAGTTTTGAATTTAAAGTAGACGCAGGTGGCACACATTATTATATAGAGGCTGTTGAAAATTCTACCAATGCGTATAGCTATTTGAATAACGTTATACGTACACAGATTACTATTGAAGCATCAACTGTTGGTGATTTCTTTGAAAAATTCAACCTTGAAGCAAACATAGCAGCGTCAGACTCTATCGCGTTCGCAACAGATCAACTATATCCAGACACTTTTGAAATTGCATTTGATGATTCTATTCAAAGTTGGACCCAATGGGAATTCCAGGCACTAACAGAAGAAAAAACACAAAACGGTATCAATATTATAGCATCAGGTCCTGGTGGTGAAAGACAACTACAAATCACAGTACCAAACGGTACTAATTTTACTGATTTAGTTAATGTAATTCTTGGACTTACAAAGGAATATAAAAATATTGTACTTTCTGGCAATAGTAATAGTGAGTTTGCAAGAACGAGTCCAAATGAAGATGTACAAAGTACACTTGCAGAATTACCTGTATTTCATAAAGTTATTTCTAATTTAGAGTATAGCGTTTATGATATTTTACGTGGTGAGTATTCAAAAATAATTTCATATCGTGTTGTTCCTTATATTATAGCAGATGAAATTATTAGTCCTACCGCATATGTAACAGGCATAACTGATTCTGGGATACAAACAAAACGACTGGCGAATATTCGAGAATCACAATTGTTGCGCAAACGATATGATTACATTTTTACAGGAAAAAATACTGAAGTATTAGAATTTGAAATTAAATTTAATAGGGCGTATTTTTATGTTACGCCTTATGGCGGCGGCCAGACTGGTGATGCGAATGTACTAGTGCCAGTTGAAAGTCAAGCCCCACCATCATTGACGGCTCGCTTCCAAGCTGAAGCTGACCGTATCAGGCAGAAAATTTCAAGCCTCAATAGTCAAAAGTCGAGGGCAGCAAGCACATACCAGCAACGTGCCAGGTCGCGCGGATCAAACGCACCAACATCGTCACTTGGTGACGAAATTAGTGGTATTAACGCACAGATTCAAGCAGAAATATCTGAATTGCGAGGTGCAGCAGATATCTTTACGCAAGAATTGAGTGAGACAAATGGATACAGTCCAGAAGAAGTGGCGGTACGATTGAGATTTGCACAAGATGTTATCAATGATGATGACGCTGGAGGATCAGACAACGATAACCGGGGTGGTAAGCTACGTTTTGGTGCACTACTAGCCAATATTGATAACCCTGCAGACTTGGTTCAGATTGAGCTAGGTATACGCGGCGACCCATTTTGGCTTGGTAAGCCAAATAGTTTCTATACTACTGGACTTATGGAAAGTGATAGTTTAGCTGATTTTGAAAGAGGAACAAACGGATTCTTCTTGAATATGAATTTACCACAACCTGTTGAGGACATTCAAGGACGGCGCAAACCATCTAGTGAATATGAAGTCAGTGGATACTATACTGTTCGTAACGTGATTTCAAAATACAGAGATGGACAGTTTACTATGTATTTGAGTGCAGTTCGAGATTTAGGAACAAACACACCAACAGTAAAAGATGATTTGTCAGATAATAGTTCTGATTCGACTGGTACAGCAAGTACCAGGCTCAAGTCAACAGTTGACCCAGCCCAAGCAGGCGAAAACGCATTTCGTAATTTAATAAGTAGAATAGGAGGGTCACCATAATGTCTATTAATAGAAGTGTTGATACCCCAAGTAAGAAAGTTAGAGATAATTTTAACCATAATGTTATGGGAAAAGGCTTCAAGATTCCTGCAGGAATCTATCGTGGAGTAGTTGTTAATAATTCAGACCCTGAAAAAAAGGGACGAGTAAGAGTTCATATTATGAAATTTTATGGGCTCTCCCCGCCTGGCCAAGATCCAGGCACGGCGTCTGATGGCAGTGAGTGGAAGGGCGCAATGTGGTGCCGCCAGGCAATGCCATTTGGCGGAACGACAATTCCATCTCAAAATGGTGGACAAGATTCATATGGTGCCTTTGGACCGCCGCCTGACCAAGGTAACGAAGTCTTAGTTGCATTTAGTGGCGATACTCACAGTGGTATCATTATCGGTGTATTGCCTGACATGGATCGCCAGTCTGGTATAAGTGGTGCTGGTTTAACCAAGACCACTGCGTCTGGTGAAACTACAATTGGACAAGAAACAGCGGAAACAGCTAACGACTCAAGCACGCCACCACCTGAACACCCACAAGCAGAACGTCTGCGTGTTCAGGGAATAGCCGGAGACCGTATTAGAGGACAAAATTACTCAAGCCCATCACGTGATAACTCACCACAAGTGAGTGGTATAAGCAGCCCAGTTGGCCATGCTATTGTTATGGACGATGGTAATCAAGAAGATGGTGATAGCTTGCGTATGCAAATGCGCACAGCCGGTGGCGCACAAATACTGATGGACGATACAAACGGTCTCACATACATCATTAACCGTGAAGGCAATGTGTGGATTGAAATGAACCGTAACGGTGACTTAGACATCTATGCTGCTAGCTCAATCAATTATCACACTGAAGGTGATTTTAACTTACATTGTGGTGGTAATTTTAACCTACAAACAGGTCGTGACATACAGATGAAAGCACTTGGTGCCCAAGGAATCAAATTGGAGGCTAGTAGAGGTAGCTTCAATATGAAATGTGCAGCTAACATGAACCTACAAGCAGATGCAAATGGAAACGTTCGCGTGTCTGGCAACTATCGTGAAACTGCGTCACGTATTGATATGAATGGTGCGCCAGCCGCAGCGGCGGCGGTACCACAAATTAACCAACTAGCAGGAAACACATCAGTCACAGAAAGTGTATCGCGACGCGTTCCTGAGGCAGAGCCTTGGGCAGGACACTTGGACGTTAGCACACTAGACAGCGCGTCTGCAAGCGGTGCAGCGCAAAGTAGCCAAAGTTTCTACTACGGCACACCATCAGAAGGTCGAGGTTACAACGATCAGACAGGGCAATATGAGGATCCATTTGCTGAGGCAGATGACACTTATCCAAACCTCCGCTGGGCACCGGGCAATGATCGTCGTGTCAACCCCCGTGTTCTTACGTTAGCCAATCAAGTTGCAAAACAATTTGGTACTATTTTTACTATTAACTCTGGATTTAGAACCCCTGCCCGTAATACAGCGGCAAGCGGCGCAAAGTTTAGTCAACATATGTTAGGTAATGCTATTGACGTTGGCGCGGCAACCTATACCAATAATGAGAGATTACAAATGATTGCATATGCTAGCTCTATTGGTATTAGGGGAATTGGAATTTATTCAAGCGGCAATCTACACTTTGACGTGCGTGATGGCGCGCGGGCGGCCTGGAATCGCGGACCAAACGGACAATATTCTATCCAATATGTACCACCGTATGCACGCGCGACCGCACAAAAACACGTAGCTGGAGGATTTGCATAATGTTACGCCTGCCAGACGCCAATAGAAGAATACAGTGGGAAACATTTACCATTCAAGATGAATTTGCAGTACAATTCATAATCAACAAAGGAATTGCGATTGTAAGTGAAAAAATGATAGATGTAATCCTGGCTGAAAAAACTTGGAATGGCAGCAAAACTGTAAACCCTGATTCAGGTTTAATTGAAATTGGTTATGGTATTGGTGACGTTGATGATGTTCAAGGATATACAGAATCACAGGCGTATGCTGAATGGGTAGGTTGGTTGCGCAATGAACAGCGGAAGCTTCGTGCGCAACTACCAATTAATGGTATTACACAGACATCATATGACGCACTACTCAGCCTCTATATTGATACAGGTGATTGGCGCCGCGTTGAAGCTGAAGAGGGAACATACGACCTAGCAGATGCAGTTAAAAATGGTAATTGGTTACTAGCTGCTGACATTATCGCTAGAGGAAATGTGAACCCTAACCTCCGTAAAAAAGAGGCAAGAGTTATGCGGCTCGCAGATTATTCTAGCAACAAAAATAGAGATATGCAGGTGGTGTCAGGTATACAACGATTGCGTAAATTATATACCTCAGGTATAACGGATGACTTCATTAAGAAACAGACAGAATTTGTATACTATCGTCAGCTAGGCTCATTTTTGCCAGGCATGAGTGATGTCAGACAGCGTAGAGTGGTGGCACAGGCCACCACTTAGCTAACTTAGCTATATTAAATCTCTGTAAGGGCCACGTTTTGGTTTGCTGCTTTGCTAAGGGAATAACGCTTCCCATCCAACTCAATGATGTCGTCCCAGCTTTGCGCCTTGATAACTAGCTTTTCACGTGGCTCGGATGTAAGTGTGACCGCCAATCCAAACGCCCAAGCCAGCTTGTGACCCATATATGGGAAGTCAATCATTTTCTGGTTACATTCCTGTACAGCCTGATCAACATCTTTACCGTCTTGTTCGGCATGTCCTGCAATTGTGCCAACTTGGAAACGATGGTACATTGTACCGTAACGCTTAGATTCAAATGGCATCGCCATGGTGTCACCTGACTTGTAAACACCATCGCCTTGGATATAGTCTACTGCGGGGTTTGCTTGAATTACAAGTGTCATTTATATAGCCTTTCCAATAAAGCAATCATTGTGAACTTCAATAACTTCAAATTCCATGTTACCAATCATGAAAAACGCAACAAATTTGTCTCCAACATTTTTGGCTTTGCCGCTTACGATATCTTTTTCGAAAAACTTTACAAAATCTAGCATGTCATATCTCCTTTGCTTACAATATCAATCTACAGCAAAACGCCTTGCTTGTCAACCAAAAAAGCACCTTTCCTACAACATAAATACTATTATGGCAACATTTTTAGGTTTCAGCACATACGGTAAACGAACAGGCACAAGGACGCTAGAAGATAAAGCTCTGGCTGTTCGCGACTTACTTAACCATTTTTACACGCGGCGCGGAGAGCGCCTGGGCGAACCAGAGTTTGGTAGTATTCTGCCAGAACTAGTTTTTGAGCCTCTTGATCAAATTGTTATTGATGCAGCAGACGAAGACGTTCGCAGAATCATTTCTTTGGATCCAAGATGGAACCTAATAGATTATCAGCTCACAACTGGCGATCAGAGTATTACAATTACAGTCCAGCTCAGTTATATACCGGATTTGAGCCAAGAAGATCTACTATTAGAGTACACGGGAACAGAAGAGATTTAAAGCATGACACAAAGCGTAAGACAGAGAAATTTATTTGCGGCGGAAGATTATCGCATCGTTTATGATAGCTTCAAGCAGGCAAATTTTCAAGCATACGACTATGACACAATTAGAGGTGCGCTGGTAGATTATATCCAACAGCAATATCCAGAAAATTTTAATGACTGGATTCAAAGTAGTGAATTTGTTGCTCTAATCGAGACACTTTCGTTTCTTGCTCACAGTTTAGCATTTCGAATTGACCAAGCAGGACGTGAAAACTTCCTTAGCACTGCAGAGCGGCGCAGTAGTGTTCTACGTATTGCTGACTTTTTAGGATATACGCCGTCAAGACATCAGCCTGCACGTGGCCAACTTAAAGTGACAGGCATCCGCACAACACAAAATGTTTTTGATATAAACGGCAACAACCTCAAAAATACCGCAGTTGATTTTGAAGATAACTTCCAAAACTTTTTGTTAATTATGAATGAAGTTTTGAGTGACACCAATAAGTTTGGTCGTCCTACTAATAGCACACGAATCGGAAATGTCAAGAATGATATTTACTCAACTAAAGTAGTTGACAACAGAAATGTAACATACAATATAAATGGTGAAGTTAATGGTACCCGCCAGGCTTTTGAAATCCACAGCTTAGAAGTAAACACAGCCAAGAACACACTACAAGAAACAGAGCCAGATCCAAATAGTAGCTTTGACCTCGTTTATAAGAATGACGGACAAGGCTTAGGTAGCAACAGTACAGGCTTCTTTGTTGGATTTAAGCAGGGCACCTTACAATTTACAGATATTAACGCTGACAAAGCGGTTAGTAATCTAATAGTAGATGTGCAATCAACAAATATTAACAATAGCGACATTTGGGTGCAGGCAATTAATAGTGCTGGTGAATTACAAGACTCCTGGACTAAAGTTGATGCAGGCTTTGGTGCTAATACAGTATTCAATAATATTCGTCAGGACAATCGCAAACTTTATACAGTAAAGACAGTAGAGAACGACAACATCAATGTACAATTTGGTGATGGTGTGTTTAGCGAAATCCCACGTGGAATTATTCGTATTTGGTATAGAAATGGTGTAAACCAGACTTATACATTGGACCCTGAAGATATTGGTAGTGCAACCTTTGGCTATAACTACAACGCAAAGGATGGTAACGTTTATCGTGTCACCTTTACTTGTGAATTACAAGAGCCAGTTAATAATGCTGCGAGCCAAGAAAGTGTTACTAGCATTAAAAACAATGCTGGGCGAGTATTTGCTACACAAGATCGTATGATTACTGCTAGCGATTACAGCGTATATCCTCTTACAGTGAGCGAGAATGTTAAGAAAATTAAAGCAATCAACCGTACATACACAGGACACAGCCGCTTTATTAAGCCGCGCGATCCAACAGGCACATATCAAAATGTAGACATTGTGAGTGATGATGGCTACATTTATACTGATGGAATCACATACCGTAGCAGCTTAGACTTACCTTCTACACTCACAAGTGAACAGATATTTGAACGGTTTTTAGCAGACCTTATTGAAAATCCTGAGATTATTAATCTGTTCTACGACAAATATAATGAAACTGATGTTGACTTTAGTGTTAACAGTAGCAGCTATGAGTGGCAGCAAATTACAAGCGGTTACCGCGGATCAACAGGATATATCACACGTAACGGTACAATACAAAAAGTTGGATCATCAGCAATTAATGAGCTGAACCTTGCCCGCCCTGGCTCAATTGTTGAGTTTGTAGAGTCACCATACAATGCAGGTACACTTGGAGTAATAGGCTCCACATTAAATATTGTTAACGCAGGAACTGGATTTACTAGCGCACCTACTGTAACTATTAAAGGTACAGGCACAGGGGCGGCGGCAACTGCTACCATCACTGCCGGACAATTAGGTACAGTAACACTAACAAATGGCGGTACAGGATATCAAAATCCTGTCGTTGTAGAAATTACTGGCGGAAGCGGAAGCGGCGCAGAAGTTGAAGCAACAGCAACTAGCGCATCACGTGGCTGGGCCCGTATTGTAGACATTTCAAATGATGGCCAAGGTGTTAATGACAGCAATGGTAACCCTACAGGACTTACCTCACGTGGGCAGGGTGCAGTTATTCTCAACAAGGCTATCCCTAACACTGCCCGTGTCAGTCGCATATTCCCAGCTTATCATACTGTTTTTAGTTCAGAAGAAAGAGAAGCAATTATTGATGAATTAGTTTCACTTAATACTTTTGGATTACGATTTGACAGTGAACTAGGACAGTGGTTTATTATTAAGGCAGGTGATCTTTCTCCAGCTACTGATAATAGTCCTGATAATTTCAGCCTAGATAATGCAGGCAACGCAAGTAACAGTAATACAGATAACAGCTGGATCATACGTGCAGATTATTCTGCAAGTTCCTGGGGATTTATATCACGCCGAACACGTTATGTATTTGGTAGTGATGAACGAATCCGCTTTTATAATCAGAATGGCGCACGTCGTTTCAACTTAGATACAAACAAACCAGAGCGTGATCGTATATTGATCAATAAAGTAAATACTCGCCCTGGTGGAAGTGTTTACCCAATTGAAGAAACATTGCCATTCTTTACCTTTCGTTACTATACTGAGCCTGACGGCTATACAGATGACCGAAAAGTTATTGTTACCTTAGCTGATATTGATAATGACAATTATCCAGACAACCCACTAGCGTTTTCTACACTGGTAGGAAGCGACAGTATCAATCTCAACACTGTCACTGAAGATGGTTTTACTTACACAGTGCGCAGCGATACTGGAACGGAAGTTAATGGACGTGAAGCCCTTAGTTTTGTATGGCGCCGCGTATCAACATCAAAATATCGAATCGATCCTAGTTTGTCAAATATTATTGACATCTTCGTTCTTAACCAGAATTATGATACTAAATATCGAGAGTGGATTGCAGGAACGCGCAATCTAGCAACAAAGCCGTCTCCGCCTACTGAGGTTGAATTAGGCCAACAGTTTGCTAGTATTGAAACTAAGAAAGCAATCAGCGACAGTGTGGTATATCGTCCAGCAGAATATAAGATTTTGTTTGGTGAATTAGCAGACATAGAGGTACAGGGTAGGTTTAAAATTGTGAAAGTAACAGGCACAACGTTAACAAATAATGAGATTAAATCACGTGTACTGATTGCAATTAATGAATTCTTCAATATTGATAACTGGGACTTCGGTGAAACGTTCTACTTTACAGAGTTGAGCGCATACATTCACCAAGAAATGCCAGGTATTATTAGCAGCGTTGTAATCACACCTATTCAAACTAGCAGCGTATTTGGTGATTTATTTCAAATATCACCAGAGAGCAACGAATTGTTCATCCCAGACGTAACACTACAAGATATCGACATTGTCGACTCATTAAACTCATTGTAAGGTAATTAAATGGCTATAGACTACACTGCCAACCCAACAGACGTAAAGAATTTCACAACAACCTCCGAGGTTAATTTAGATCAAAGCTTCCAAGATTATAGTGAATTTCTACCAAGTATTAACCGTACTGAATCACTACAGCGGTTCTTTGGTGCGACTGTTAATCAGCTTCTTAGCAGCGGTTCAACGCAAACTATTGATGCTTATTGGGGTCGTTTGGCAGGACGTAACTATAACCCAGATAATGAATTATTTCAACCTGAAATATCAGCTAACCGCATTAACTACCAATTCCAGCCTGGCGTTGTTAGCCGTCTTGGTGGGGATGTTGAACAAACAACTTCTTATATTAACTGGTTGGACCGTATTGAAAGCCTTGGTGCAGATCTAGACAATCATGATCGTATATTCAGTGAGCCTGGTTATGTATTAGATCTTCCTATCAATGCAGATATGTTTATCAATTACCGCAACTATTACTGGTTAGAAGGTGAAATTCCCCTAATTGAAATTGAGGCAACAATTACTGATCCAATTGATATTGATGATATCGTTGCGCAAAGCCAATATACAACACCTGACTTGGGTAACTATAAAACAGTAGAATTTGTTAATGGTATTCGCGTTAAATTTACTGGTCTATATGTATCTAGTACAAGTGGTGACTATAACGTTGATTCTATTTACTATGTTGAGAATGTTGGTGGACGCGGCGGCATTAAGCTAGTTGAAATTGAAGACGCGAGTGGAAACATCTTGTTTCCAGAAACTAGCCTCTACCGTGTTGAACCACGTGAAGGTTGGGACACTGTTGATTATGACGCCACCCCTTGGGATGGCACAGCTGATTATGACGATTATGACCTAGCTACCAACGCGAGCCGAGAAGATCTTGCACTTAACAAAAGTTATATTGTTATGGAACGTTGGGCACAAGATAAAAACCCTTGGGCAAGAACAAATAAGTGGTTCAGCATTTATGCACTTCGTGCAGCGACAGAGTATAATGAACTTACTTTAGAAGCTTACCTTAACACACGGACACGAGCAGACCGACCAATCGTCGAATTCCATGCTAACTTAGAGCTTTACAATACATGTAAAACTTATGTTGAAACATTAGATTATGTTATTGACTTGAATCAAGTTACCGACATGATAAGTGGTCGTCCAGACTTTCTTATTGACAGTGAAAACGCTGTTCAAAATGGTGATATTATTCTTGTTGCAAAAGAAGAAATTGGCGGAATTGAACTTGTTGACTTTAATGGTGACTTTAATGACGATTTTGACGCTGGTGCTGCCGTAGGCGGATCATATAGCTCTAGCTTCAGCCTGGCATATAATCTTGGTGTACAGGGAACATTTTATGAGGACGCATTCATAGTAAGCGGTGTTGGCACAAACATTACGCTTTCAGCATATAGCAGCTATAATGAAGATGAATACATTATTGTAGGTAAGGGAACAGAAAAAGGCACAATTTTTTGCTTTAAGAATGGCGAATGGTCTGTAGCACAAAACAAAGAGAATCGTGGAGATGCTCCGCTGTTTAAACTATATGACCAGGATCTAGTAGATCTTGAAGCTTTTGATAATAATGATTTCTTAGGTGATTTAGTATTTGGATATGAAGTTACACCTGGCGCACAATTTGATCGTGAATTAGGATTTTCACCAACATTTACTGATCAAGGTTCGTTTAACAATTTTAAATTCTCTTGGACACTGAGTAATCAACGTTATAACCAGAACGTTACAGTTGATACACAAGAAGAAATTGTAGGCTATTACTTTTATCATAATTGGATAGAGGATGAATACCTAAACGGCTGGAGTAACATTCAAGAAGGACAACGTGTCCCTGTTATCCAAACTCAGATTGCTGACGGTGTTAGCACTGTGGAATTTGAGTTGGGCACTAGTGCAGTTGGGAGATCAACTGAATATACTGTTGCTCTTGAAAATAATAAATTCCGTTGGCATTCACACAGTTATATTGACCGCAATACAATTGGATATGCTAACCCAGACTTTATTTGGAAATATGACACAAACTATACAATAAATGATTTAATTTCTGTAGATGCTAGTAAGTTGGAAATGACTGACCCGTTTGGTAATGCAGATGGTAACATCACTTACAGTGGAACAGATACCCTAAAGACATTTAGTGTTGCTAGCGCATACGTGTATGATAAAGTCCTATATCGCAAGTCAGATGAGACTAATGTTTACGGTGAAATCTTCCTTAGCAATAGCAATCAAAACCGTTACGGGCTAACAAAAAATGGTCAAAGATTGGTTGAAGATGTTGACTTTACATACAGCGGCACAACACTCACAGTTACAGCCACCACAGTAGAAAATGACGTTATTGAATTGCGTTACATTCCTGACTCAGATCTTACGGATGTAGTTTATGATGTTGCACCTGTACATTTTTACAATAACGACAACAACCCATTCAATGGGGCTGGATATGATGATCTAATTAACCACTTTATATTACAGGTCGGGGCAATGCCTGGACTTGAAGGAAAAGTTAGTGGTACCAACAATTATCACAAAACATTTCGCAAGCACACATACGATGGATTGATTCGTCAACAAATTTTCAGGACCAAACATATTCAATATCTACTTGATCAAGAAGATATTAACCCAATCCGCGCACTCAAGTCGTTTAGCCGTGACTATGTTGATTTTAAGAAATCTTTCCGTAGCAAGGTTTCTCAGTTGTGGCAGACAGAGTCCTGGAACACCACCCGCGAGCTAGTAGACCGCGCACTCAGTGATATCAATATTGGTAAAAATGAGTCGTTCAAATATTCACATAGTGACATGCTTTATTATAAGCAAGCCCGCAGCACCACATATATTATTGGCGATAGCACAACTACTTTTGCATTGCCAGAACTAATTAACCGTTACGGCGATACACAAAACCACATCCAGGCTTACCTGACAGAAACAGTAGCAGAAGTTGGCGCAGTAGTTGAACGCCCTCTGACCTTAGGTGTTGACTACACTATCGAAGGACCAAACCTTGAACTAGCAACCGCTGTCGTTAGCACTAACATTGTAAACGCATTAGACAACGTTGTGAACGGCCCAGACAATGTCGTTCTTGAAATCGGTACTAATGACTCTGGAACCTCCGGCGCAATATTAACGATTCGCTGGTATGATTATACACAACACAGTCATGTTCCATTCAGTGCAGTAAAATTAGGATTCTTTAAACCAACCCAAATTGAAATTGTTGATGGTGAATTAATTGGTCATGATGGTAGCAGATATACATTGACTAATACTAATGTATATGATTTAACTAGCGTAGATTTTGATCCAGTTGCCGCAGCACTTTGGGACTTTGAGCTACGTATTATTAATAACCTTGTCCCTGAACATTTTGTAGACGACAAAATGGGTCAAGATATGATTAGCTTCTATCCAAACCCAGTAGGTGAATTTAGCTATAGTGTAGCAGATATGAATGCACGACTTGACGATTGGTACAACCGTTACGCTGTTCGCAATGGTATAACTGAAATTGATCAAGTAGACTATAACGCTGGTGACGAGTTTACATGGAATTACAACACAGTTGGTCCAGAACTTGGCAGCTGGCGCAGCCTATACACTTATGAGTTTGGAACTGATCGACCACATACCCATCCTTGGGAAATGTTAGGTCATCACATCAAGCCGACATGGTGGGATGCAACATATAGCTGGACGGCTGGCGCACTGCGCACCGCACTTGAGGATGCATTGCTTTATGGAATCACAGGCAATGCATTGACGCCTAGCTATTCAGACATCCGTTACGCAAGACCAAATTATGATTGGGCCAATGACACACTAGTAAGTTCTGATGGAAATGCTACCCTAATAGGACCAGTAACAGCTAATGTAGTTGCTACACCAACCGCCGTGGCGGCAGCGCAAGATTTTGTGTTTGGTGATTGGAGTGAGACTGAAAATAGATGGCGCAAGAGTAGTGAATACCTATTTGCACTTGCTGAAGTATATCTACAGCTAAAACCATATCGTCTACACGAAATATTTTGGAAGCTTGATCAATGGAATGTCAATACCAATGTCACACAAGAGCAATGGGTTGACCCAGATACATGTCAGCGTTTGCACATCAATGAACTACATAACCAACTTATTGAAGATGGAATCATTGGTAAGATTTCCGTTGTCACACCTGGCACTGGTTACACATACCTGGACCTAGAATTTAAAACTAATGATTTGGTTTGTTACCGCACTGCGTCAGCCGTAGCGTATACAAATGCTGGTCAAGCAGTTGGCGTTGCAATTACTGATCCAGGACGTGGATTTGACAATGATCCTGTTGTTGAATTGACTGGACCAATTGCTTCTACTGGTGTAGAGTTAGAATACGTATTGGATTTCAATTTCATTGTAACACACTTGGGATTTAATACATTACCGTCAGAAGAATATCGCACACAAGAAAGCACAACTAACGCGCTCAGCGAGCGTCTAGATGGACTTGAAATTAACTATACATTGCATGTTGGTGGATATACTGACAAGCGTATCTTGAATATTGAAATTGATGGTGACTATGAAAGTGGACTTATTCGTATTCCAGAATCAAGCTATGATATTAAAATTGATCGTAATGCACCAATCAAGACAGCATTTTACAGTGGTGTAAAAATTACAAAGATTGAGGGCAGCGGATATCAGGTTGATGGATATGATCTAGACAGTACGTTCTTCAACTTCCTACCTCCAAGCACTGCTGGTACACAAGTTGGTGTAGAAATTGGTGGCACTGAGGTAGTCAAATATCTCAAGTGGCATAATAATCCAACTCGTATTCCATATGGTACACGCTTACTCAAGCGCCAAGAATTGTACCAATTCCTATTAGGACTTGGCAAATATTATGAAAGCCTAGGATTTGATAACTACAGCCGTTGGGAGGAGGAAGCCCGACTCGCTATTATCTGGGCGCTAGACAGTGTTGAGACTGAACCACACTACGTTAACGGTATAGATGGCAGCTTATTTTATAACCAGGGTAGCCGAGGCGTTGTACAGCAAATCGATATAAACTATGATGGTGTTAGCAACGTATTGGACTCAGAATTTAAGAATATTCGACGCAATGAGCTCTTAGTTTTGCGTGATAACGAAATGACAGAAATTAGTATGAAGGGTGGCGACGACCGTATATACGGCGTGGGAGTAAGAGTTGTTGAATTTGAACACATTGTTGCATTTGACAACGTGACTACATTCAATGATCCAATTTACCAACCAGAACTTGGATTGGGCCAAAACCGTGTACGACTTATAGGTGAGCGCACCCGTAATTGGAATGGTCGAGTTGAAGCGCCTGGTTACATGGTACAAGACACTGGACTTATCCTTAACATGGAAAACAGTGTTCATGAATTAGAAACAGAATGGGTGTCGGCAGAAAGTAAAGCACTAGAACGCCTGACACGCCAAACAATTGGCTTTAATGCAGGATACAGCAAACCAACATATATGACCAACCTGTTTATTGGTGATAAAACTGCATACCGTTTTGAAAAAGGTAAGCGCAAATACCAAGGAACCGAATCAGCAATTGCAGCAATGACTCGTAACAAGAATATCTTTGGCAGCGAATTTGAGCATGAACTATATGAAGAATGGCTAGTACGTTTAGGTGAGTATGGTGATGTTAGCGAAAGCAGACCACTTCAGTTTGCAATTGATCCTAACCAAATTAAGACAGATCCACAGCACTTCCGTTTCAGCGAGCAGTTTGTAAGTGATAAGAGTGAAGACCTAATCATTGACTTACATAAAGGCGCAGCAAATTCAATTTCAGGAACATATGATTCACCCTTCAGCATTTATGATGTGTTGCCATTGGACAACACAAGCATTCAAAATCTAGAGCAGTATCAGGACTTTACTCGTGACGCTGGCTTGCCAATTGTTGATGAAGTTGATTATTTCTTAGGAAGTATTGATGATATTGGCGACATTTATGATCCAACAGCGCCCTATGCACTTGTACCAAATTGGAGTTCAACCACTGCATATGTACAAGGTGAATTGGCTCGTCTATATGGAAAAGTTTATCGCCTCGCTATTGATGCAACAGGACTAACTGACGTACAAGGTGATATTGTAGTACGTGGTACTCAGATATTCCCACAGGTTGCTAGCGGCTTAACATTTATTGCTAACGGAACAACGGTTAATTTTAGCAAAGACGGCAGCAGTATTACATACGATAATATACAACTACAAGGTACAGTAGTAAACCCAACAGTACCAAGTGGTGATACACTAGTTCTTGACGGTATTAACGTTAACTTTATTAAAGATGAAACTACTACAACATATAGTGATATTGTTCTTGAAGGTGGGGTAACAGGTCCTGACATACTTAACAGCGCCAGCCGTACATTGGAAATCTATTATGCTAACTCAGCGTCACCTACACTAATGACAACTGTTACAGTGACGTTTAACGAGCTAAATCCAGAACTCACAATGCAGACGATTTGGAACAATGCACTTGGTGATGCTATTACAACAGCAGGCGGCGCAACAGTCAGCCTTACAGAAACAAACGCACGTATTGTAGCACTCGACGCATTACGTGCGGCATATATTGCAGCAGGCAATACTACCACGGCATGGCAAACTCGTATGCTAGAATATTATGATGAAGTACCAGGAATCGCACCTGATCGATTCCTTAACCCAGAATATTGGGGCACGCAGATCCTAGCTGCTGGAGTTCCAACTTGGCAGTCAGAAGCTGAAGCCTTAATGCAATTGGATCTGGATCTGATTGCAGATATTGGTGGTGCACATAGTGAAGACATTGCGTCAATGACGTCAGGATCTCTTAACAGTGCTGGAACTTGGAATACCGCCCGTGACGCAGCAAATGATCTTCTAGACTATAATAATACGGTATCAGACAATAACCAAAACTTACAGGATTACCGAACATTTATAACAATTATCGGTAGTACCTTTAGTGCAGGTCAACTAATTACAGTAACTAATCCTATAAATTATGTATTGGATGACATAACTGCAATTGCTAACAAGATTGCCGCAGCATTAACTCTAGCCGGCGCTCCTGGTGATATTACGGTAAGCCCAGCAGGTAATATTATTACACTTACCCGCACAAACAATGCTGTTGGTTATCGTTTAGGTGTTGAAAATGACACAGATCTAGGATTTACTGGTGTAACTGATGTGCAAACACAAGGCACAACATCAACAATATCAGTTCCTCTTACTTTAAGCGAAGCTGTTATTGCTATCAATAACTTTTCAATAACAGGTGTCACCGCACAAATTGCTAGCAATCAACTACGTATTGTAAGTACAAACGAACAGTTGGTAGTTGGTACTGGTTCAGCAAACAATGACTTTGGAATTAACCAAGGAACTTACAATGCAACTGCTAATACTGTACCTGTTCTGGTAGACTTAGCAATTGGTGATGTTGTGACGCAGATTAACGATGCTAGTATTACTGATCTGGTTGCAAGTCAAGTTGAGGGTGCATTACTATTGAGTTATGCAGGTGATCAGCTTATAATTGGTGATGGAACATCTAATACTGAATTAGGCATTATTGCGCAAACATACGAGAGTCAGACTGACAGTGTTAGCAATGTATTTAATGCTGATGAATGGGACGTTGTACAGGACCCAGCTAACTTTAACGTTTGGACAATTGACAATATTGGAAGTAACACAATAGGGTCTGTAAGTACAACCAACCGTTATGATGTATTACAGACTATGGATTTACAAATTGGTATACTTGAAGTTTGTGCTGGATCTGAAAATGGTGATGATGCGCTTATCCAATGTGATACAGCACATACACTCGCTGTTGGTGACTATGTTTTACTAGTGAACACAACAAGTGTACCAAGCTTGGACGGAATTTATCAGGTAACTACCCTCCAAAGCGATACAGGCTTCTACGTTGATCGTTATATTGAACAAAAAGGATTTACTGGAAAAGTATTCCCAATGCGTTCTGTCCGATTCCCAAGCAGCACGGTTGCAGAAGCAGCAATGTCAGATACAGATTATATTCAGGACGGACTAGGACTGCGCAGCGGAACTTACGTTTATGTGGATGAAGTATTTGATGGTGGCAATAACGGTCTTGGCTACGGTGCAGTTTATCAAGTGCAACGTACAACTGGCGGCGCCGGACTAGTTCTAGTTCGTAACGAAACAGGTAAGACTAATAACAGCACAATCAAGAATGGTGTGCTTTATAGTAATTCAACTGGTGAGACAGTTGTGCGTTTTGAAATTTATGACCCGCTCAAAGGAATTATTCCAGGTATTGCGGCGGCTGAACTTGATCTGCGTAGCGATGTAGACTTTGCTTATTACACTGACTCAACCGATCCAGAACTTGAGATTCGTCCTGAAAACGCATGGGGCAACCGTCAAGTTGGTACAACTTGGTGGGATTTGAGCAATGCAATTTACCTTAATTATGATCAAAGCTCAACAGAATATCGTCAAGAGCAATGGGGCCAACTATTCCCAACAGCAACAATTGATGTTTATGAATGGACAAAGAGCTCAGAAACACCTGATGATTATCTCACAGCCGTACAGGCAGGTACAATTATTGATGGTGTAGAGTTGACAGGACAGCCTTACCAAATTGAGGATCAATTTGGTGATGTACAGTACAATTGGTGCGAAGAGATGGAAGTCAATCGTAATACCAATCAAATTGAAACATACTATTACTTCTGGGTAAAGAACAAAACAACTACACCAACCCTGGAACGTCAATACAGTGTTCTGCAGATAGCTGACATTATTATAGATCCAACGACACAGGCAGTTGACTGGCTTGCAGCAACAAGTGAAAATACACTATTGGTTAGCAGCTTGAGCAAGTCAAATGGATTTGATGACTTGGTTATGCAAGTTAACTATGATGCTAATGCAAGCGATTATCACCAGGAATTTGCATTGCTGGCAGAAAATGACCCAGCACTTGTAATTCCAGAATGGTTGCACATTAGCTTGCGAGATAGCCTAGCAGGATTTACACAAGACACTACAACTCTAGATTATACTGATTGGGACAGTGTTACTACTTACAGTCCTGAAAGTATAGTTTTGAGTGCACTTGGAAAATATTACCGTAGCCACACTGAGTCTACTAATATTAATCCTGATGGCGATACAGACCAAGACTATTGGTCAGTACTCGAATTTAATGAAAATAATCCTGATGGTCTTTATACAGGTGTTGATACTGTAAAGATTAACACACCGCAGACAATTCCAGACAGAAATTTACATCCGAGCGTGCGCTATGGTATTGAAACACGACCACACCAGATTTGGTTCCAGGACCTTGAAAAATCTCGTAAGGTAGCTGTAGACAAGCTTAATGATCAACTCACAAGTATCAACTTGGTAGATAGTGATATACCTTGGCGCGAAGAATTTGAGCGTTCATTCTTTGTAGGTGATCTTGAATATGACATTACTCAGTATTGGAATTTTGTAGATTGGAACCTTGAAGGAACATTATATGAAAACGGCACTGGTGATTATTTTGTTGAATTTGTAAATGATTTATCAGCATTGACTCCAAGTGAAGGTGAATTAGCACAAGTTGAGCGCAGTATTGACCCAGATGGTAGATCACGCCGCAGTGTATGGGTATACAGTGCTGGTGAATGGTCCATAGTTTACAAAGAAAAAGCAACAATTAAGTTTAATAACTTACTTTGGAATAACGAATCAGCTGCAACAGGATGGGATATTGTAGGATGGGACACTGATGAATGGGACAAGAGCTCCAGTGCAGTTATGGTGGAAATCTTTGACAGCTTCTATAATAGAATTTGGGTTGAAGAGCGCCGCAGCTTTTATGCAGACTTGTGGTTTGACATGGTTAAGCATGTGCTGCATGAACAACGCGAGCCAGACTGGATCTTTAAGAGCAGTTATTTCAAGTTGATTGTAGAAGATACACTAGAAAAGCAATACAACAAATATTTCACAGAAAATGCTGATGAATTCTTTGACTTTGTCGATGTTGTTAAGCCATTCCGTAGCAAGCTACGTGATGGAATTGTGCGTAAGGTTGCTGATGATGAAATTAATACGTCACCATTAGACACAATAGAGGTTAGAGTACAAACTAACCCTGTAAATGAAGCAATTGACGAAACAAATACTCGTAGCTTCCGACTAACTGTTGGTAGTGATGGGCTTAACTATTCAAGTCAGATTGTTAATGAGCACAAGGTACTATTAGGAATTGATATTGGTCCTGATGATTTGATCATCCCAATTCTTAATATTGGAACCAATACGATTCCAGAAACATCTGGCGCAATTTGGATTAATAGTGAACGTATTGAATACACAAGTACATCATTCACAGACGCAAGTGGAATTGGTAGCGGATTTACTAGTGGATTTGATGTTGGCTTTGGTGGCGTTACATTACTAGTGGGTATTACTCGTGGTACACAAGGCACATTTGCACGTGGTCACAGCTATGCTGATATTGTTGAAGATGCAACTAACTTAGATCTAGTAGAAAATACAACCCTAAGTGATTATGGAACTACTACAACTGGTGCAACAGATAATCTTGCACCAGCCTGGAATGAACTAGGTGATGGACTATTGGAGGCAGGTAACCTGGATCCAAATGGTATTACTATACGTGGCGAGGCATTTGGTACAATCGATCCATATGGAGAGATTTTGTATGCACAATGGTTGATATTCCAAGAAACAGCTGAAGCAATTGAGAATTTCCAAGGCGAACTTGAACAGTTAATTGAGGAATTTTGGATAGAAAATTATCCGTGGCTATCAGCAGACACTGAATTGCCTAGTGGAACAACTACACGTACCGCAGCGGTACCACATGATTCCGTTACTACATCTGATAGTGATTACTACGGTGTAACGGCTGACGGCACCGCCTACAAAGCAGATAATACTAAGGACTGATGGTCCATAAATACTTGAAACCCATAGGAACAAGAAATGGCAGTAGATCTAAATCAACTTGAAATTACAGTTGCACAACTAGAAGAAGATGCAACAGTAATCGGTAAAATTGTAAATGATGCAGTTGATGCACCAAACGCCGGTGAAGCTGACGGCACAGTTACAACACGCTTAGGCGATGTTGTTAAAAACGTTAATCGTGTCTTAGCTGACTTAACAGCAAGCAATCCGGTTGCAGATTTGTCTAACAGTACAACAACCGACCTAGCTGAAGGCACTAACCTTTATTATACACAAGGCAGATTTGATACGGCATTGACTGCTAAGTCAACTACTGATCTAAGTGAAGGCACTAACCTTTATTATACACAAGGCAGATTTGATACGGCATTGACTGCTAAGTCAACTACTGATCTAAGTGAAGGCACTAAC
>Ga0115549_1000230_pt1 | contig 35777 bp, 26 predicted proteins | sample COGITO_mtgs_1004_2_FD_87176 | JGI IMG/M metagenome (GOLD analysis project Ga0115549, IMG submission 87176) | Pelagic marine microbial communities from North Sea - COGITO_mtgs_100430 | ecosystem: Environmental > Aquatic > Marine > Epipelagic | place: Germany:Helgoland, sampling site Kabeltonne...
CAGTATGCTCTTCGATATATGGCCTATGGTTGGCTGACGATAACTGGCCTATCCACAGCGGCAATGGCGGAACAGCTTATGATGGAAAACTTTGAGTCTCAGCCACTTCAGCGCTGGAGCTATGTCAGTGATCAGGTAATGGGTGGGATATCACAGGGTCAAATGGCCATTAAAACCGAAGAGGGCGAAACCTTTGCCCATATGACCGGACAGGTAAGTACTGAGAATAATGGCGGCTTTATCCAGTTCCGCACCTCAATTGCCAAAGGTACCACCGCAACAGTTACTGGTGTGGTTTTTAAAGTGCGCGGCAATAGCCAACAGTATTATATTCATCTGCGCAGCTCTGGAACTCTGCTGCCCTGGCAGTACTATCAAGGCAGCTTTGAAGTCACCGAGCAGTGGCAGACTATCAAGCTTCCCTTGAGTGCTTTTGTTCCCTCAGGTAAATGGATTCGCAGTCAGATAAAACCCAGCTCGATCCGCAGTATTGGTGTGGTGGCCTTTGGTCGCGATCACAGCGCCGATATTCAAATCTCAGAGATCGGTTTTTATTAAGTAGCCGGTCTTTGTACGACCTTAATTTTCTTTTATAGCCTTGGATATAGCCGAAATATATTCATCGTATATATCTATTGATTCTGTCCTGAGGCAAGTAATCTGGTTGACGTATATATTTATACAATGATAACCGGTGCAGGGAAATGGCAGAAATCAACCAATTACCTATTCAGGAAACTGCTATTCAGGAAGCAGAGCAGTTTACTGAATCAGACAGTATTCTTAGCCTGTTAGAGGCTTCTAGAAATATCTCGCAGTATTCAACGACCCTTATTAAATCTATCCCCCCTAGTTCTGAAGTCGAGTTTGGTTACTATGCCGATTTATCTGAGGCTAGAACCGTAGAAGAATTTGAAGAAAAAATAGGTAGATCCATTAGGGAGTTGGGCTTTGATGAGTTTTCATATTTTAGAGCTACGGGTGGTAGTGGAGATCCGCAAAGATTAGTAACGATTTCTCAAGATATGATTAAGAATTACTATTCCGAGCAGTTTTATCTTCATGATCTAATCCTGCCTTACGCGACCACAAATACCCAACCAATTTTTCAGTCGACATTTCACAGTTATATCGACAAGGCTCCTTTTGATATAGAAATAACTCGCAGGATGAAAGCTATTTACAGTCTCAATAAAGCATATGGTTATTACGATTATTATAATTGTTTGAGTAAAGCCACAAATGGTAATGGCAATGTTATGTTGTCAGTAACTAGTCGTGGTTATACCCCGATAAAGCTAAAAGAATTAGTCGCAGGGTGCGAGTCAACATTAAAGATATTATGCGAAGCTATTGATTTTGTTGCATCGCGAAAATTTTCTGAAGTGTTAGTCGGAAGCAGTGCCAAAGATACAGCCAATATAGCTATAAACCCTCGTCCACTCAGGGCTCTGGAAACCTTGGCAAATAATGATTTCAATATCGCACAGGTCGCTGAACATCTCAGTATTAGTTCAGTTACTGCTAATAAACATTTAGAAACTGCACGCCGCGCCTTTGGCGCAAAAACTAACTATTTCGCAATTAAACAAGCAGTATTAAACGGACTTATTGACTACAGAAAATAATTTCTGAAACAGGGAGTGTGTTATGTTGAAGGAACCGAAAAAGCCTCAGGATGAGGGGCGGTCAGGTATTGATTTTTACTATAGTGGTTTTCGCGCTGATCCCTATACAACCTATGAATATATGCGGCGATTTAAACCAGTTTGTATGGTTAAGCCCGATGATATATGGGCGATAACCCGTGCTGCAGATGTTGAGTATGTGCTTTCAAATCCTCATATATTCTCGTCCACTTGTTTTGATCTAATGTACGATGCTGAATGGCTGAAGAAAAAACTTAGAACACCAAGGCTAATTATTTCTCAGGACCCACCAGATCACAGACAATACCGCCAAATTCTTAGCAATGTCTTCACTCGTGAATATGTGGAGTCTCTTGAGCCATTAATGCGAGAAGCTGCTCTTTCTCTACTGGTTAACTTTAATAATAATTCCCAAGTTGATTTTGTTAAGCAATTTTCCTACCCCTATATTGGCAAAATCATGCGTCAAATTATTGGGTTGGGCGAAACGCAGACTATCGAGGAACTTAAGCAGTGGGTAGAGCTTGAAGAGCAGGTGACTTTTAGTCGTCCATCTGAAGAGTTTATTAAAATTTATGAAGCGATTACTTTAAAACAGCACAAGTTTTATCGGGATGTATTTAAAGCAAGGCTTAAAAATCCGCAAAATGATCTAGTTACACTAATTCTTAATGCTGAGGTAGATAACAAAAGACTGACTGAGAAAGAACTTTTTGGTTTGATGAATCTGACAGTTTCAGCAGGTTTTTCAACTACAGTTCAGATGCTAAATAATGGCATTATCCTTCTCTCCCGCCGTCCTGAATTAGTTGCCCAATTAGTTAAATCTCCAGATTTAATTCCCGCATTTATAGAAGAATTGTTGCGCTTTAGTCCCGCTGCTACAGGGACAATGCGAATTACAACAGAAACGGTAGTGCTGGCAAATATCACTATTCCAAAAGGCGAAATTGTAATGGCCGTATTAGCTTCGGCCAATCGCGACCCTCATCGATTTTCCAATCCAGATACCTTTGATATATCTAGATGCAATGCCAAGCGACATATGACCTTTGGCTTCGGCATTCATAACTGTGTGGGTGCTGCTCTGGCTCGGATTGAACTTAAAGTCGCTTTCGAAGTTTTACTTCAAGAATTTAATGCTTTTCACTGCCCTCCCCATGATGAATTAGTCTGGGAGGAGTCAGTGTTTATTCATGGCGTATCGGAGTTACCAGTCAGGTTTTCTAAAACTAATATTGCAGTCAAGGAGGAGGTATGAATAGTGTTCAGTTAGCACCGTTATCAGTAATCTCAATACTAGTATTTTTATTGGTTGTTTCTTCATCACAGGTGAACGCGGAAACTCTGCGTCAATCTAGCTTGGAAGAGATAACAGTTACTGCCCAGAAGCGCCAGGAGTCGTTGCAGGAGGCTCCAATATCTATGTCAGTGCTTACCGCTGCGCAGTTAGATCGTCAAGCTATAACAGGCTTAAGGGGGCTCTGGGAAGGAGCTGTGCCTTCTTTACGAATATCTCCTCTAGGAAGTACCTCATCAAATATGGTCATTGGTATCCGCGGGAATGCGCCCACTGATGCTAGCGAAGTAACCCGTGACGGTTCAGTGGGAATCTATATAGACGGTGTCTATTTATCCCGTTCTCACAGTGTAAGCCTCGATGTGGCTGATCTTGAGCGTATTGAGGTACTGAGAGGACCGCAGGGAGCATTATTTGGTCGCAACTCAATTGGTGGTGCTATAAGTATGGTGTCGAAAAAGCCGACCGGTGAATGGGGTGCTGAACAGCTGGTTAGTATGGGTCGTTTTAATGAGCTAAAAAGTATTACCCGAGTTAACCTGCCCGAGATGGCTGGAATAAAAGCAAAGTTCGACTATTTGCATACCGAGCGCGACGGTTGGGTTGATAATACTGCACTCGGCGAGGCTGATTACAATCAGTATGAAAAGGATGGTGGGCGTTTAAGTATCAATTGGCAGTCCAGCGAAACCCTAAGTCTCGACTATAGCTATGATCAATCTAGGGTTGAGATGGTACATCAGTATTTCCAATTCTATAGAGACAATCTTGGAGTGTTTGGCGAGGAACTGGAGCGTGCAAGTGAAACGCGCCTGCCAGTTACACCTTTAGAGCCAACATTGGTCAAACAAGACGGCCATGCTGTAACCCTTACTTGGTTGTCCTCGGATCAACTTACTATTAAATCAATTAGTTCATATCGTAATCTTGAGGAAGATAACCGGAATAATTATGGCGGTGTTTTGTATTACAACGGGTTGCTAGATTTATCAGTGCTTGATCACAATCAATTTTCGCAGGAACTTCAATTGATAGGTGATACTGATCAGCTTAAGTGGGTCGCGGGGCTTTATTATCTTAAAGAAGATGTTAATAAGGTAAAGCAAGATAGATTTTCTTTAGATATTTTTGGTTCATTTGGCGACCCACTTAGCCCCATTACGCCGCCAACAACCTTTGATGCGCTAGCTACTAATGACAATTTACCGCCGCGGACTATTGATGCTGAAGCCAAGTCAAAAGCGGTGTATGGGCAGCTAACTTGGACCCCTAATCTACTGGATAATAAATTACATATCACTTTGGGTGGACGCTATACAGAGGATAAAAGAATCGCCAGTCGATTTGAGGTAACCCTCAGTGAATCAAATCAGAGCTATGAGCATTTCGATAGCTCGATGGTCATTGCTTATGACTGGATAGATGATATTTCCACCTATCTAAAATGGGGAAGTGCCTATAAAGCAGGGGGCGTTAATACGCGTTCAGCAAGCTTTATTGCCTTTGATGAAGAGGTAGCAAAAACTTGGGAGCTAGGTTTAAAGTCGGAGTTTTGGCAGAATCGTGCACGCTTTAATCTGGCAGTATTCACTACGGACTATGAGGATATGCAGCTAGATTTTTCAGACCCGGTGATGATTACATTAGTCGAAACTATTAATGCTGCAGAAGAAGTTGAGGTGAGTGGTGCCGAAGTAGATATAACTGTGACACCTATGGAGGGCTTATTAATAGGGTTAAGTTACACATATCTTGATGGCGATATGCCTCTGCAGCCTAACCCCTTGGATAGTGGCGCACTTAAACAATTCTTTGTTCCACTGGCTCCACAACATGCCGGCGCTCTAACTCTGGATTACAGTTTTGCGCCCCAGAGCTACGGTATGTTGGCACTGCATCTGGATATAACCTCAACCGACCATTACTCCTATGTCCCATTTGGTGAGCAGCGTACCGATGCCTATAGCATCTTCAATGCGCGGGTAGAGCTAAGTGATATTTATCTTGGCACCGATAATGGCCAGCTTAAGGCATCTGTATGGGCGAAAAACCTGCTGGATGAAGAATATATAATTTACGCGTTTCCGGTTGGAGACCCCGCGGTTTCTATTGGTCAGGCATTTGGCGACCCACGGACCATGGGTGTGGATATCACCTACCAGTTTTAATAAAAAACTAATCTCCCCCCTAAGCATCTAGATCATTATGCACACGGCAATCTATTATTGGGTTGCCGTTTTTTTTATCGGCCTTTTTATTGTTCTTTTTATCGGTCTTTTTTATCTGCGCTTTTTTATTTGTATTTTTTACGTAATTTTCCAATTTGGGAGGTGATTAAAGCTTAGTTTTTGATAATTGCATCTGCTTCGCAGCGCTAGCTGACTTGGATCAAATGTACTGATAGAAAACTATCAATGGCATGGCAGGATACTGCCGAAAAATAGACTGCTACGGATGATTGTTCGGCCTATCTCTGTACTCTAATATTCATAATATAGTTATAGATTACACGCCCATCGTGAAGGGATATTAGAATATGAATTCGCAGTGTCAGGCATTATTCAAAAGAGAGCCAATATTTTTAGGTCAACGGAAGATCCCCAATAAGTTGGTTCACTCTGAGGACCAAGATGAAAAAAAGCTGGGTGTTTTACTTAGTCAGGTTGATTTTATTAGCCGGCTAAGTGCGGCAAAGTCCCCTGAGGAATTTAATAGAGAAATAATAAAACTGGTGTCATTGCTAGGGTTTACCGACTACGCCCTGATCTGCAAGACCTCACTTAACTCTATTGAATCGCTCCATAGCTCGCTGCCGAATGAATTATTTACTGAGTATGAAAAGGGCAAGTTCTGCCGCTTTGATATGGTGCTGGACTATATCCATGGTGGAAAGGCTGATCCGGTTCAACTTTCGATGATCAAACGGATCATTGAAAGTACACCGATGTTGACCTATACCTTTGAGAAGAATATGCAAATATTGGAGCTTTATAAGAAGTTTAATATCGATGATGCCTATGTAATTCCAGTCTTATGCGAAAGGGGCTCTGGTTATAATCGAGCGATTTTTACCGTGATGGGTATTGGTATGAAGCGAGAGGAGTTTGCGCTGTCAATACAACGCTATTCCACGTTGCTGAGGGTTCTGGCTGATGCGGTAAGTTTTATTAGCGAAACACAGTTTCTGCCCAGCAGGCCGGAAGATGACATAAAGGCTAAACCGTTGAAACTGTTATGCACCATGGCGATGCACGATGTCTCTCTGGCCGAGGCCGCCGAAAATCTGTGTATTAGCCTGGATACTGCCAATAAACATATGGCGCTTGCCAAGCGGGCAATGGGAACAACCTCGCAGGCAAATGCAGTGTATCTGGCCGTTAGGAAGGGACTGATTAACGTTTAATAAGTGAAGAGTTTAGAAAGTGAAGAGCTTAGGGAATCAAGAGTTTAGGCAGATAAAAATTATAACGCAGGAAGGGTATCTATTTATTTAGAACATAATAATAAGTAAAGCAGGGAGGATAGGATGGTGGTTTTTAATGAAAGCACTTGTTGATGAATATCAGAGGAATTTATTAGGATTTTTTATAAGACGATCACGGAATTCATGGGATGCTGAAGAGCTTACTCAGGAAGTTTTTTGTAAAATATTAAAGCGTAAGGATATTGCCCATAACGAATATACCGACGCCTATATTTTTACTATTGCCTGGAGTGTGTTGCGAGATCGACTGCGGCGCGAGCGCGTCCGGCATAGTGATCTGCATATCGAGTTCGATGAAGATTTGGCTGAGGAAGATATTGTATCGCCGGATGAAACTCTTAAGGGCGAACAGCTATACGCGGAATATATGGTGTTGCTGGAAAGTCTCAGCCCGAGGGTTCGAGAGGTGTTTATATTAAGCCGCTACGAATGCCTGACCTATATGCAAATTGCCACTCGCTGTGAAATCAGTCTGAGTGCAGTCGAGAAATATATGATGATCGCGTTAAAGCGAATGAAAGAGATGCTAGAGGAAAATTGATGACAGACAACAACGACAACTCAATTGTAAAGATTGATAAAGAACTGATCGAAGGGCAGGCCCAGGCGTGGTTTGTCAAAATGAAGTCTGGAAATATCAGCCCTGCGGAACAGGCTGAATTTCAGCGCTGGATGCAGGCCGACTCAATGCATCGCCTCGCCTATAAAGAGCTGCAGAGCCTGTGGGATATGGTTGGAAGCTTTGCCGATGCCCCTGAAATAATCGCCGCCCGCGAGAAGGTTTTGCGTGATACGGCACCCAGATCGAAAGCGGTGTCAGAAAGTAAGCCGTCCCTATTTACCCGCTTCTTTATGCGTCCTTGGCCAGTGTTGGCAATGGCTGCATCTGTATTGGTTATGCTGATTACAGCAATCCAGCTCGAAGATGCTAATTTCTGGAATGAACCGACTTCAGGTGATATTTATCAAACACTGGTGGGCGAGCGTAAAACTGTTGTATTGGCCGATAACTCAGTTGTCATATTGGATACCGATACACGACTGGTAGCAGATTATTCCCAGCAACAGCGACGTATTTCCCTTGAGAAAGGACAGGCCCGATTTGATGTAGTCAAGGATACTCGGCGTCCCTTTAGTGTTGAGGCCGGCGATGGTGTTGTTACCGCACTGGGCACCACCTTTGTGGTTAGAAAAACCGCTGATGATGTGCTGGTGACATTGATCGAGGGCAAGGTTAGGGTCGCTCGACAGAGCCAATTGATGACAATCAGTCATACACCGAATGATTCAGAAGCTATTGCACAGCAGCTGGTCTATTCGAGAAAGGGGATCTCGCAACCCGATGTAGTTGATGTTCCGCAGGTGACTGCCTGGGAGCAGGGGAGATTGGTGTTTGATAACCACTCTCTGCCTGAAGTGATTGCCGAGCTAAATCGTTATTCGGATAAGAAAATCATTATCGCTGACCGAGCCCTGCGGGCGATTCGTGTCACTGGCGTGTTTAATGCCGGCGATAATCGCAGTGCCATCCGGGCGCTGAAAACCTATTTCTCAATGAGTCTGAGCACAGACCAGCGCGGCAATTTTGTTCTTAAATCTAATGCTGACGTTGCAAATGGTCCCGATCCTGAAGTTGAGCCAAATCTTTAAAAATTAAAAATGTTTGTTCCTTCTAAGTATTTAAGGCTTAAGCGGATGTGTATCGATAAATGATTTACGTCAAGCTTGGCGCTTTCCTGTCTGTATTAATTTCTATTTATATGTAATCTCCCATTTGAGCAGTCATAGCTAATAAGTAATCACTAGTTAGTTAAGACTATTAAGAGCAGGCTAAAAGCAAAGAATTGGGTAGGTAGCATTTTGGGAAGCAATCGAGACTCAATAAATTGGATATTGGCAGATTCTGCCAGCGAACGACTAAATCGACTAAAGCGAGTAAGTAGTACAGGCAAAGACAGCGATATTGGTGTTCTAGCCAGTAGGCTAGAGGATGAGTTCCGCAGAGCGCTAGAAGGCGTGGAAACCCTAAAAGCCTTTACGACAGAGATATACAAACTGTTGCACCTGTTGGGGTTTAGCGAATTTACCTTTTTACACTGGATGCCCGGTGGTCATTACCACAGGCTGCCACCAAAACCGCTTCTAACCAGTGCTTCGCCACAGTCTGTAAATAAGGTGCTCAATTATCTTGTCGATACAGCGTCGGGACAAATCAATACAGATCTGCTGAATATTTATTATCAGGAAGCTGATTCCCCGCTTTATCCACCGTACAGCACAGTCAGGCGAGGCTGTTACACCCTGACAACCTGCTCGAAAAACTATGCGTACCTGATTCGCAAGTGCGGCCAGACCTCCAGTTGCCAGCAAGTTCTCTGTATTGTTAACGACAGTAAAAATTCAGAAGAATTTAAATTTCATATTGAAGAAAACCTATTGGCATTAGATGCCATAACTCGAGTTATTGAGACTGTAGGTCAGGATCGATTCGCGGATCTTTTTAAGGTCGAAGAAAGTGACGCCAAAATTAATATTGGCAGTAAACCGCTGCGTCTAATCAGCATGATTGCCATCGACGATCTCACCATTGGCCAGGCCGCTGAAGAATTGTGTATTTCAGTGGATACTGCCAACAAACATATCGCCAAAGTAAAGTCAGAATTATCCCTGTATACATTGCCTTCCGCAGTGTTCTATGCCGCTAATAAAGGCTTGATAGATAGAATAATATAGTTTTCCCTCTGTACCAATAATAACAATCCATACAAAAGGTACGTCTCTTTCTGAGTCAGTATTGGTGCGCGTATTTATTAAATATTACTGTAATAAATATGTACATTCATTCATCAAAAATGCTGCACAAAAAGCAGATAAAAATAGAAAAATAAATTTTCTAATTTACCGAATACTGCACTGAGTATTTAGCGTTCACATCACGTATATACAAATAGCAACAGACGATAAAAAACCTATCGAAATACTATAAATATAAATTAGGAAAGGAGAAGTTAATAATGGAAATAATATTTTCGATTAAAAAGCTTAATTCTTTCAAGGGTATAAAGCCTTTGAAAGTGGTAGCGGGAATGCTATTTGGGATGGTGCTGTACAACGGCTTTGTTCAAGCGGATGACAGCGATATACAACACTTCGATATTGAATCTAACACTATGAGTGAAGCTTTAACGCTCTTCGCCATGGAAACCGACAGTCAAATATTGTTCTCACCCTCAGTGGTTAAAAATAAAACCAGCGCTGGCCTTAAAGGCGAGTACACCAAGAAACAGGCACTGGAAACACTGTTGGCAGGAACAGATCTAAGCGCACAAAAGAACGACGAAAAAGTATTTTTAATTGTCTCCTCTGAAGAGGAAGCGGCGATCAATGAATCACTTTATACAGGCGAGTCTGAAAAAAAGAGCTACCGCAACGCCGTGATTGAGGAGGTTCGAGTAACTGCAAACAAACGCGAGCAGAACCTTCAGGACGTTGCGGCGAGTTTGTCTGCTTTGACTGGTGATGATTTAAATCGAATTGGTGCGGTTGGCGCGCAGGATTATCTGGCGCAGATTCCGGGTGTTAATTACAACGCTTTAGGTCGAGGGCGCAGTCCGGTGATTGTTCGCGGTATTTCAACTATCAGTACAACCATTTTGGGTGACTCACAAAGCACCAGTGCCATCTATATTGATGATTTGCCCTCTCTTCAACGTTGGGGCGCATGGACTAGCACAGACCCCAATACCTTTGATGTGGAGCGTGTAGAGGTTTTGCGAGGCCCTCAGGGGACTCTATTTGGTTCCGGTGCTCTTGGCGGTGCGTTGCGGGTTATCAATAACAAACCTGATGCTTCCGAGTTTCAGTCGAGTATTGATATAGGGCAGTCCTTTACTGAGGGTGGCGATGACAGCAGCAGCTTTAACGCGATGCTGAATATCCCGCTAATAGAAGATGAGTTGTCGCTTAGAGTGGTTGGATTTTCCCGCAATGATGGTGGCTATATAGATAACACTCATCGCAACGAAAAAAATGTCAATAGTGGTGAGATGAAAGGCGGACGAATGATGTTGGCCTACACACCGAATGATGATCTGTCGCTGCGTTTCACTGCTACTCATCAGGCTGATATTGTCGATGATGGTTCAGCGACATTCCGCGACATAATTGATGGCGGGCGCTATGAATACAATGGTGTAGATCCTGAATTTTCAGATGTTAGTATCAGTATCTATAACCTAGCGGTTGACTATGATTTTGAGGGTGCTTTATTTACATCTTCAACAACCTATTCACAGCGTGATTCGTTTTTAAATCTTGATCTTGTTTCTTTAGTTGACGCGATTTTCGAAACAGGGCTCGATCCCGATGAAAACAATTACAGCTCAACTGAAGATGTAGAAACCTTTGCTCAGGAGTTTCGTCTTGTATCTCAGGATAATTCTGATTTGCAGTGGACGGTCGGTGCTTTTTTCCTAGATCAAAAGATTACTACGATTCAGGATTGGACTGCAGATAATCTGGGCGGGGATGATATTGTTATCGAAAGTCTATTTTTACCTCATGTTAGAGAGCAGGCTATTTTTGGTGAGATCACTTATCAGCTTAGTGATCAATTATCTCTAACCGCTGGTGGCCGTTGGTTTGATAACAGTTTTGAACTGGAAATTCCCGTTAATCAGGGTGTTTTGGCAAATCCCACTTTACCATTAACTAAAGAGGCCTCTGATTCGTTTACTCCTAAGTTTTCTGTTTCTTATCATGCGTCAGATACTGTCCACCTCTATGCATCGGCAACTAAAGGATTCCGAGTAGGTCAGGTTAATATTGTTGTTGCTCCAGACGAGGGCGTTCCGCAGAGTTATGCTCCAGATTCTCTGTGGAATTACGAGTTGGGAATGAAATCCTTTCTGCTGGATGGTCGTCTTAGATTGAATGCGGCAGCTTATTATATTGATTGGTCTGATATTCAACTTCAGCGGCAGAAACAGCTATTGAGTGGAGTTATTCTCAACTTTAATGACAATGCTGGTGATGCTGTATCTAAAGGTATAGAGGTTGAGGCAACCTATTTAGCTGGCGAAAATTGGGAGCTAGGGACATCCTTTAGTTATACAGACGCCACCCTTGAATCTGTTGCTGAAGTTGAAGGTGTTGATGATAGAGGAATTGTTGCCGGAGCAACACTACCGGGAACCCCAGATTTCACTATGTCCAACTACATTCAATATACAGCTGCTGAATTACCCAATGATCTTGCAGGCTATATTCGTTTGGGCCATCAGCATGTTGGTCAAATGGTAACCAATATTGTTAATCAAGATCATTTATACAGTGACACTTATAACAGCTTTAATCTACGTGCTGGTCTCTTTTATCAGAACTATGAAGTTGCACTTTACGTTAATAATCTCACTGATAACGATGCAGCGACAAGTAAATATGGCCTTGATTTCTTTAATCAGAATACCTTTAGAGCCTATCGCCTTAAACCCCGCACTATGGGTTTAACATTTAGAGTTGATTTCTAACCAGTTTGTCTCCAGCAAAGGAAAAGAGTGATCCCGGTGCTTTCTGCTCCCCCTCCCGCGCCGGGATCATTTCTTTATCCTTCTTCTCAGATAGAAAAGAACCGAGATATTACCGACATGGATGTATCAGCAATTAAATCTTCCAAACAGGTTGAAAAGCCTGTTTCGAAAGCTCCGAATGTATGCGGGGAAATAAACCCCTATATAAATGGTGTGTATATCGCATCATCGGGTACCAAAAAATTACAATTAGTAAATCCGGCCACAGGTCAGTCGACAATTAAGATTCCTGCCGGTACCGAGTTAGATGCACTGCGCGCAGTGGCTTCGGCAAAGGCGGCCTTTATGGACGGCACCTGGCATGCAATGTCGAACTCATCAAGATGCGCCATTCTGCATAAATTTTCCAGACTGGTTGATCAGCATGCGACGGAACTGGATAGGCTTGACGCTCTTGATATGGGCAAGCCAATTAGTATCGAGTTTGCCAATGCCGCGGCCTCAGCAGGGTTGATTCGCTACTGTGCCGATGCTGTAGAAAATATAATCAGCTCAGCCTACAGTAGTGATAAGAGCTGTTTTATCGCTCAGCAGCGGGTGCCTAGAGGTGTGGTAGCCGCAGTAGTTCCTTGGAATTTCCCGACGATGAGTGCCGTATCGAAAATAGCACCGGCACTGGCTGTGGGTAATACGGTTGTTCTCAAACCTTCAGAGTATTCGCCCCGATCAGCAGCGCGCCTTGCTGAGCTGGCAACAGAAGCTGGCTTGCCATCTGGTGTATTAAATGTGGTGCAGGGCAGTGGTGATGTTGTCGCTAAAACATTAGCGCTGCACCAGGATGTGAATATGATTGCTTTTACCGGGTCTACCGTTGTTGGCAAACTTATTCTGCAGCATGCCGGGCAGTCGAATATGAAGGTTGCCCACGTTGAATGTGGTGGAAAATCGCCACAGATTGTATTTGCCGACTGTCATAATCTCAATGAAGTCGCAGACAATATCGCCGAGTTAATTCTGCTAAATCAGGGGCAGCTCTGTGTCACTGGCTCGCGTATTCTTGTCGAGCAAAAAGTCGAGCTTCCCCTAATTGCAAAAATTGTAGAACGCCTCAAGAAGGTGGTTCCTGGCGACCCATTAGATCCAACCATTAGCTATGGGCCAATGGCCAATAAACAGCAGATGGAGAAGGTACTTAGTTATATTGAAAATGGAAGCAATACGGCAACTCTAATGTTTGGTGGTAGACGACTGCTGCCTAAGTCAGGCGGCTATTTTGTCGAACCGACAATATTCGGCAATGTAGATCGTGACGACCCCCTTTTTCAGCACGAAATTTTTGGCCCAGTACTCACCTTTACCCGATTCAGAACAGTCGAAGAAGCTATTCAAATTGCTAATGACACGCCTTATGGACTGGCTGCTTATGTGTGGACAACCAACCTTAATAATGGGTTACGGCTGTCAAAGGAAGTGCAGGCAGGGATGGTTACGGTTAATGGTTCATTGCCTAAAGGTGAGGGATCTGAAGCTATTTCTACAGAGCCTTATGGTCAATCTGGTGTAGGAACTGAGTTTGGATTGGCCGGATTAGAGTCTTATACAAGGGCGCAGGTAGGTTGGTTTAATCATGGCTGAGATGGGTTTTGATAAAGGTTTAACCCTACGTCGTCTTCTCGCCTTTGCCGGGCCGGCGATGCCATTAGCGATGCTAACTACCCCAGTGATTAACTATCTACCAACTTTTTATGTCACAGAGGTTGGAATAAGTCTTTATTGGACGGGCTTGGCTTTTATGTTGGCCAATATTTGGGATGGATTAACTGATATTTATATTGGGACGTTAAGTGATAAAACTCGCCATCGTTTTGGTAAAAGAAAGATTTGGATGTTGCTAGGATTACTCCCCTTATTGATAAGTACTTATTTTTTATTTAATGCTCCGATTGGTTCTGGTAAGCAGTATCTGATTGTTTGGATTTCGATTTTTTATGTCTTTTGGACTGTGGTTCAAGTCCCCTACATGGCTTGGGGGGCAGAGCTGACAACCAGTTATAGTGGTAGAAGTAGAGTGTTTGGGTTCCGAGAAATGGGTACTACGATCGGAATATTTTTAAGTGCAGCACTACCAATGCTATTTCTTTCAAGTGATGCAAAAATGAGCGAAATACTTCGTCTTCTCTCCTACTGCATTATTATGTTTCTTCCGGTTTTGATTTTCTTTGCACTCTATTTTGTGAAAGAAAGACCACAGGCTTCTTCACGAGCAGTACCTAGTGGGGGGCTTTTAAGCGCTGTTAAAACCAATGAAGCATACTTGCGATTTCTTATTTATCACTTCACTTTTACCCTTGGGGTAAGCATCTTTAATGCAGTTATTGTTCTATTTATACAATACCATTTGGATTTGCAAAACTCGTTTATATCTTTGGTGTTTATTGCCTATGTAGCTGCAATTATTGGTATACCCATCTGTGTTAGATCTGCATATCGTTTTGGTCGCCATAAAGTACTGGCAGTTTCTGTGCTCCTAACTTCTTTATCTCTCGCATGGATGATGGTGATCCCAGCTTCCAATTATTGGAGTGCTGCGACTTGTTTTATTCTTTTGGGGTTTTCTACATCTGCTGCATGGGCTATGCCACCAGCGATTGTAGGGGATCTATCAGATCTGGGTAATTTCAAAGGTTATGGAGAACAAACAGCAACCTATATGGCAGGATTTAATTTGGTATATAAGCTTGGAATGGGAATGGGTGTGGGAATAGCGCTACCACTTTTACAGTATTTAGGTTTTGAAGCTAATTTGGTTGTCAGTGCCGAGAATAGTGTTCCATTGCTATTGGTCTGCTGCATTATTCCCATTGTCATTATGACTGCCAGCGTAATTCTTATTTGGAATTTTCCTATCAATGCTCACAGTCACTCAATTATTAGAAAGGGGTTGCTTAAGCGTGACTCATCTCTGGTAACTGTTGGTAACGCGACTGATCAATTACCACTTTTAGTTAAATATTCTTTAACGAGCGATGAACATTTAACTGAACCAACTAACAGCAGGGATTTAAATGAATATAACCAACAATCATGAAAAGTCGCTTACTTTATTAAAAAAACAGAGGAGTCATTTGTTATTTATATTGAGTAATGCACATCTTGGATTGCAATCCGAATTTGTTGATTGGTCCAAAAATAATTATCAAAAAAATCTGCAGACATTGGATGCTGTGTTGACAGTTAATCATTTTGAGAAGCATGAAATTGATGTCACTGAAGGTGCTTATGAAAAAATAGATTTTGAGTACCTTAGCATTATTGAGCTCTGTCTAGACGGGGCGGAGCAGTCTGAGTCTATTATCGACATGATTCAGCAGTTATATGAAGCTGAGCCTTCAGCTCAACAGCCCACTGTTTGGCTCTATTATCCAGTTAGCGAGAAGGTCGGGCGTTCTCCCATAGCCGGCAAAGAGATGCTAACGCTGGCTTTTGCCAACCCATTGCCCGGCACTGATCTTGAATTTAAAGAGTGGTATTGCACTCGGCATATTCGCCACGCCCTAAATGTCCCCGAGTTAGTTAGTGGTCAATGTCTGGAGCTCACAGGCTACCAAAAAACAGGCTCCAGCCCCCCTAAATACAGGATGATCGCAGTTTATGAGCAGGAGGGTACTCCTGAGAAAATGATTGAAAGCTTCCAGCGATTACCTGAAGAAATTTTTGACTTTCCTATGCTTGATCTAGTGAATTTTGCAGAATGGGTATATCGCCCTATGTGTGAAGTTCCTTCTTTGGCTTGCGAATAAATACTCGTACTTAAAAAGGGGGAAGTCTATGTGGGATTACATTATTGTTGGAGGAGGTTCAGCCGGTTGTGTGCTTGCCAACAGGCTATCGGAAAACGTTAATAACAGGGTTTTACTGCTCGAAGCAGGAATGCGAGGCAAAGAGTCTTTACCTGTGGTCAAAGCTCCCGGTGGAGTTCTCTATCTCACTGATAGTCCACTCTTTAACTGGGGTGATGTTATGCAGCCCGATCCAACTATCAATGATTATCGTTGTAGGCTAAGTGCTGGAAAGTTACTTGGCGGTGGCAGTTCGATCAATGGAATGATGTTTATAAGAGGTAACGCTGCTGACTATGATCATTGGGAATCTCTTGGAAATAAAGGCTGGTCTTATCTTGATATATTGCCATTCTTCAAAAAGATAGAACACACGAATATAGGTTCTGATGAGTACCGTGGTCGCTCTGGCCCCCTTGGTGTTGAATATGCAACGCCCATGCTGGAAGTGTCCAAACTGTTTATAAAAGCTGCGATTGAGAGTGGTATTCCCTATAACCCAGATATTAATGGTGAAAAGCAGGAGGGTGTTTCATCAACTCCTTGTTCCACATACAAGGGGATTCGCCAAAGTACCGCTATTACCTATTTAAAGCCAGCGAGCAAGCGAAAGAATCTCAAGGTTATTACTGGGGCTTTGGTAAGCCGGATTATCTTCGAAGAAAAAACAGCCGTAGGGGTAGAGTTTAAAAAATATGGGAAGGTCTATGTAGAAAAAGCCTCTGCAGAGATTATATTGAGTGCCGGCGCAATCCGTTCACCGCAGATTCTTATGCTGTCAGGCGTTGGCCCGCAAGAACAGCTCACAGAACAGTCTATAGATATTGTTCAGGATCTCCCTGGGGTGGGTGAAAACCATATGGAGCATCCTGCGGCCTATATGATGTATGAGATGTCTTTACCAACTTGGTCATCGGAGGTGTCTTTACTCAAACAGCTGTTACATGGTTCAAACTGGTTGTTTCGCAAGCAGGGGCCGGCTAACTCTGGAATGTCTCAAGCGGTAGCTTTTATTCATTCAGCTGATAACAACAGCAGCCCAGACTTGCAATTATCATTTATTCCCTTCGGATTGGATCCTAAAAACAAAAAAGACAATATTCGGGGCCGGGAGGTCGCGCTTGTGATAGTCAATGAGTGCCGACCCCAAGGTCGTGGACAGCTTAAATTGGCGTCAAAAAAACCAAAAGATTACCCGCTAATCTTTCCTCAAATGTTGGGTTCACGACAGTCTATAGAAAAACTAACTGATGCTGTTCAGCAGGTAAGAAACATATTTTTATCACCCTCAATCAAGTCTTTTGTGTGGAAGGAAATTTCTCCTGGCGAAAAAGTAAAAACAAATTCAGATATTCAGCAGTGGCTGCACCAGACGGTTATTGACACTGTTCACCCCTGCGGAACATGCAAGATGGGTATTGACAATCTCGCGGTTGTCGATGAGAGGTTGCGGGTTCGTGGATTGAATAATTTGCGAGTTATAGATGCATCTATTATGCCAACTATCACCTCAGGTAATACCAATGTGCCAACCATTATGATTGGTGAGAAAGGTGCGTCGATGATTATTGAAGATAACCATTGTAAAAGTGAGCAAGTGAACAGGGTTGCAGACAAGGAGCAGTTTGATAATGCCAATAAAACGTAGTCGTAAATTTAATAGTAATACAACTAGGGGGTCATGGATTGCGGTTTTTTCGATGTTAATTTCCGCTGTGGTAATTTCTGAAGAAAACTACTTATCTCCTATTAATGATAAGTTTCCGAAAAACGTTTATTGGGGCGATACCCATTTGCATACAAATTTATCTATTGATGCTTATGTATTTGGCAATACAAGTATTGGTCCAGACGAGGCATATCAGTTTGCTCAGGGTAAGTCGATTAAGGCTCATAACGGCATGACCGCCAAGTTAAGTCGTCCGTTAGATTTTTTGGTGATTTCGGATCATGGGTTTAATTTGGGACTGATGGCTGGTCTGGGTTCTGCGGCGCCGGATCTGTTGGCAACAGAAACCGGTGGCAGGCTCTACAAAGAATATCAAAGTATCCTTAATCAGGGTGCGCCATCTATTTGGACACCTTCGACAAATGAATTTGTCGATACCATCTACCATGAATCTGAAGGCAGGGCGATTGCTGAACCCATTAGAAAAACGACTTGGCAGAAGGTCACTCAGACTGCGGATTATTATAATAATCCGGGAAAATTTACCGCTTTTATTGGCTATGAATGGACATCTTCAGGTTCTTCGCCATCTGGAAATTTACATCGGGTAGTGGTATTCGATGGAAATTCTGAAATCGTAAGCAAGGTACTGCCATTTACAGTTTACGATAGTACCAACCCCGAAGATTTGTGGGATTATTTTGATCGTTACCATAAAACAACCGGTGGCGATGTTCTGGCTATTCCCCATAACGGTAACCTCAGTAATGGTGAAATGTTCCCGATTGATATCAGGGGGAATCTTATGCAGGCAGACTACGCAAAGGCTCGCAGTCGTTGGGAGCCTCTCTATGAGGTTATCCAAGTTAAGGGTGATAGCGAGACTCATCCACTGCTTTCACCCGACGATGAGTTTGCTGATTATGAAACATGGAATGGTTGGGAGGGCGCTAAAAGCATAGTGCCGGAAACTGGCGATAAGCTTATCGCTCGCAAGATGTCTGAATATGCGCGCTCAGGTTTGCAGTTGGGTCTCTCAAAGCAGGCTGAACTGGGTGTAAATCCCTTTAAATTTGGCCTGATAGGGAGCACGGATTCACATACCGGATTGAGTACTGCCGATGAATATAATTTTTGGGGGAAATTTACCGAGCCTCATCCCGAGAGGATCGTTTCCCCATCCTGGGAACCTTTTGTCTGGAAGTATGGTGAAGAGCCTTACGATTGGGCCATGTCTGCTGCAGGTTATACAGCTGTGTGGGCTGAAGAAAATACCCGGGAATCCCTGTTTGCAGCAATGAAACGCAAAGAGGTCTATGCATCAACAGGCCCACGTATCACCATACGTTTTTTTGGCGGATGGGACTATCAGTCTGTTGATGCGTTATTGCCTAACTTTGCACAGGTTGGTTATAGCAAAGGGGTTCCCATGGGTGGTGATTTGGTTAATGGGGCTAGGGGTAAGTCGCCTAGCTTTTTAATTCGAGCGTTAAAGGATCCCGATGGTGCAAATCTTGATCGAGTTCAGGTGATCAAAGGTTGGCGTGACAGTAAAGGCCAGTTACATGAAAAAGTTTACAACGTGGCTTTATCTGATGATCGTGAAGAAGGCCCCTTGGGGAAAGTACCTCTTGTTGGTAATAGTGTAAATATTAAAGATGCTAGCTATACCAATAGTATTGGTGATTCTGAGCTGGCAGTGGTCTGGGAAGACCCTGATTTTAATCGAAACGAACTGGCTTTTTACTACCTGCGTGTTCTTGAGATTCCCACGCCGAGATGGACAGCCTATGATGCTAAGTTCTATGACGTAAAAACGGTGCTAAGTGAAACGCCGATGATGACTCAAGAAAGGGCTTATAGTTCACCTATCTGGTATACACCTTAGCCATGCAATAGCTTTTTAAGTGGTATTTTGTAATGTTCAGTATAAAATTTAAATTGTTTACGAATATCCTTATCAGTTAGGTTGAAGTCAGTTTCTGCGTATGTATGTTTGCCTTTATGGCGGGGTCTTTGATCCAGATAGGTTTTTATTTTGCCCGGCATATCTGGATTGAAGTCTAAATTAAGTTGTTGGTAAATTGATTTGATCACAGCTATAGGATCTTTCATAAGTTCATCAAAGAGGACGTCGGTAATTTGGTTATTCGGAATTACACCGTTCTCACGCTGTCTAATTACCTGTTCTAGGCAGTCGGACATGAAGACCATTGCATTGCGATAGCTTTTTTTACCATTCAGCTTTTCGTAGAGACGTTCAAAGCATCTCAGATGATTCAGCAGGGATGGGATGGAAGTGGTGGGGTCTCGGTGCAGATGTATTACCCTGGCATCCGGGTAACATCTAAATAGACTATCTAGATGAAAAAGATGAGAAGGGCATTTTAGCAACCATTTCATTTTAACTGTCTGGTGTTGGAGAGTCTGTAAAACCAGCTTGTGCCAAGAGTAATTATAGTCACTACTGAGCTGTGAAAAGTGTGCAGAGAAGGGTTTTTCGGCATAAAAATCAGGTAGTGAATTTCCCAGAACATTGTTAGCAATCATCCAACATTCAGCCGGTAAACTAGCTCTGTTATCATGGGTTTGTCTTATTTCCGGTTCTATATCCATAGTCAAATCAAGCATACATTCGCCAATATTTTGCCGAGATTGAGCTAAGTTGTCTGTAGATTTGACTGGTGAGAATATTTCGTAGCCGAGTGGTGCCCGATTCTTCTTATCTAGAGAGAGTAAAGCAAACAGAATAGTTGTTCCGGTTCGTGGCAGACCAGTGATTATTAATGGGCTTTTAATTGACTCATTTTTAATTGATGGAGACTGTTTTAGCTTGGCAATTAGCAAGAGGCGGTTTTTAAGAGACAATAAAAATTCTGTCTTTTTTAGGAGTCGCCCCAGAGTTAAAGAGCGCTTCAGGCTGTTGAAATTAGAAATATCGTTATAAAAACTGTTTTTCCAATAATCGTCGCCAAAATCGCTAAGTGAGGTATCTTCTTGCGCCTGTCGAATTAGACTTTCTGCATTTATAGGAATCAGATTTTCAGCGCCCCCTGCAGCATCACCCAGATAATTAAGCCTTTTTAAAAAACCTAAATTACTCATTCTTTCTCCATAAAGTAGCTATATAGTGATTTGGGCGGCATCAAATCTGGGCATAACCGCCATCTACTGCGATATCTGAACCGTTGATGTAAGAGGCATCCTTAGAGGCCAAGAATACTGCTACTGCAGCTATTTCATCTGCATTGCCCATGCGATTTAGCGGGGTGATGCTGTTATAGGCCTCTATTGACTCATCGAGAACCTGTTGTGAAAAACCGTCCCGATGCAAAAAGGGGGTATCTACTCCTCCGGGACTGATGGAGTTGACTCTGATGCCATGGGGAGCCAATTCGACAGCTAGTCCCCTAGAAAGTGAGCGCACTGCTGCTTTGGCTGCACTGTAAATAGTTAGCCCAGCTAGCCCTTTTTTGTTGGCGGCGGATGACATCAATATAATTGATCCGCCAGCTTTTAAGTGTCTAATCCCCTTATGTACGGTGAAGTAGGCTCCCTTAAAGTTGATGTTGCTGACGGTATCGAAAAAGGTTTCGTCAACATCGTCTATATGTCGCTCTTTTCCTTCTCCAGCATTGGCAATTAAGCAGTCGATCATGCCAAATCTTTTTTCAGTTTCTAAAAATAGATTATCGATATCGGACATATTTTGAATATCTCCCTGAATAGCAAGGGTATCGCTATTTAATTGGTTCAGCGCCCTGTCGAGAGTTTTTTTGTTGCGCCCAAAGATTGTCACAAAGGCTCCCTGCTGCTGGCATAAGCGTGCAGTTGCCAGACCAATTCCGCTATTTCCGCCAGTGATAACAACGACTTTATTTTTTAATCTGTTCATAATGATTCTCTTCTAAATATTTAGGCTGACTATTCTTTGCTTGAGTTGGCCGAAACAGGGCGATAAACCCATTCAGCAAACTTGACCAGATCAAGGCTTGGAAAATCTAATAGTTCTTCTGGCAACTTATGAAAACTCTCGATCATTTCTTCGGGAGTTCCCTCCTGCTCATAGATTGCAATCATGCTGTACTCAGTCGGTGTAGAGCCGGTCGGTTGATAACAGGTGCGCTCAAAACATTGGCCACTGACGATTTGTGGGACATTTAATGCATGTCGTATATGCCTTGTGCAGTACCATTCGCGGAATTCACTGTCAGTACCAGGCAATGCATTTGCAAAGGCCAGTGTTAACATAGAGTGATTAATACTGGCGGGGCGACCAACTTTCTCGCTGGCCGGGTAGTACAGCCAAAGAGCTGGTGTATCAGCTGAAGGCTCTTCGAGGTGCCAGCGCATAATTTCATCTGCTAACCCCTGAGCTTGCTGTGCGCCGTCAATTGAGAGCTCAATAATGGTCAAATACTGGTAGGGAATGTTTTGGTATGCCCCTTCAGTAACATCAATATCGTGTTTTTCAAGCAGTTTGCTATTGAGTACAGTGTTGTACTCAGCAATTTTTTTGTTCAAAAAGTTAATGTTCCAAGCACTAAATTGATTCTTTTGTCCGCGCTGTGAATTACATAAAACAAGCATTAAATGACTGCGTTGATATTTGCTTATCTGCAGTGGCGTCAGTGCTTGAGATTCCTTTTTCTTATCAGTTTTTGTCATTGATCTTCCTTAATTCTGAGCAAGTAAATTGATTTTTCCCGGCTTTCCTAAGCGGTCACCGAGGAGGGGATAAAATCACTATCAACCAAATACTCCAGATAGGTCTTAATCAAATCCCGATCGACCACCGCACAATCAACCTTTTGTTTAAACAGCGTATCGAGCATGGGTAAGTAGCCATCATCAAAGGTAAATTGTTCTGAGAAACAGCTCTCTTCCTCACTGGGTTGATCATCCAAATAAAGTCCTGCCAGAGTTTGAAATTCTTTTGATTCAGAGTTTTCAGCGCGGTGATCCTTAAGTTTTGTTTGCCACTGACTGAGTGAGACAACCTCAAGGCTGTAGCCAAACTCTTCCAGGGCGGCAATAAGTTCACCCCACTGCATAGGTCTTGGGCTGACGATATCAAAGCTCTGGTTAACCGATTTCGACTGTTTAAACAGGGTGACTATGGCTCTACTAACAAAGTCGACTGGGGTTAGGGTAGGGGAGCATATTTCTGCCAGACCATCGCTATTCGGTATACAGTTAAGTGCGATACAGCCTTTTATTAACAGGCAGATACGGTCTTTGTTATTTGAGATGCCCTGTTCATCGCCGCTGACCATACCCAGTCGGTATATAGAGACTGGGATGCCTCTGCGATTGCCGAGCTGAACCATTTTTTCTGCAGCATATTTACTCAGGGGATAACCAAATTCTTTGCCATTGGCGAGTCGTTTAAAGTCGTCTGGGCTGACATCGTCGTTGTTAAGGATGGAAATATGCCGCACTGACTTGATCTTGTGGGTGGTGGCAAGACGCAATACTTCGCGGGTGCCTCCGACATTGGCGGCTTTTAATATATCGTAGGGATAGACATGATTAACCCAGGCGCCGTTGTGAAAGATGATATCGACGCTTTTGGAGAGATAGTCAAAAGCAGCGTTGCTAAGGCCGAATTGCTGTTCCGAAAGGTCGCCGAGAACTGGCACTATACGGTTGCTAAAGCCGCTTCTGTAGAGTCTATAGTGGGTTAGTTTTTCTCTGATGCGGGCGCGAGCCTGAACTGGAGAGTCGGCTCTAATAAGGCAATAAATTCGCGCTTTAGTCTGCTCGAGAAGTTCTTTGAGCAGAAATGTGCCGACAAATCCGGTACATCCGGTTAAGAATATACCGCTTGGGTTTCTTAGATCAGCCCATGGCTGTGTACCTATATTGATACTGCTATCCAACGAAATTTCGCTATCCAGTTTTATCATCTTGGCAGATTTCTTTGCACTTTCCATTAATTGAGTCAGGCGGGAAATAGTGCGCTGCTCGAAGAGGTCTTTAACGCTTATATTCAAGTTGTTTTTAGCGCACAGTGAAATAACTCGCATAACCGATATGGAGTTGCCGCCAAGATCAAAGAAGTCATGGTCGACGCTGATATTCTTTGCTGGCAGGGCAAGTACATTAGCCCATATAGCTGCCAGCTGTTTCTCTGTGGGTGTACTTGCGGAAACAAAATCATTTGATTCGAACAGGTAGGTGCTTGGGACAGGCAGAGCTTTGCGATCAATTTTTCCGTTGTTGTTGATCGGTAGTTTATCCAGCGGAATAAAGATCGAGGGAATCATATAGCTTGGCAGTATGGATTTTAAGTCACCGCGCAGCTGCTCAATGTTTATGCTGTTGCCCTGCTGTGCGATGACATAGGCGGCTAGAAAGTGATTGCTGCCGCTTTTATCGCGGCTGTGGGCAATCACAACAGCTTCGCTAATATAGGGTAGGGCATCAATATGGGTTTCAATTTCGCCTATCTCTATACGGAAGCCTCGAATTTTTATTTGGTTATCGATGCGCCCACAAAAATCGATACTGCCGTTTTCTTGATAGCGGGCAAGATCACCACTCTTGTAAAGTCGCTGCCCGGGTTCTTGGCTAAATGGGTCGGGTATAAATTTTTCAGCAGTGAGTGCAGGTCTGTGCATATAGTTGCGCGCCAATCCGTCGCCGCCAATATGCAGTTCACCGATAACCCCTACAGGTAGAGGCTTACACTGGCTATCGAGGATATAAGTGGTGGTATTACTTATCGGTCGGCCTATGGGAACTGCATTGAGGTTTTCGACGGTTTTTTTGTCAATCACTTCAAATGTCGTAAATGTGGTGTTCTCTGTGGGCCCATAGACGTTAATAAACAGGGTCTCCGGGCAGTGTTTTTGAGCGCACTTAATATGTTCAGCGGAAAGTGTTTCACCGCCGGTTATAACAAATGGCACTTTTTGCATTGTGCTGGGTTGTTCGTCGACCAGCATATGGAATAGTGAGGTGGTTAAGAACAGGGTGTCTATATTCTCTTCGCGAATAATGTTTTCTATTCCCTTCGGCGACAGTGTTGGCTCTGGGTAGATAACTAATTTGGCACCATTGAGCAGCGCAGCCCAAATCTCAAAAGTTGCGGCGTCAAAGGAAATAGAGGATGCGTGGAGTATGTTTTTTATTGGGTGCAACTGAAGATAGCTGTTGTTTTTAGTTAGTCTGGATACAGCTTTATGGGGTATTGCCACGCCTTTTGGCTGGCCGGTCGAGCCGGAGGTGTAATTGATATAGGCAAGGTTATCCTGGGTTACCGCGGTGCTCGGTGCGCTGAGGGGGTAGCCTTCAAGTTTTTGCCATTCACTGTCGAGACTCAGGGTGACTAATGGGGCGTTATCAAAGTCGATACTGGCGAGGCTCTGCTGGGTCAGCAGGTGCTGTATATTGCTGCTGTTAATCAGGTAATTGATTCGCTGTAGCGGGTAGTTGGTGTCTATGGGCACATAACAGCCGCCGGCTTTAAGTATACCCAGTATACCGATCACCATATCTGCACTGCGCTCAAGATAGAGTCCAACCGGCATATCCGGTTGAATACCACTGGCAATAAGATAGTGGGCGAGCTGATTGGCCATAATGTCTAGTTCATGGTATTTCACGACCTGATCTCGATAGACCAGAGCGATGGCATTGGGCTGCTCTGTGGCTTGTTGCTCAAAAAGTTGGTGAATGCACTTATCTTTGGGATAGTTAGTTTTGGTTTTATTCCAGCTATGGAGAATGGTTTTGCGTTCTCCCTCACTGAGCATTGAAAGGTTGGCAATAGGTTGCTCGGGGTTTTCGACGGCGGACTGAAGTAGTACTTCGAAGTGGCTGGCCATACGCTTTATGGTTGCCGGGTCAAAGAGGTCTGTGTTGTATTCGAAATGTCCCTTTAACTGGTCGTCAATGATTTCCAGCGACAGGGTGAGCTCAAACTTTGCTACTCCCATAGAGCGCGATGTGGCAGGCTCTGTGGGCTGTCCGGCCAGTTGATTATCTTCCAGATCAATACTGTCAAAGACCAGTGCTGCCTGAATCGGGTTGGCGTCTGCGGCTAGTACTCGTTTGTCTCTCAATGTATCAACCAGCTTTCCATAGGGAACCGGTTGCCGATAAAAAACTTCGTTGCTGAGACTGTCCAGAGTGGTTAGGAATTCACTAAATAACTGCTGTGGGTCTATTCTTGAGTGCAGAAGGGCGGTTTCGGCAAAGAAACCCAATAATTCGCTGGTGTTGTTTCCGGTGCGGTTGGCGACAATGCTGCCAACGACAATATCCCGCTGCCTGCTGTAGCGCATCAGCAGACTTTTGTAGGCGGCAAGTACCACAATAAAGGGTGATACACGCTGTTTCCAACTGGTGCTGACAAGGGTCTGAGTAACATTTTTTGTCAATTTGACTGATTGCCAGGCGCCAAAAGATCGCGGTACAAGGGGGCGGCTGCGGTCGAGGGGGATATCTAGTATTGGCGGTAAATTTTTCAGCTGTTGTGCCCAGTACTCAAGCTGTCGCTTGAGAGCTGTGCTGTGCAGCCAAGTTTTCTCTTGTAGGGCAAAGTCGCTGAGTTGAAATGGTAGCGGCTTAAATATCAGTGTCTTAGATAAGAGTGTCTTTGATAAGAGTGACTCATCCTGAGTGACTAGCTGCTGGTAAAGCTGATTGATCTCTTTGGGCAGTATTACAACGGCGCGGCCATCCATAATGATATGGTGAAAGGAGAATAAAAATAGCTGCTTGTTATCCGGTAGTTGCAAAACAGCAATGCGAAAAAGCGGGCCTGAGGATAGGTCGTAGATTGCCTGCCCCTGTTTTAGGCACTGATCATTTATTAATGTCTGCAGATTGTTTTTACTGTCACCGACTTTGATAACTGGTATTGATACGGTAAAGGGAGGCATAACTATTTGTTGAAGCTGTTCCTGTTTGTCGAGCTTAAAGACTGTGCGCAGCGCTTCATGGCGTTTCACGATGCTTTCAAATACGGTTTCGAGAGCATCAATGCGCAGTTTTCCATGCACCAAAACTTCAAGTTGTTCGTTATAGCTGTAGGCGGGCTGCTGAAGTTTACATTGATACCAGAGTCGCTCCTGGCCGTTGGATGCGATTGCCGAGGTGGATCCAGATTCTGATTTTGTTGCTTTTGCCATTGTAACTTCCCTGTATGCAAACTGAGTGAGTTGCTGTTGTTCGGTTGCATACTAGGTGGGGCGTATTTTTCGTACAAACTATATAGATAGAATATATTTAACCTTCTCTGAAAAATTACCGGCAAATAATTAACATATATTGATTGTTAGAAAATCATAAATTCCTAAACTGTAATCTGATTAAGCAGGCTATTTAAGGAGAGGAATTTGTGGCTGAGTTAAAGGAATACCTAAAGCGATCTCGGGATCGATATCCACAAAAAACGGCATTGGAAGTGGGCGATGATATTTTCACTTACGAGAGAATTTATACTCTGGCAGAAAGTTTTTCCGCTAGCCTAAGTGCATTAAAAATGGGTCGAGAGTCCAGGGTGGCGATTTGGCTGCCAAAGTCACCAGAGGCTTATATCAGTATTTTTGGCGCAGTGGAACATGGCTCGGCGTTTATTCCCATTGATATTTCTACGCCGGCTGAGCGGGTCAATTATATTCTCAACGATTGCAAGGCGGATATTTTAATTTGCCGGGCTGCGGATTACAGGGCTGGGTTTGAGTCGAAACTCTGTTCAATTAAATTGGTTATTCTGGTCGGCGATGAGCAGATGTCACCAGTTTATCCGCGCTGCCACTACCTGCGCTGGCCGTCGTTTATTGCCACTGAGTATGAGCAGAAAGAGCTAGTAAAGCAGCGTCTTAAACCCATTCATAATGGCAGTTTATCGTCGATTTGCGGGGAGGATATAGCCTATATATTTTATACCTCTGGCAGCACTGGTGTTCCCAAGGGGGTGGTGATTAGCCATAACGCTGCCTGTGCTTTTATCGACTGGGCAGTATCCTGTACTCAGTTAAGCTGTGTTGATCGCGTGGCTAACCAGGCTTCGTTGGGTTTTGATTTAACCACCTTTGATATCTTTGCCACGCTTTCCTGCGGGGCTACATTGATACCGGTTCCCGATTGGCCAATCGGGTCTGGCTATCCCTTTGCGCGGTTTATTGAAGAGCAGCGGATTAGTGTCTGGCAGTCGGTGCCCACTATTCTTGTGAAAATTTCAGAGTCCCAACTCAAGACATTATTCAATCTATCGAGTTTGCGCGTGGTTATTTTTACCGGCGAGCCTTTCTATAAAAAAGATCTAATTGAGTTTCAGCAATATGTGCGGGCTGCACAATTATTTAGCTGGTTTGGTTCCACTGAGTTGAATTCCTGTATTAGCCATCTGGTCACGGCAGATGATTTAGCCAGCGCAGAGCCGCTTCCAATTGGCCGGCCCTGTCCGTTTGCCAAGGCCAAGCTGGTGTGTGATTTTGGAAGTTCGATTGGTGAGTTGTTTGTCGCTGGGGAGTCGATGATGTCGGGCTATATGAAAAATGGTGAAGTCTGCCGCGATAAATTTGTTCGCGGCCTTGATAAGTCCGATGTTTTCTACCCAACCGGCGATCTAGTCAGTGTAAAAGACGGCCTGCTGGTTTACCACAGTCGCTGTGATTTGATGATTAAACGCAATGGTTATCGCATCGAACTCGGGGAGATTGAAAATAATGTTCTCAGCCACAGTGGTGTAGTTGAAACTGCCTGCGTTTATATGGATAGGGTAATTATTGTTTTTGTGGTGCCCTATGCCAATAAGCTGGTGGTCAGTGAATCAGTTTTAAGGGCGGGGCTTGCGTCAAAGATTCCCAGTTATATGCGTCCTGATAAAATTATTTTTCTCGAGCAGTTGCCAAAAACTCTGCGCGGCAAGGTAGATCGAAGGAAATTGCAGCAGCTTTACAAGCAGATATTGCTTGAACAATTGGCCAGTGAACCGGTAGATAGTAAACCGGTAGAAAGCGAACAGCAGGCCAGTAAAAAATTGTTATCTGGCGTTGTATCGCAAGCATAAAACAAGGAGTCGTTGAGTATGGCAATAGTAAGCAATCCCGTATTGGATGTTATTAGGGCAGAAGTAGGTTCTTTATTGTGCAGTCAGGCAAAAACCTCGATTGAGCGCGCCACCTTGATCAAGGAGCTACTCGACTCGCTTTTATTTGTCGGGCTTTTGGTGCGTGTGGAAAAGTATTTCTCAATTGAGATTTCTGACCAAACGATCTATGAAAATTCAATTATTACCTTTGGCGATCTTGCAGATTGTATCTATGTGCAGCAGTTGGCTGTCAATGATTAATCTGCGGAAGCTAGTTAGACAGGCCCGTTCATACAGGGCAGAAACGAGAACAGATATCTGCTAGCAGAGATTGTTGTTCATTTTAGAAAAGGTATTGAGTGTTTTTTTATAAGGAGTAGTAATAAGTGATCATTAGAAAATTAAAGGATGTTCTAGGTAGTGACCGTGAAGTTGATTGGGGCAATGGCACCAGCCGCAGGTTTTTGTTGGAAAAAGACGGTATGGGCTACAGCTTTACCGACACTATTGTTAAGGCGAATACCACTTCATTACTGGAGTATAAAAATCATATGGAGGCCTGCTACTGTATTTCCGGCAGTGGTCTGGTGGTAGAGGCTTCATCGGGAACAACCCATGAGATTGAAGTGGGCACTATTTACGCCTTAGACAAAAATGATGCCCACTATCTGGTTGCCAAGGATGAGGATCTGCGTCTGGTCTGTGTGTTTATGCCAGCATTGGTTGGCCATGAATCTCACAGTTTGGACGCAGAAGCGTCTTCGGCCTATTAACTATCTAGCACTAAACTATCTAGCACTAAACTATCTAGCACTAAACTATCTAGCACTAGTTAGGGCAGGCCGCTTTGCTGCCTGCCTGTTCTTTCTGTTCACAGGGCTCGGGGATATATTGCTTTATCCAGCTTACTATCCGCGCTGAGTGATCAATCCGCTCTGCAATTCCTCTAATACCATGACCTTCCTGAGGGTAGTTAACCAGAACAGATGTCACCTGATTTTCTAACAGTGCATAGTGAAACTGTGTGGCTTCAGCCGCTGGGGTACATCTATCGAGATTACCACAAACATTCAGTGTGGGTGTGGTTACCTGATGAGCGTGCATCACCGGGCTGCGCTGCAGATATTTCCCCTCGGGGTTGCTGTAATGATCATCGAGAAAAAGTGCGACAAAGTGAGAGATATTGGAGAGCAGATGTTGGCTGATATAGTTGATCATCGGTGCTGCAACCACTGCTGCGCAAAAGCGCTGATCCTGAGTAATTAACCAAGCTGCCATATAGCCTCCATAGCTGTGACCCATTACACCGAGACGCTGTGGATCGGCTTTACCCTCTTCGACCAGATGGTCGATACCTGAGAGATGGTCATAGGTATCTGCACCGCCCAGATCGCCCAACACCAATCTGCTGTAGCCCTGTCCTCGACCAGCACTACCCCTAGGGTTGGGTAGAAATACTGCGTAGCCTTTTTGCACTAGCATAAGGATATGCAGTCTCCGACCCAGCCAGTGGGGTCGCCACTGCCAGACTGGACCGCCGTGTAAGTCCATTACTGTGGGGTGGGGCGCAGAACCTTTTGGGCTGAGCAGCCAACCCTGTATTTCAAGGCCATCGGCTGCTGTCCAACTGATCTGTTCGGCACTGTCAATCGCCTCCGCCTGTTTGTTATAGCCCTGATCGAAACTTGTAATGCTGTGGTACTGCCCTTGGGTAATACGGGCTATCTCAGGGGCTTTAGAGAAGCTCTCAGCGATCATTAGGCAGTCGCCGTTGGCTATGCCAGAGACACTGATAAAGTGCCCGGAGCTGGTGATTTCGGAGCTGCACCAGAGTGTCTCACTGACGCCTTTGTTAGGGGATTGTGAGAGCTGATATTGCAAAATCAGAGTTTCAAAGCCGCGATGGCCGGCCAATAATAGTTGTCCCTCTGAGAGCCATTCGGTATAGCTAATATCCACATGGTTGGTGTTCAGGGAGCTGCGCTCTTTTGTATTGATATCAAGGGTAAAAAGATTTCCGGCGATAATATCGCGGTCACTTCCCAGCGCCTCGACAAAGGCAATGGTTTGCCCAGACGCTGATGCGGATAGGCAGGCTAGCTGATCTCTGGGTGTATGGAGTAATTCTGCCTCGCCGGTCTCTATATCAATAAGTTGTAATACGGCCGAGTACCATGCCTCTTCGTTGGGTGAGCTGGAGGTTATGGCGGCAATACGCTCTTCGCCACACCAGACTGCCTGCCAGATATTAATATCTGCTGCGGCAATTTTCTCAAGCTGATTGGTGGCTACTGTATAAATCCATGCCTGTCGCCAGCGATAGTCTTCATTGCCGGTTTCCACATTCGGCATCCAGTCGGGAAACTGCTCTGCGCTTGAGTCGGTTTTTACCGCGCCTTGGCCACTGCCCTTATCTGCTCCGTGGCCAGCTACAGTTAAAAGAATGCGGCTACTGTCTTGCGACCACTGCAACTGTTCAACCCAGCCTTCAACCTGAGGTGGGGTTAGCAGGTGGTTGCTGGCTCTATTGAGGATGCAGAGTTGTGGATTGGCGGCTCCGGCATAATCAGATAGAAAGGCGATGGAGTTTCCATCCGGTGAATATCTGGCCTGCTTTTGGCAGCCTGTTTGGCTGCTGATACGATCTATTCTTCCACTGGATAGGTTGATTTCAAATATTGTTGTGGTGACAGGCTGCTCTGGGGACTGTGAATTAATGCCTGTAAACAGGGCGTGAGAGCCCGCTGGAGAGGCTTGAATATGTTGTGCGTCATTGATGTCGGGGCTGCCGGCTGGCCATATTTTTTGATGTAATTGATGGGTTTCTCTGTAGATCGGGGTTTGACGAATATCCCTTTGCATATTTAGGTTCCTGTAGTGTTTTACCTGTTATGTCTTACCTGTATCTATGGCTTTGCGAACGCTCAATGGGCGCATATCAGTCCATATATTTTCTACCTCTGTCAGACATTCTTCTCTGCTACCAATATACCCGGTACTTTTCCATCCAGCGGGCAATTGGCTATCGGCAAACCAATAGGAGTATTGCTCTTCAGAATTTACTACGACGCAAAATCTACTGCGGTGTTCATTATTCGGGTTATTTTGTTGCTGGTTTTTCTTGGCCATTATTTGATTCCTTGTCGGTGATGTCCCTGAGAATCAATATGTTATGGTGCCTTTCTAAAAACCGTCAAAGCCTATATCTAATCTATTTCGGCTATATATTTACATACGTCAGCGCGGGCTTTTACCACACAAAATTATTGCTCTGCTGTGATTATTTTTGTCTGTGGATGGCGCTTTTGGCGATGACTGCCATGGTGACTATATGTGCAGATTGTTTTACGTAGTCGATGCTAAATTCGGTTGTTGTCGCCCAGCTGTCGTTAAGTCTTTTACTGGGTCGCAGAATAATTTTGTGGTCGCTGATGCTGTAGATAGTAAAGTCGTGAAAACTTTTTATATTGGCTGAGGGTGGTAATAAAGTTTTTGAATTAAGAGCTTTTGTATTGAGTGCTTTGAACAAACTCTCTTTAGCAGAAAAGGCCAGAGTGACTAGAGTACCAATGGTTAATTGATCAGATAAAAATTTTCTATCCCGTGGATGCAATACCAAATCTGCAATTTCTCCCGCTGCTTGATCTGTTAAAACCACTTCGCAGTCAATTCCCAAAGCGGCAAGGCTATGGCTTCTGCCGGTAACCGCCATTGCCCAGCCTTCACTGTGGCTAATTGAACCCACAACCCCTGTTGGCCATCGAGGGCTGCGATCTGACTGAATAGGTATCTGAATTTCACCGGCTGTGGCTGGTATCCGATAGAGATTTTTTAATGCCTGGGATGCACAGGTGCGTCCAGCAATAAATTCGCACTGTCTTTTGGCGCTAGTATCTTTTAGTTCGAGAGGCTGTTGAATGCCATAGCGGTTAAAACAGCTTTGCCTAAAATGTTGCCAGCTGAAGTTACAACCACAGTAGCTTAGTTCGCTGCCAATTAAACGGGTAAATCCAGAGCTGGAATTGGCAAAATCAGGTCTAATAATCGGAAGATTAAATGTGATATTTTTCAGCAATTTTATAACCGTCTGCTATTGGTCGGATAAGTCTAGGGTAGGACTAATCAATAGAGGTAGTTATATAGCCTGTATATATGAATGATGTTAAATAGTTTATTTCTGTGCTTTTGTGTGCAATTTCAGCATATATGCACAATATATTCTTCAATTTAATTGAGGGTTTTGAGCTGAAAGCCATGTTATGTATAGCTTTTAGCCGTGTTGCACATAAATGTCGGCTAGCCATAAATAATGGCAGGATACTGTAATTTATGTACACTAAACCCTGTTGAATCTTGCCTCTGATATTGCTCTCGCTCAAGGATTTTGAGTCTGAACTGTACTGTCTTGATATTTGATGATGTTAATTCGACTGGGTTTTTAAATGGAATTTATAGGGCGACAGGATGCAAAGTAAATCTGATAATTCAAATATTATTAAACGTGTATACAAGAGCCTCAAGGGCTCGGTCATTTCTAATCAGTTTCCCGCTGGAGAACGTTTAAATATCGAAACACTCGCTGAGGATTTGCGGGTTAGCATTACACCGGTTCGAGAGAGTCTTTTACGTCTGGTTGCCGAAGGGTTAATTGTGACGGTTCCAAAGATGGGATTCTTTATGAAAACTCTCTCGGAGGCAGATATTCGTGATCTCTATGAATTAAACCATGTGCTGGTTGATTGGTCGGTCAGTTGTCTGATCGCCGATGCTATTCCCGGTTCTGTAATTGGTGTACCGGAGCTATGTGTGCTGAGTAAAAAGCTGACTCTTCTTAAAGCGCCCTCGGATGAGGTGATTGCCAATTCAGTGGGACTACTGTTTGAAGCCTGTGCCAAACGCTCTGGCAATAGCGAGATTCTTCTGCGAGTTAAAAATGCCAACGACCGATTAAATTATATTCGTATCTGTGAAGCGCGAATGCAAACTGCGCCTTTGGATCCGCTGTTGATAATTTTGCAATTGGGGTCGGAGGGTAAATATGATCAATTAAGAACTGCTCTGAATACCCAGTTTAATCTTAGTTTACGGTTGTTGCCCCATGTTATGCGTCAGGGGATTTTCCCGCCGGTTGCTGTTTCGGAAGAGGTTGTGGTCGAGAGTCTGGTTCACGAGCCAAAGCGCGATTGGCGATAAGCGGCATTTCCCCCCTTTTATTTTGATTACTGGTCTCTGTTGACAAGATTCCTGATCTGGCTAATTATCTGTGGCTATACTTTTTATTAGCTAAGGGCTTTTTACCAACGCTAAAGGCTTTTTATACGCTAAAGGCTTTTTACAGGCTAAGGGCTTTTCATTAGCTAAGGGCTTTTACCACAGCAAATTCATCAGGGGATTTTTCCATGACCAATCAGAATGCGCGCACCACAGAGGGTAGAGGACAGCTCTACAACAGTATTTTAGACACTATCGGCAATACACCCTGCGTCAAGATCAATTCACTGGCGCCGGCCGGTGTCGATCTGTATGTCAAAGCGGAGTTTTTTAATCCGGCGGGGTCGGTTAAGGATCGTCTGGCGATTAGTATTATTGAAGAGGCAGAGCGCAGTGGTGAGCTTAAGCCCGGTCAGACTGTGATTGAGGCAACCAGTGGTAATACGGGCGTAGGTCTGGCTATGGTCTGCGCGGCCAGGGGCTATCCCTTTGTGGCGACAATGCCGACCAGCGTCTCTATTGAACGACGTAAACTGATGCGTTTTTTCGGGGCCAAGGTTATTTTGACTCCCAAGGCCGATAAGGCGATGGGCTGCTATCTTAAAGCGGTCGAGCTGGCCGAGGCTAATGGTTGGTTTTTGGCCCGTCAATTTGAGACTGATGCCAATGCGAAGATTCATGAAAACACGACAGCTCGTGAAATTCTCGCGGACTTTGCCGATAGCAATCTCGATTACTGGGTAACTGGTTACGGTACTGGTGGCACCTTTGCCGGTGTCGCGAAACAGTTAAAACAGCAGCGCCCAGAGACAAAAATTATTCTTAGTGAGCCAATTAATGCACAGCTAATTGAAAGTGGTACTGCCCAGGAGCGCGCTGCAGATGGATCGCCCTCCGGCAGCCATCCGGCTTTTGAACCTCATATGATTCAGGGCTGGACACCGGACTTTATTCCTCAGGTTCTTCAGGAATCTATCGATAAAAATCGCTTTGACCAGCTGGTGCCAATTGCGGCAGAGGATGGTATTGAAGCCTCAAAGTTGCTCGCCCAAAAGGAGGGGATCTTCACGGGTATATCTGGTGGCTCGACCTTTGCCGTGGCCCTTGATATAGCCCGGAATGCGGCGCCTGGTACGGTTATTCTCTGTATGTTGCCGGATACAGGTGAGCGCTATCTGTCCTCGCCACTGTTTGAGGATGTCGGTGAGGATATGAATGCCGATGAAGTGGCGCTATCCGAATCGACGCCGAGCTTCCATTTAAACGAGTAAGCTGCTTTTTATTGGCTCAGGGCTGTTTATTGGCTCAGGGCTGTTTATAGCTCAGGGCTGTTTATTGGCTCAGGGCTGTTTCTGTTGGCGCTTGGCAAAAGCTTCGAGCTGTTCTTCTGTTGCCGGTGGTTGGTGATTTTCCTTCCACTGGCTGTAGGGCATGCCATAAATAGCTTCGCGGGCCTGGTCATGGCTTATGTCCACGCCGCGCTCTTCGGCTTCGGCCAGATACCATTTGCTTAAACAGTTGCGACAAAACCCCGCGAGTATCATTAAATCAATATTCTCCACATCCTTATTATCATCCAGATGTTTTAGCAGTCTGCGAAAGGTTGCGGCTTCCAGTTCGGTGGCGGTTGTCATAATGTTTCTCTTTGGCTTTGTTTGTAAAAAATGTGTGATCAAAAAAGTTGAATGGGGTCTATAACGAGTTAGACCGGCGGGTCTTATTCTACGTCAATCCCCGCATTGAGATACTATATGATCAATCTTATTCACAACCAAAGCTTCTCACAATAAGGTAATAATTTATGCAATCCGAGCCTTCCTCACTGGATGCCAGCCCAGGTATTGACGATGGCGCCTATATACTCGATGGCGTTATAAGAACGGTTGAGGGTGAAACCTCTAAACTGTTGCGCGACCAGATGAAGATATATGCCAATAACCGCTTTATGTTTGCCTTTTTCGACGAGCAGACAAATATGATTGATGCGGCTACTGGCTATGCCCATTGGGTCGATGGTGTTTTGACTGAAACCCCGATTGCCAATCAGGAA
>Ga0115549_1000257_pt1 | contig 34017 bp, 31 predicted proteins | sample COGITO_mtgs_1004_2_FD_87176 | JGI IMG/M metagenome (GOLD analysis project Ga0115549, IMG submission 87176) | Pelagic marine microbial communities from North Sea - COGITO_mtgs_100430 | ecosystem: Environmental > Aquatic > Marine > Epipelagic | place: Germany:Helgoland, sampling site Kabeltonne...
AGGGTGCGCAGGGGCCAATCCCAACATCATAAACAGTGGGCGTCGTACAGTGCGTACAAGCGTCGTGTTGGCGGCGACCTGTCCGTATCAGCATCTCGTGTGGCGTTCAGCGTGGGTTGCTGCGCTACGCGGTGTTTTGAGCGTTTTTAATGCGAAAAGCGTCGTAACGAAGTACTGCGAAACTCCATTGACCGTCAGGCTGAGAGGTATGCCTTAGAAGGTTACTACTGAGACTTCCGCAAAGCGGTCGTTGATGCAGGACGCAGCTAACGGCAGTTGCGAGCCCATTGCGGTAGTGCCAAATCTTCGCTGCGCGCGCTCGCAGCGTCGGACATGCTGCAAGTGCTAAATCATCCGCGCTGCCACGCGGCGGGAAAACCGGCCATTCATGCAAGACGCAGCAAGACCAACTCGGCGATCTCATAGACTGCCGCCGCTCTTCTTCCGACTCGGCGTTAATTTCGTGTGCGAGCGCAGCGAATGGCGGTTATGAGCCAATTCGGAAGTGACGAAATCCTGCTGCGTGCGCTCTCAGCGCGGAATTCCGCTGCGCCGCCGCAAAGTATCCACTGCATCGCAGAGGCAAATGCGGTCATTGAGGTAGCGTTCAGCAATTCAAAAGCAATGAATTTACACAGTGCGGGACAGAGCCACCACGAAGTCAAACCGGTCTTTCGGTTCAAATCCAAGTTTTCCGTCACTGATTGCGCATAGCCGGAATGATAAACGTGAAAACTCCATTAGCTTACTATAACTGGCTGAAATCACTAATAAGAAACGACTGGCCCACAGACTCTCCGGCATCTTTGTTAAGATTTACTTACGATAATCGTTATTTTTTATCGCTTTATGTTAGCTGAGTTGTTCATGTAAGTTCCGTTGAAAAGCGAAGCTGTGATTGGAGCTGATTTTGTCCAACGACGTAAAATATATGGACGTTGCAATCTGGCGGGGTGATGCTGATGGAGGTGCTTATGAGAACTTTCAAGTGCCCGCGCAAGACAATCAGACAATCCTAGATGTTGTATCTTGGGTGCAGCAAAACGCGTCCTCAACCCTGACATATCGCTACGCGTGCCGCGTTGGTATGTGTGGGTCCTGCGCGATGATGGTCAACGGTACACCACGCTGGACGTGCCGGACCCATGTCAAGAAAGTGCTGGATGGCAATAAGCTGACTGTCGGACCTCTGCGCAATCTGCCAGTGATCAAAGATCTCGCGACGGATATGGACCCGTTTTTTGACAAATGGGTCGCGGCTGAAGGCGTGCATCACCCAAGCAAGACGCGTGATGATCCGGTTGAGCAGATCAACCCTGAAAGCAGCGCCCGCGTCGAGGCCAGCACAGGTATCGAATGTATCAACTGTTCGATTTGTTATGCGTCCTGTGACACCGTTGCGGGCAACCCTGATTACCTTGGGCCAGCGGCGCTGCAGCGCGCATGGACGCTTTATAACGATACACGCGATGCAGACAAACAGGGCATTCTGGATGCGGTGTCTGGCGATGGTGGCTGCCATAACTGCCACAGTCAAGGTAGCTGTGCTGTGCACTGTCCAAACGAACTCAATCCAATGAGGGCTATTGCCGGTCTGAAACGAGCGACGACCCTGTCATTCTTGAAGAGGGGAAGGTAGCATGCTTGGTCTTCGACTGTATATTCTACAACGCATGTCTGCTCTGTTCATGGGGCCGTTCGTTCTGGTCCATATCGCGGTGATGATTCACGCGATTCAAGGCGGGCTGAGCACGGCTGAAATTCTGGGGCGCACCCAAGGCAGTATTTTCTGGTTTCTGTTCTATTCTACCTTTGTGATCGCCGCGTCGGTACACTCTGCAATCGGCCTACGTGTCATCGTGCATGAGGTGCTAGGTATGAAGGGCTTTGCCCTGTCGACACTGACATGGAGCATCTGTCTTATTCTATTGTATATGGGAGGCCGCGCTGTGACAGCCGTGACAATGATATGAAGAAGACACATCGCGGCCATCCACTTTGGTATGCCTATGCGTTGCATCGGGCATCAGGTCTCGGTCTGGCGCTTTTTCTGCCCGCGCATTTCTACATTCTATCACTCGCGCTGACTCAGCCCGAGAGATTGGAGTATTTCCTGAACTTTGCCGAGAATCCGTTGGTCAAAGTGGCCGAATTCGGTCTGGTCTTTGGCCTTACTGTTCATATGTTTGGCGGTTTGCGCCTGATGGCGATGGAATGGCTGCCGTGGTCTGACAACCAGAAAACGCTCGCTGCTGGCGCGCTTGCGGTGTCATTTCTGATCTCTGGAACCTTCTATTTGCAGGCGATATAATCATGCCCTTGAAAAGCGACATTGACCGTCACGATACGGATATCCTCATTCTTGGCACAGGTGGGGCCGGTATGTTCGCCGCCCTTCATGCTCAGCAAAGCGCCCCTGCGGGCACCAAAATCACCATTGCCGTTAAGGGTCTGATCGGCAAATGCGGCTGCACCCGAATGGTGCAGGGTGGTTATAATGTCGCCATGGGCGGCGGTGATACCGTTGAACGTCATTTTATGGATACAATTAACGGTGGTAAATGGCTGCCTAATCAGGACATTGCCTGGAAGCTCTGCGAACAAGCTGTTGTGCGTGTGCGCGAGTTGGAAAACGAAGTCGGGTGCTTTTTTGATCGGAACGCCGATGGAAGTCTGCATCAAAAGGCATTTGCGGGTCAGACAGCGGACAGAACCGTCCACAAGGGTGACCTGACCGGGATTGAGATCATCAACCGTCTGATGGAACAGGTGTTGTCGCGGCCGGTTGAGAAGCTGCAAGAACACCGCGCCATTGGCCTAATTCCAACGAAGGACGGCAAGGCGCTAGCGGGTGTCCTCTTCATCGATATGCGCACCGGAAAGTTTCGGTTTGTCCGCGCAAAGACCGTGTTAATGGGTACGGGTGGCGGCCCCACTATGTACAAATACCATACTCCGTCAGGCGATAAGACGATGGACGGTTTGGCCATGGCTTTGCGCGCAGGCCTCCCGCTGCGCGACATGGAAATGGTGCAGTTCCACCCGACTGGGTTGCTTGCGGGCGACCACACTAAGATGACTGGTACTGTACTTGAGGAAGGTTTGCGCGGAGCAGGGGGGCAGCTTTTGAACGGCTCTGATCATCGGTTCATGTTTGATACCGATGCCCGCGGTGAACGCGCCACCCGCGATGTCGTCAGCCGGGGCATCTATGCGGAAATGCGGAAAAATAACACGTCTAAAAATGGCGGAGTCTATATTTCGATGGCACACCTTGGGCCGGACAATGTGCGCAAGAAATTCAACGGCATGGTCAAACGCTGTGCGGACAGCGGATTTGATCTGGCTGGCGGAAAGGTCGAAGTGGTGCCAACCGCTCATTACTTTATGGGTGGTGTCATTGTGGATGCGGACACCAGAACAGAGATGGAAGGCCTTTATGTCGCGGGCGAAGATGCGGGCGGCGCACATGGGTCTAACCGGCTTGGTGGCAACGGCGTGGCCAATTCCACAGTCTTTGGCGGCGTTGCTGGCGACGTGATGGGGGCCGACATTCGCAAGATGGGTGCCCTGCGCGATCCTGACGAAGCCGTGCTCAGTGCTGAGATTGAACGCGCCCAACAGCCGTTTTCGAAGAAACCAGCGAACATCCAGTCCCTGCGCCATAACCTGCAAGAGGCGATGTGGGAAGATGTCGGCGTTATGCGCACTGAAACAGGGATGGAGCGCGGTATCAGGCGTGTTGCTGATATCAGTGATGAACTAATGACCGTTGGCGTGGATAGCAGCAACGTTGAATTTAATCTGACATGGCATGATTGGTTAAACATGCGCTCACTTTGCGATGTGTCCGACGTGATGGCCAAGGCTGGCATCGCGCGTGAAAACTCTCGTGGAGCGCATTTCCGCGAAGATTTCCCAGAGCCGGGTAATATGGAAAGTTCTTATTTCACAGTTGCCCGCAAAAATGACGATGGGTTGGATGTTACTCGTGAGAATGTCCAATTTACAGTCGTCAAACCAGGCGAGACGATATTACCTGAAGGTGAACCTGAAACACTGGTGGAGGCAAAGTAATGATCTCGATTGATCTGATTCAAAAGACAGCCGAAACGTTAATGGACAAGGCGGCCATTGAAATCCCTGATGATTACCTAACGGGATTGAAGGCCGCCGCCCACGTCGAGGATGGCGACCTGTCGTCCTTTGTTCTGCAGGCGATGTTGGAAAACTACGAAGCCGCTAAGGAAGATCGGCGGGCAATGTGTGGCGATACAGGCACGCCGCGCTGGTATATTAAAATGGGGAACGAGACGCAAGTCGAGGGTGGCCCCATCGCCTTGGAAGCGGCATTGCGGCGCGCGACGGCAAAAGCCACGAATGGGGTGCCTTTGCGCCCAAACCGTGTGCACCCGTTGTGGCGGACGGATCATGATAATAACGTTGGCATCGGTGCGCCCGAAATCGAATACGGCTATGAGCCGGGTGGGGAATGGATTGATCTGATCACTGTTCACAAAGGTGGCTTATTTGGCACTGATTACCGCATGTTGTTTCCGTCCGATGGCATTCAGGGCATCAAGCGCTTTTACCTCGACTGTCTGGTGGCCTTTGGTAAACGCGGTCTGGCCTGCCAACCGGCGATCATCGGGATCGGCTTAGGCGGCTGTAAGGACACCTGCATGGTTCTGGGCAAACGCGCGGCCTGCCTGCGCACCGTGGGTGACCGCAATTCTGACCCCAAAATTGCGGAGCTTGAGATGGAACTGAAAGAGCTAGGTAATTCTATCGGCATGGGCGCCATGGGCTTTGTTGGCAAATCGATGGTCATCGATACACATATCGAGGTTGGCTATTGCCATACGGGCGGCATGCAAATGTCGGTTCATGCTTTTTGTTTGTCATCACGACGCGCTGTAGCGCGTGTGTTCGCCGATGGGCGTGTGGAATACCGCACTGACCCTGATTGGTTCACCGATTATCAACGCCGGGAGACAGTGGAATGGGAAATGCCGCACGACCACGAGAAGTCCGTTTAAGCACTACACCAAGCCAAGAAGATTTGGCGGATCTAAAGCTAGGGGATATCGTTTATCTGGACGGTTTGATGTATACTGCCCGTGAGGGTGTCTACATGCGCGCGCTTGAGGAAAAGGCAAACATCCCGATGGAATTGCCCAGCCAAAGTGCGGCGAATTTCCATTGCTCTCCCGCGGCGCGTATCAATGAGGACGGAACCTTTGAGATGGGGGCCGTAACGGCGACGGCGTCGTTCCGCTTTGCCAAATGGTTGCCGGAATGGCTTGCCAAATCGGGGGCCAAGCTGGTGATCGGAAAAGGTGGTATGACCAGCAAAGATTATAAAGAGTACTTTGTGCCCAACGGCGCAATTTATCTCAGCACCGTTGGCTATGGCACCGGTGCTTTACTGGGGCGCGGTGTAGAAAACGTCGAAGCTGTGCACTGGAACGAAGAACTTGGTCTGGCACAAGCCATGTGGGTGATCCGTTGCAAAAAGATGGGTCCGTTCATCGTCGCCTCTGACCATGACGGTAATTGCCTGTTTGAGCGTGAAAATGAGCGCATTTCGAAGAACCTACACAAAGTTTACGAGGGGACACGGCCGGCTACCCTCAAGCGATTTGGCGAGACCGACGACAAGAGCGAAGAACTGATCGGATGACCTAAACTCCTGGCCTGCTAAATGCTGTTCTGGTGGCTTTTGTCGCAATGCTCATACGGTATACTTCTCAGGGCCCGTGATGGCATTGATTGCACGCTAACAGTCACTCAGGCGGTTTTCGCACTGATTACCATTACAATTTACATGACCTGACAGGAGAAAAATATGTTTGTCGACGAACGCATCTACACCTTGCACGCCGGGCAGGTGCCCGTGTTCCTGAAGCTGTACGAAGAGGAGGCCATGGAATGTCAGGTCAGCATTCTTGGTAAGATGGTGGGTTACTACTTTACCGACATCGGCCCGCTGAACCAGATTGTGCATATGTGGGGCTATGAAAGCCTTGACGATCGGTTTGAACGGCGCAAGCTCCTGCAAGCTTCACCGATCTGGCAAGCTTACGCCCAAAAAATGCGCCCGCTTGTGGTGAATGTCGAAAACAAACTCTTGGTTCCTGCGCCATTCTTCGAAGTTCCTTAGAACCAGTTTGCGGCCTCGCGCAGCATCAAGACTATCCCCGACACAAACATCAGAACGATAATCAGCCGCCGGAACTGGTTGTCGTTCAGATGTTTGAAGATCGAGATTCCAATCTGCGCCGAAATCATCGTTGCAGGTAGGGCAATTGCGATCAGTTTGATCACTTCGCAAGTGTATGCACCTTTGACCGTGAACGCGACCAATGCCAGTCCCAGAACAACCACGTTGAATGGTTGCAAGACAGCGCGTGTTTCGGCCTTTGACCAAGGTCGCATGGCGCACCACATTGTCGGCAACGCACCAGATAGGGAAGCAGCACCGCCAAGCAGTCCGCCTAGAAAACCAATGACACTGTCCAAGACAGGTATCGGGCGATCAATATGTGGCAAGGCACTGCGGAACGCGAAAAATCCGCCATAGAGGATCATGAAACCAGCAATCATCCCTTTCAGAACTTCCGCTGGCACGATCGTTAGTGCCGCCATTCCAAGGGGAATGCCCGGTAGTGCGGGCAACAAGAACCGCATCAAACGTCGGGGATGATCGGCGATGGTTTCTCGCACAAGCCAAACGCCCTGCAGACCGCTTGCAACCGACATGACGACGACCATTGAAACAGCTTGTAAAGGCGGCATAGTTTGCAGCCAAAAACCGAGGGCGAACAGTGCCGTTCCAAAACCGGCTAAGCCGTTGATCAGCCCACCTAACGCCGCGCCGAGGATGAGATAGGTATAGAATTCAAGAGGCATGAAACGCGTCCAAGTCTAATGTTCCGGGAGAGAACGTGCCAATCGCGGCAGCTTTGCGGAGCCGTGCGACGACCTCTACAATTGCACGTTCTCTGGCGGTGTCCTCTCGATAGGCGACTCCGAGTTCACGGACCGGGGCATCCGTGCCCAAAGAAATCCGCCTTAACGGAAGCGGCTCTATAATTTGCACACATTGGCGCGGCGCGATTGCCACACCCATATTGCAAAGCACCATGCTTGAGATCGCTTCTAATCCATCCAACTCCATCGTGTCGGTTACTGAAATTTTGTTTGTTTTCAGCCAAGCTTCAATGATGGACCCTACCACAGCGCTGCGGTTAAATCGAATAAAGGGGTTGTTCTTCAGGATTTGGATTGGGTTATCGGATACAGTGTCTTGTGACGTCAGAAGCTGCAGCTCCTCAATCGCAACGCTTTGCCAGATGAACCCTTTTGGGATGCTTGATGGGCGTGAAACAACAGCTGCATCGATCCGCCCGCGTTCCAGCTGCAAAATGAGTTCATTTGTCAGGCCCGGTTGCAAGTGAATGTGAAGTTTGGGGTAGCTTTTCTTCAGCGACGATACCGTCAGTGGAACCAGCCCCACCAAAGTCGTAGGAATGGCACCCAGCATCAACTCCCCATGCAGCCCATCATCGCCGATTGTTGATGGTATCAAATTGTCGTATTCTTTCACAACTTCTCGCGCCTTAGTGACCACAGCGCGGCCTATTGGTGTCAACACAGGTGTGCGGGGGGACCGATCAAACAGCTGCAACTTCCATTCAGCTTCAAGCGATTTCATTTGTTGACTGACCGCCGCATGGGTCACGAAAACAGCCTTTGCCGCTTCACCGAAAGTGCCAGACTCTTCAATTGCTATGAGTGTTCTTAACATTCTGATCGACATGGCACACTTTCATTTTGTAAGATAATCTTTCGCTAAATGTAAAAATTCGGCGCTATTAAACTAGTCTGCCTTACATTAGAAAATTGTCAAGAACCAAAAATCTGAAGAGTATTCGCATGGATTTTGCGCCAAGCGATACAAGTCAAAAAGGGAGGGACAATATGTCACGAATGACTTCAATATTCACAAGCGCAGCTCTCATAGGGTTTGCAGCCACTGCTGCTGTTGCGGAATATCCTGAACGGCCGATCAATATGGTTATCCCATACGGGGCAGGCGGCGCGACCGATATTTCTGCGCGCTCTATTGCATCCCCTCTTAGTGATGCGGTGGGTAAACCTCTTGTAATGTCGAATGTCACGGGCGCTGGCGGTGCGACAGGATCTGTCGCTGTTCAGAATGCTAATAACGATGGTTACACCATGTTGTTTGCCCGCGTCGGATCGCATTCAGTGAACCCTGCGATGAAGGCGACCCTGCCATATACGCTGGATGATTTCCGGTTTGTGACGGTGTACGAAATCAACCCGGTTGCCTGCGCTGTAACGCCTCGATCAGGCATCGAAAGCATGGACGATCTGATTGCCAAAGTGAATGAGGGCGGTGTCACGTTTAGCTCCTCAGGTGTCGGCTCGATGCCGCATATTGCATCCGTCATGGTCCTGAGAGAATTCGGGATTGAGAACCCGTTGGAAGCGGCGACCCATATTCCACAAAAAGGTGGCGGTGCTGCAGCAATAGCCGTTCTCAATGGCACCGCGACGTTCTTTTGCACAAACTCTTCCGCGATCGCCAGCTTTGTGGCCAACAAGCAACTTGTGCCGCTGCTGGTGACAACGGCTGAGCCTGTCGCAGGTTTTGATGCCCCAACTGCTGCAGATTTGGGCAAACCGGCATTACACCAATTGGTGGGCTGGACCGGAATCGCAGGCCCCGATGATTTGCCTGATGATATTGCTGCCAAGTGGGGCGAGTGGATGGCAGCCGCCACCACGAACGAAGAGTTCCGTTCGATCATGGAGGCGCGCGGTTCGATCATCGAATTAATGACCCCCGAAGAAGCGAGCGCGTTTATCGAGAATCAATACAACACTTTCCGCACGCTGGTTGATGAGCTTGGGATGCGAATTGAAGGCTAAACCTTTGCAAGCCTAACGAAACGTGGTGCCGGAAAACGGTTTTCGGCACCACTCCTGATACCGGGAGATGAAAATGAGCAGTCGCGAAGGACAAATCCAATTGGGTGCTGGAGCAATTGTTGCCTCCCTTCTTTTTATCTTTGTCGCAATTCCGAATTTTGTTTCTACGCCGTCCAACGTCAAAAATATTGTTCTATCCCCGCTGTTCTGGCCCAACGCGATCGCCTTTTTTACTGGTCTGACGGGTCTTGGGATGGTGCTAACAGCGCTTCGTACCCCAAAGCCGGACCAAAAGGCTGGTTCGGATGTTGACGACCATGGCAAGGCTTTTATCCGCCTGCTTTGGATCGCGCTGATCATGATTGCAACAGTTTTCGCGATGCCCTGGTTGGGCCTTGTGTGGACAGCCATGCTGGCCTTTGCTGCGACTGCACTCCTCGTGCGTACAAAACATATGACAATTGCAATTGTGTCTGCAGTTACCGTGCCATTGCTGTTGTACGTCTTTTTCGCCCATGTGGCTGGTGTGGCGATCCCGCAAGGCAATTTTGTGAGGTTACCATGAGCTTTATTGATAATCTGATGGCGGGACTATCGCTCGTCGCCAATTTCGAAAGTTTCCTTGCACTTGGGCTGGGGGTCACCGTTGGTGTTATTGGGGGTGCTATCCCCGGTTTATCTGCAACGATGGCGGTCGCACTGACCCTACCTTTCACGTTTTCCATGACGCCGATTACAGGAATCTTGTTGCTACTGGGCGTCTACAAAGGCGGCATATTCGGCGGCTCGATACCTGCTATCTTGATCAAGACACCCGGAACACCCGCATCCTCGGCGACTGTGCTTGACGGGTACCCTATGGCCGAACAAGGCAAGGCTGGCAAAGCACTGGGCATGGCCCTTTGGGCTTCCTGCACCGCCGATCTGATTTCAAACCTTTCGTTGATCCTGTTCGCGGGATGGCTGGCGTCGTTCGCATTAAACTTTGGGCCACCTGAGTTTTTTACCCTGATTCTGTTCTCTTTAACTATTATCGCTGGCGTCTCTGGTGACAGCCTCTTGCGGGGTGCGCTCTCGGCCATGCTCGGATTGATGCTTGCCACGGTAGGGCTCGATCTGGTGTACGGGACAAATCGCTTCACTTTCGAAAACCCAAACATGATGGGAGGGTTGAATTTCATCGCCGTGCTGATTGGGTTGTTTGCCATTCCCGAAATCATCGGGATGGTCTGGAGCCCCAAGGCGCACGATGGCAAAACGCGCACCTTGGGTAAGAACTGGGTCACGTTTCAGGAGTATAAAAAGTGCCTGAAATCCATCGTCCGCGGTAGCTTTATTGGCGTCTTTTTAGGGTCTATCCCAGGTATCGGCGCCGCACCATCTGCGTTCCTATCTTATTCCGAAGCACGGCGAAAATCCCCCAACAAAGAAAATTTTGGTAGGGGTGAAATTGAAGGTGTTGCCGCTGCCGAAGCCGGAAATAACGGGGTCGCTGGAGCGACGCTGATCCCGCTGCTTGCGCTTGGTGTGCCTGGTGATGTGATCACCGCCATCATCATGGGTGCATTTATGGTGCACGGGTTACAGCCCGGCCCAATGATGTTCATCCTCAATGTCGACATCATTTACGGCCTGTTCATCGGCCTGATTGTCAGTTCGGCCTTCCTGTTCCTTATCGGGTCACTGGCAATTCGCGGCTTTAAATACGTGGCTGACATTCCGAGAGGGGTGCTTTTCCCCGCTGTGTTGGTGCTGTGTATCTATGGTGTGTTTGCGGTGAACAACAATCTATTCGACGTGGGTGTTATGTTTGCGATGGGCTGGGTAGGTTTCACGATGGTGCGCTACGATGTACCTGCTGCGCCCTTCCTGATCGCGTTCATCCTTGGACCGCTTCTTGAGGATAATTTCCGCCAAGCAATGCTGATGAGTGGCAGTTCCCCGATGATCCTGGTCCGTGGGCCGATCACATGGTTCTTCTGGACGCTGACAATTATCACTGTCATCGCGATCATCCGTGCAGGTATCAAGGCGACGCGCAACCCGGTCATGGGCAGTGATCTGGAGTGATCTGTCATTGACAAAAACGAAGGGCGCGATGTGTGCCAATCACATCCAGACAGTCATCGTCGGCAGCGGAGTCATCGGGTTAGCGATCGCGCGAAAATTTGCCCGCCAAGGCCATGAGGTCCTGGTGTTGGAAGCCGAAGCATCTGGCCATCACCACACCAGTGCACGCAATTCTCAAGTGATCCATGCTGGGATCTTGTATCCGCCTCGGTCATTGAAGGCAAAGCTGTGCGTCGCTGGCCGCGAACAGCTGTATGACTTTTGCAAAACCCGCCATGTGGATCATGCGCGTTGCGAAAAGCTGATTATCGCAACTGATGCGGATCAAATGAAGGGGCTGATGCAACTCTTCGCTCGCGCCACCGGTGTCGATGACCTACAGGCCATCAGCGCATCCGAAGCCACGTCACTTGAACCGAATTTGCGTTGCCATGGTGCCGTGCTGTCACCATCGACCGGGATTGTGGATGCATCGGCTTTCATGCGCGCACTTGAGGCCGAGGCCCAAACTGATGGCGCCTTATTCGCCTATCATTCTCCGCTACTTTCGGTGCGTGTGGCGGCTGGGGGGTTCAAGCTGCAAATCGCAGATGTAGATCAAACCCGCATGACCTGCACCAACCTTGTGAATGCCGGAGGTCTTGGTGCATGGGATGTAGCCCGAGGCATAAAGGGGTATGACAAAGAGGGCATTCCACCGCAAACCTTTGTGAAGGCTGGGTACTACTCACTATCCTCGGTCAAGTCCCCGTTTGAACGGTTGATTTATCCGATCCCCGGAAGCACGGGTGTGCATGCCCTGCGCGATACGAGTGGGCACACCCGTTTTGGCCCGACGACGGATTTCCTTAACCCACCTCGTATCAACTATCAAAACAACACATCCGCAAACATTCTTGAACCAACAATCCGCAAATTTTGGCCTGACCTTCCCGATGGCGCTTTGCAACCCGACACCTGCGGTATTCGCCCGCGCATCACGCCACAGGGCGCGCCTTTGGCGGATTTCATGATTGTCGGCCCATGCGATCACGCGGTTCAAGGTCTGGTGCAGTTGTTTGGGATTGAATCCCCTGGGCTGACGTCATCGCTGGCAATCGCGGATCACGTTTGGGCGATGCTTTGAACAGCGTCAAAATTGGACGAAATTTCCTTCTGTTCTCCCGCTTCAAGCACGCCCAATGCACCTATTGAAAATCTGATACCAAAAATCTAAATGCTGAAATTTTGCCTGCTCCCTATCGCACCTCTTCATTGGATCCTTCGGTGATCAACTAGGGATTGAAAAGGATATGCGGCAAAATTGGCGGCGATAAAAAATGGGACGCAAAAGGTGTTATGGATAGATTTATCGATGAAACTTCCGACCAGATGTACAGCTATTGTTAAGTAAAACTTTCTAATATGTTAATATTTATTGTCTTTTATACAGTTTATATTTCGATTACGAAAGACTGACTGAAACCTTGAACACGTTCTGAAAGAAAGCTGATGACCAATTTTGATGGTATGCTCCAACAATCTAACTTGATTGACGGTAAATGGATTGGATCGGACAGTGGCGCGACGCTGACGATCAGCAATCCAGCAAATAACGCTGTGTTGGGGACGGTGCCCAACTGTGGGGCGCTTGAGGCAAAGCAGGCCATCGCCGCGGCGAAGGCTGCGTTCGAAACCTGGTCGCGTAGCGACTTGAGTTTTCGCGTAGGTCTTCTCCACAAGCTGCATGATGCGTTGATGGACCACCAACAGCCGCTTGCGCAGCTGCTCACGGCGGAACAGGGCAAGCCTTTGGCCGAAGCGCGCGGAGAAATAGCAATCGGAGCCGCCTATATCCGCTGGTTCGCTGAAGAAGTCCGCCGCGCCAAGGGGGAGATTATACCTGCGCCCACTGCTGACCGCCGCCTTCTGGTCACCCGCCATCCGGTCGGGGTTGTCGGCGCGATCACGCCTTGGAACTTCCCATCTTCAATGCTGGCGCGCAAGCTTGGGCCGGCGCTTGCTGCGGGCTGCACTGTTGTTGCCAAACCTGCGACTGCCACGCCCTATTCCGGTTTGGCATGGGGCAAGCTTTGCCAGGATGTTGGTTTCCCAGATGGTGTTGTGAACATTCTGACTGGATCTGCTCGCGCAATCGGTGGGGCTATCATGGAAAGCCCTGACGTGCGCAAAGTGACTTTTACAGGGTCAACTGAAGTGGGGAAGGTTCTGATCCGTCAGTCCGCCGACACTGTCAAAAAGCTATCAATGGAATTGGGCGGCAATGCCCCCTTCATCGTCTTCGATGACGCGGATCTGGATGCGGCAATCGAAGGTGCCATGATCGCAAAATATCGCAATATGGGACAAACCTGCGTGTGTACCAATCGGTTCTATGTCCAGGCCGGTATTCATGATGCATTCGTTTCACGATTGAAGAAAGCGACAGAAGCACTGGTCGTCGGCGATGGATCTCAGGCGGGTGTAGACCAAGGCCCCATGATTGACGAAGCCGGTGTTGAGAAGGTCGAGGCGATGATCGCAGACGCCATTTCTAAGGGTGCGACAGTCCTGACCGGTGGCAAACGACATACGAACGGTGGCACATTCTTTGAACCAACCGTTGTGACGAATGCCACTGCGGATATGCTGTTTGCGAAGGATGAAATCTTTGGACCAGTTTCCACCGTGTTCAATTTTGACACCGAGCAAGATGCTATAGCCGCCGCCAACGCGACAGAATTTGGACTGGCCGCCTATGCCTACACCCGCTCGCTGGGGCGGACGTTTCGATTGAACGAACAGCTCGACTATGGGCTAATTGGCATCAATTCTGGCCTGATCACCACGGTCGAGGCCCCGTTTGGCGGCCTAAAAGAAAGTGGCATGGGCAAAGAGGGTGGTAGCCAAGGCTTGGAAGACTATTTGGCAGTCAAATACATGTGTGTCGCCGGTCTAAATGACTAAGCATACCCTATCATGGAATAAGAACTGAAAGAGAAAATTATGCGCGCAGCCGTTGTTAGAGATTTTAACGAAGACCTATCTATAGAGACTGTTGAGGATCCGGCCTGTCCAAACAACGGGGTGGTGCTTGAAGTTGCTGCCTGTGGGGTCTGCCGGTCCGATTATCACGGTTGGATCGGCGGTCATCCAAAGGTGATCAACGGGTCGATCCTTGGCCATGAATATTGTGGTGTCGTTGTTGCGGCGGGCCCGCAAGCGAAACACGTGATCGGTGACAAATTGATCGCACCGTTCATTTTGGGCTGCGGCGATTGTCCGGCCTGTCAAACAGGCGCTTCAAACACCTGCGAGAGCGCGATTGTGCCGGGATTTGGCGCACCAGGGGCCTATGCGGAGTTTGTCGCCGTGCCCTTTGACCACAATCTCGTTCACTTGCCAGAAACGATGGCACCAGCGCTGGCGGCTGGCTTAGGTTGCCGTGTCACAACAGCATGGCATGCGCTCACCGATCGCGCCAATGTCAGGGCTGGTGAATGGGTTGCCGTGCATGGCACCGGTGGGATTGGCCTGTCCGCGTTGCTTCTGGCGAAGATGTTGGGCGCACAAGTCGTCGTCGTTGACGTCGTTGAAGAGAAACTGATTCATGCCAAACGGCTCGGCGCTGATGCTGCTGTAAATGCCGCGACCACGGATGTTGCATCTGCGATCCGTGACATCACGGGTGGTGGCGCTCAGGTTTCGATCGAGGCGCTGGGGATTGAGGCCACGACCAATGCATCCGTTGAGTGTTTGGCGACACTTGGTCGCCATGTTCACGTCGGAATGCCCGCCGGTGATGGCATGATGCAGGTGAACATGCGTGCGGTTTATTCGAAACAATTGGCGTTTTTTGGCACACGTGGCATGCCATCATGGAAATATCCTTCTTTATTGGCGATGATCGAACGTGGCGAAGTTGACCTGAACCCAATGCTTGACCGAGAGGTGTCGCTTTCGGGTGCAAGTGGGGAGCTTCGTGCGATGCGTGGGCCTACACCACCTGGAACAGCTGTGATTACGGATTTTGGTCGATAGCAGGCCGCTCCTCAAATTGCTTAGCGGGCACTATTAGAAGAAACCAGCTTGAGATGATCAAGGCAGGGTGTGTCGTTCCTACGTAAACGCCGAAACCAACCGTTAACGTACAATCGATGAACGGTGGCTGCGTCCGCGTATCGATTGTTGAAACCGACAGCAGTGAACGGGCGATTTGAATTTTGCGGATTCCGATGTGATCGAAGGACCGGTCTGGGTGGCTTGCTGAGCTGCCGAACAGCTGCCGCTGCGCATGCAAAGGTTTTCAGCACTTGCATTGGCTGCACCAGCACAAGTCCGGTTTATCCGCGATGTGTGAACTCGAACATGACGCGGCGAAAGGTCGGTCTGAAAGCCGCCGAGATTGTAGCTTTCAACGGCCGCTTCCACGACGCAGGCTGCATCGAAGCACGAAATTTTCTGCCACTGCGAAAGAATGCTGCGTCAGCAATAGCCGCACGTGCAACAGGCTGGTTTGTCCGCATAGCGACCATAAACAATAGTTAGAGTGAACGTCCACTTCATTTAGTCCGTGTCCAGTCTTGCGTCTTTTGGAATGTTGAACAGTGTGTTAGAATTTGATGCCTGCGATTACCGTGTTTAACACAGTAATTCCGCCCTATCCGAAAAAGTCACCAAAAACACACTTTGACGCACAGAAAAAATTTAGCGACTTAAGCCACTGTAATTGTATAAAACTCTACAGCCAGCGCCATTGAAAATCCTCGTGTCGGTGGTTCGATTCCGCCCTCGGGCACCATTTAAGTCAACAATAACAGTGACTTAATCTAGTGCAAAATTCCAAAAAAACGCTAAAATCAAAAACACACCTTAAACACACTTTTTGCCGTGTTGCTGACTATTTTTAGTGCGGATTCGCTGTGTTGGACACAGTGTTGGCTAGTGCTGTGTTGCTAACACTGTGTTGGCGGAGTTATGGGCGAACATAGTTTGGGACACAAACGCATGGAGTATGCATGTTGGAACTAAGAACATCGCCGCTTCGTTTGTCAGCAGACATTTATGCATCTCGCGGCAAACGGCAGGTTTGAGCCCAAAGTAACCGATGCTGCACAATGCACGCACAGCCTAAGAGACGCGGAAGCTGTCATTTGCACTAGCTCCCTCCGCGTCATCTGTCCTCTAGCGGATCTCGACGAGAGTTACTACGCCAGTGCTTGGAACTGGCTATCAAATTGGCAGACGAGGGGGCCCACTATCGAAGCGCAATCGCTGAGGCAGGCGCCAATGTATCCTAGCCCGTTTCGGCTGGCATCGTCTTAAGGCGTGAGATTGTTGATCGGCTTACTCCCAAGAGCCTACCGATTTCTGCTGCAGTCTTGCCTATCGACAGTAGGGAAAGCGCCTCGGCATGGTCAGTCTCGCTTAGTTTTTTAGGTCGCCCCTTACTAAGCCCGATAGACCTCGGGCGATCTTCAATGGCGCGACTTTCCAGATCAGCCAAACCCAGCTCGAAGTCGATGACTCCACCTAAAATATCCAAAACGACCTTTGCACGCTCACCTTCAGTATTTACCCATGGCTCTGCAATCGAGCGAAATGCAACACCCTTTTTGCTCAGCATTTCGACCAGGTTCAAAAGCTCTGCGATGGAGTCTGCAACAGCGGATAGCCTTGACACAACGACAACATCCCCCGCTGAAACGTCCTCTAAAAAGGCTGTCAAAGAGTTCGCTCCGTCATTTTCATCTGCATCAGTATCGCGCCACACGCGATCGCAGCCTTGCCGCTGAAGTTCGCCTAGCTGAACCTCATTTCGGTACCATTTGGACGATACGCGCGCATATCCGATTTTTACCATTCTTGATCAGGCTCGCCGTTGTTCTTGACTATTGCACGCACTTATGACCGTATTATTGCACGCGGTTCTGCACAGACATAGCGTTGGACCAATGAAAAGACAATCTCTCCACGAGCCATTGGGACACTATGCGGCAATCTTCCACTCACCTTCATAGAGATCCCAGCCTCTATAACGAGGATCTAGCCCCTACGCAGTCCAATGACCGCGAGTGGGGCTGGTTCGAGTTGTTCAACGTCTGGGCCAATGATGTGCAATCGCTGTTCGGGTATACATTGGCTGCATCCCTTTTTGTTACCTACGGGCTGAACGGCTGGGCAGTGTTTGCAGGAATTGTGCTGGCAGGGTTTGTTGTCATGGGGCTTGTCAATCTGATCGGCAAACCCAGCGTCGAACACGGGATTCCATTTCCAGTCATGGCACGGGCCAGCATGGGCGTTAGAGGGGCAAACTTTCCCGCAATGATCCGCGCCGTCGTGGCGATTTTTTGGTTCGGGGTTCAGACTTACTTTGCCTCAACTGCGCTAGCATTGGCATTTATTGCGCTGATTGGGTCAAATGGCCCGCCCGTCTTTCTGGGCCTGAGTTCGATCGAGTGGATCGCCTTCCTTGCAGTCTGGGCCTTTCAAATCATGTTGTTCTGGAACGGAATTGACCTTATAGTGGAGTTCCTTAATTTCGCGGGCCCGTTTGTTTACGTTGTAATGCTCACACTTGCCGTCTCGATCTGGATCGAGGTTGGCAATGATCTGTGGCTGGAACTCGGGACAATCTTTCGAGGCACTGGGAGCTATGATGGCAGCTCACTAGGCGCGTTTGTCGCCATTGTCGGCACCATGATCGCATATTTCTCAGCCGTCATTATCAACTTTGGCGATTTCTCGCGGTTCGTGGGCTCAGAGCATGAAATGCGCAAAGGCAACTTGCTGGGTTTGCCCATAAACATCGCCTTCTTTTCCTTGATTGCCCTGATCGTGACAGCAGGGACTGTTGCGCTTTGGGGGGAGCCAATGACCAATCCAACAGACATCGTTGCCCGCATAGATTCATTGCCCTTGACAATACTTGCAGCAATTACATTTTTCGCGGCTACGGTTGGGATCAACCTTGTAGCCAACTTCATCCCACCTGCCTACGACCTTGCAAACCTGATGCCGAGCCGGATCAATTTCCGTGTCGCTGGCATCATAACCTCTGCCTGTGCGCTGGTGATCGGGGGACTTTGGGTTTCGACAATCAGTCAGATAGGGATCCTGGGCCTTGTAAACACCTTGGGGGCGGTGCTGGCCCCGGTCTACGGCATCATCGTTGTCGATTATTATCTCGTCAAATCCGGCAAGCTGGACGTCGACCAGCTCTTCTCGGCCGCGCGCGATGGAGAATACTTTTACACTAACGGCTGGAACATGGCGGCTATGCTGTCTTTCGTTTTGCCAGCGATATTTTCTGTACTTACGGTCTGGGTCCCCATGCTGAATGCCCTTTCGGGTTTTGCATGGATGATCGGCGCAGGGTTCGGAGGCGTGTTCTACTGGGCAATCGCAAAGCGTTAGCACGGTAATTCATCCTAAGCCTTCGGGCGGGGTGACTGGCCACGTGACACGGCCAAAATTGGAAAGGGCAATCAGCCCGAGCCAAGTCACGAAAAAAACAGGGGACAATCCCCTATCCATCTTGGAGGAAGATATGGACAGTAAAAGCACGACAAATCCCGAAGGGGATACACTAAATCCGGCAACACCGGACGAAAAGACATGGGGGTCCTTCGCGGTCTTCAATGTATGGGCCAACGATGTGCAATCGCTGTTTGGTTATTCGCTCGTTGCCTCACTCTTTATCTCATACGGCGTTGGCGGTTTGACTGCTTTTGCCGCATTGATTGCCTCAGGCCTATTCGTGATGTTCATGGTGAACCTCTCCGGTGCACCCGGTGAAAAGTACGGCATTCCGTTTCCGGTACTCGCGCGTTCCAGCATGGGTACAGCTGGCTCCAAACTGCCATCAGTGCTGCGCGCCGTTGTTGCGGTGTTCTGGTACGGCGTTCAGGTCTATTTCGCTTCAACCGCACTTTCTTTGCTGATCCGCTCGCTCACGGGCGTCAGTGGTGGAACCGAGATGTTGGGACTGACCGGAATTGATTGGCTTTCCTTCGTTATCGTTTGGGCGGTCCACATTGCGATCTTCTGGCGCGGTATGGGCTGGGTTGAGAAGTTTCTCAACTTTGCCGGACCGTTCGTTTATCTTGTTATGATCGGCCTTGTGATCGTTCTGTGGCAACGGGCCGATGGGCAATTGCTGAGCGCGACTGCGACAATCTTTGCCAACCCTGAGGGCACGTTTAGCACCGAACTCAAGGGCTTCATTGCTATTTTCGGAACCATGGTTGCCTACTTCTCCGCTGTGATGATCAACTTCTCTGACTTCTCGCGCTACTCTAGCAGCAAGGCTTCTATGAAGACGGGCAATCTTTTGGGCTTGCCACTGAACATGATCCTGTTCTCTGCATTAGCGCTTTTGACAACTGGCGGTGCCGCCGTTGTGTTCGGTGAAGCGATCATCAACCCAACCGAGATTGTCGAGAAAACCGACAGCGTATTGTTGGCCATTATCGCAGCGATCACGTTCTTCGCGGCGACTGTGGGTATCAATCTGGTTGCGAACTTCATCCCTGCGGTGAATGGTATCGCCAACCTCGCACCCGGTAAGATCAGCTTCCGTCAGGCTGGTTTGGTCACGTCAATCTTCGCCTTGGTGATTGGCGGGCTTTGGACGGCTGTCATCTCAAACATCGGGATTTCAGGTTTCGTGAACACGCTCGGTGCAACGCTGGCTCCAATCTTCGGTATCATTATCGTGGACTACTACAAGATCCGAAAAGAAGAGCTGAACCTCGATGATCTCTACAACATGGAGGGCGGTGACTACCACTATGGTAACGGCTGGAACGATAAGGCTCTTGTCGCATTTGCGGTTGCATCTGTGTTCTCTGTCGCAACTGTCTGGGTGCCTAGCTTAGGTTTCTTGTCGGGCTATGCCTGGATTATTGGCGCAATACTCGGTGGTTTCGTTTACTTTATGATCACAGAAAAATGACACATTTTTGATACCCCGTGATGGGTTGTCCCCAACTAGGCGCCATTTATTGGCGCCTTTTTTCAGCGCTGCTTTTCAGCTTTATTAGCATTACCAAGGTAGTACATCTTTAATTAAAGGAAACAGTCAACATCACCTATTTTTAGTGCGGATCACGCCAAGAGGCTTTACTTTTGAGAGCACTGGATTTTTACTTTCGCAAGACCTCATCACACGCTCAACAGCATCGGCTTGCTTAGGTGCAGCACTAATGTGCGTGAAGCTACCATGATCAGTATTTATTGTGATTTCAAATCTCGGATAGCGGCGAGTTAAAGTCATCGTAGTATCCTGTCGTTGATTTTTATCATTTAAAAGCGCGATAAAATAATAATAGCTCGAAAATGCAAGTTTAAATCCAAGACTAAATTACACAAACGAATGCTGCTCACATCCCCAAACACACACTTTCGTAGACTTGTTGGTGCGTCCTGCCGTAGTGTTGTGGTGAGGAGTATGGCATGCGGCGGCTGCGTGATGATACACATCTGATACTAGACGGCGAGGTTCGTGTGTATCGGCGTGAGCGCAGCAAGCGCTGGCAAGCATCGTTTAATATCGATGGGCACACTATTCGCATCAGCACGGGCAAGCGCGACTTAAACGAAGCCAAAGAGTATGCCCGCGAGACGTTTCTTGAGTATAAGTTCCGTCACAAAAATGATCTGCCTGTTGTCACTAAGAAATTCTCTGATGTGGCCAAGTTGGCCATCGCGGATATGCGCAAGCACAACACACCAGAGTTTTGCCGCAGCTGGCTAGGGCGCAGTGAGGGCTATATCCGCGTGCTGCGCTATCACAACACAGAACCAAGTGTAGAAACGCTGAGTATTTGTGCAAGCAAGCTAGGATACTATGGCGCTCGATTAGCTGACAGTGATCAGCAACAGCATCAGTTCTGGGCCAAACGCTTGTCTGACCTAAAGACGCTGTGTGATGGTGCCATAGCTAAGCAAGCAGAGGCCGTGTGGCGTAGACCAGAACGGATGGCGGTATGAGCCGCTGGTCCGAAATGGGTTCTGCGACTGCAAAAATCTGCGCTGCGGTTTTTTGTAGGGAAGTACTTACGCTTTTGGGGTGGTCTTTTGTTGACCCCAAGGACGCAGGGTAGGGCAGGGGCATGACTGACCGTGAAGAACTGCGCCGACTGATTGATGTGATTGAGAAAGGCTCTGGTAAAGGCAGTCTTGAGCAAGCCGTTGATGACATCAAAACATTCGCCAACACTGCAAGCTTTCTAGCCAACAAGCTGGACACACGGCTCAAGGGGGATGAGGTAGATGCGAAGAACAAGCCAAAGTTGCGGATTGGCAATGCTATCGCAGCTCCGCCGAAGTCCGCAGCTGCAACTGCGCCAAGTTCACCGACCGAGCCATCTTCAGCAAATACATCCGGTATGCCGACGGCGATGAGTACATCAACGTCACAGGCTGACTTTGACAGGCTCAGGCCGCAGGGGTCGCAACCACCCGTTGGGGCAAGTTGATCGCAGTGGTGTCTGTTGCCGTCTGTGCTGCTGCTTACGGGGGCGACCTTAATCGTGCCGCTAAGTGTGGCAGCTAACGCGGGTTGGTGGATTACACAGGATTTTGGCGTGTAACTGCACGATTTTTGGCAAAAGAAGTGTGTTTGATTTTGAGGTTATACTTTATGTCGACAGGCATAGTTTAGATGGAATTAGTCCTGATTGTTTAATCTGAAATTGAATTAATTCAGCTAGGCACCTGCGTTGATATTTTAAAGATGACCCAAACCTTGCAGAAATTCTTTTCAATCAAGGCTTTAATCCAGAACCATTTTGATCATAAGAGATATTCAGAAAGCAGACAGAATTATAAGCAAAAACGCAGTGCCGCTCTCATTGAGTGGTTTCAAATCTGCGCTTCATAGATTTGTGTGATCGTGTACTTTGAGGCGTGTTAGACTTTGTCTGATTTTCAAGTTGATCTAGAGATAGCGCAGCAGTTATTCAAATTAACGTTCGCGCGCGCGTCGGTCAAATATGAGGGACGAGTTTACTTTGCTTTGCAGTGGGTATTTTATTGAAATAATTGCGCCCTCACTCAAGGGCTCGATATTAAATTCTGCTGATATTGATTTGGCCCGATTAATCATATTTTGTATTCCATTACCCAGTTTATCTTTTGCTGAAAGAGATCGCCCCTCGTTGTTTTCTATTTCTATATGGAACATATTAGATTCTGTTGACCAAAAACGTAATGATATTTTTTTTGAATTTGCGCGTGCTGAAGCATTATAAACAGCTTCTTGCATTATCCTGAAAAGTTGCAGATTTGAGATAACGCAGTCAAAATGTTCTGGGTGTAATTTAGTCTGATCAAATTCAACCTGGGTACCAGTACAACGCAACGGTTCGCATAAAACTTCATCTACAAAATTTACAAACGCTTTTAAGTTAAAAACAACTTCTTCGTCTTGATTCAAGATAATGCGGATTTCTTGTATAGCACGTTCAGACAGTTTTTTAATTTCGGCTGCATCTGATGAGGAGGGCGAATCTGCAAGGATATTTATCATATGCAAGTAGCCCAATAACCCATCATGCAAATCGTTTGCAAAGCCACTAAACAGATTGTTTTTCTGTTGCGTCAATTCCATAGAAACAAGGTGTGTGGTTTTTTTGTCCAGCCGTTTCTGCTGTGCTAATAAAAGGGTTTCCATTTTTAAAGCATTGTTTTCAGCCTGATTTTTTAATTCAATTTGAAAGCTGGCAAAGTATATGATGCTCGAAACAAAAAATAAAAGTATAGCAATATGTGACAACGGGTCATTAAGCTCAAAATATCCAAGCCAAGCTGTAATATCAGTGACAAAGGCTATAATTGCTGTCAGGATGCTCGTTGCTAAAAAGTAATCAGCAAATTTCTTTTCCGACTTCTTGAAGAGGCACGTATAAATTACTCGGGCGAACATTAAACATAAAAAAATTGGTATGTTGAAGAATAGATGTGTAAAACCAGCGTTTAAAATTCCAAAAAATTTAAGAACTATTAACGCAAATGCAACAAAAGCTAAGCCAATAAACCAAATTATATTCTCGCAAACCTGATCAGCGCTCATGCCTAGGCAGAAAACACTCAATCCACATAAGGGTGCAAGATAAAGTACATAAACAAAATAATCAGACAATGGATTTGCCTGCGCGATAACGTTTCCAAAGCTTTGAAGAACTACGAATGTCGATATTATAACTAATGGCAATGCTTCGAATTTTAAAATCTGCGCACTGACAAGGATTATGACGGATAAAAGGGCAATTAACTGACTAATGAAAATTCCGAACCGCAATCCTTCATAAACATACCTGTGTTTATTAATACTAACTGCGAGTTCACCCTCATCTAAGAGATAGGGTGAAGTTATCGAAGAGACGTTTTTATCTGCACTTTTATATATTAGTTTTATCGAACTAGCAGTTTCCCCTTCTGGTAGCTTTAAATACCAATTGTTTAGGCTTGTTTGTCGGAAAAACCGCTCTGGTGATGTTTGACCTAAAAGTTGATCAACTTTGGAGTAGACCGCAAGAGAACCACTAATATGTTCGAAGTATAAGTAACTCCCAACCTGGTCGTCTGGAATAGATAATTTGAACTCGATTTCTGTTGTTTCACCAGGCATATTTAGAGTGGAAAAGGGGATGTTTATTGGACTATTATTCTTATAAATTGTTGTGCCTAAAGGTTCTTTTTCGATTTCTGTAAGATTAGCCAAAACAAAGTGTGCAAAAAGTACGATTACAGTAGCAATTGACGCTATAATAAAAAAAATTCTCATAGAAGACCTTGGGCTTTAGCCTCAAAAACAGCCTCTGTTCTATTAGCGGCCTGCAGCTTTCTGTAAATATTTCTGACGTGTACGTTTATAGTATGCACCGACAAATCAAAAATATTGGCAATTTCTTTATTTGATAGACCTTTAGCAAGTATTTCCAGAATTTGAGTTTCCCGATTTGTTAGAGTTTTCTTGAGATTTAACGTGTTAACATCATCAGAAAGTTGATTATTTCCAGGATTATTAAGTTTTTTTACGAGGATGGAAGCAATTTGCATCGATATAGGAGACTCTCCGCGTAAGCTGGACTTGATACCTTCTATTACTTTCATCTCAGGATCGTTTTTGTAAAGGTACCCTATCGCTCCATTTGACAGGGCTAAGATAACTAGCTTTGCATCCAGTGAGGAGGACACAACGATGGCAATTGCTGGTTCAGGAAGGGACGAATTAACTATTAAGGATTTGATGCCACTTTCACCGTTAAGGTCTAGATCAACTAATAATACGTTTAGAGGAGTTTTTTGGGAAGCTACTTGAAATTCTTCGTTTGTTTCAAAATAGAAGACTTCAGATACAAAATCCCAGTTTTCTAGGATTGTCCCCAAATGTCTTGCCATCAATTTGTTGTCTTCTAGTAATCCTACAGTGATCATCAACCAACCCATCATAACAATCAAAGCTTATGGGTTAATAGACTTCTGAATCAAAGGTTAAAATCATCGTTAACTACTAATATAGCTAATACTAGCTACATCGATCGATATAATGAAATTTATCTAATCATTGGCTAGCTTTTTGTGATTGTTTATCTTTTTTGATCAGTCCGTCTATAAAACATCCAACTTCTCCCTGATTGGATTTCGACTTTCATGCCACATCAATCCTCTGCAGCCCATCGAACTATCAGAAAAGCTGTTTTTCCAGTTGCTGGCCTAGGAACCCGTTTTCTCCCAGCGACCAAAGCGCAGCCCAAAGAAATGCTCACAATCATCGACAAGCCAATTATCCAGTTTGCCGTTGAAGAGGCGATTGCTGCTGGAATTACGCACCTGATTTTTGTGATTGGGCGCACGAAGCGATCCATTGCCGATCACTTTGATTCCAATCCCGAACTGGACACGCTTTTGCGCTCCAAAGGCAAGATTGCGATGGCTGATCAGCTAAATTCGATCATCCCCAAGGATGTGTCCTGTATCTTTTTCCGTCAGGCCGAGGCGCTTGGACTAGGTCATGCCGTAGCCTGTGCTGCACCCGTCATCGACGAAGATGAGCCCTTTGCGGTCGTGCTGGCTGACGATCTCATGAGTGCGCAGGTGCCGGTACTCAAGCAGATGACCGACGCCTTCAACAGCAACGGGCGCAGCCTTGTCGCGGTCGAGTCAGTGGACGCTCAGATGGTCCAGAGCTATGGTATCGTCGATGCGGATTTGCTGGCTGCGGGGGAGGTAGGCGCAGTGCGCGGGGTAATCGAAAAGCCGCGCCCGCAGGATGCTCCAAGCAATCAGGCAATCGTCGGACGCTATATCCTGGATGGACGTATCATGGCCAAGTTACGCGATCAAAAACCCGGTGCTGGCGGTGAAATTCAACTGACTGATGCCTTGAGCGGCTTAATCGGAGATCCAGGACTGGATGCCTATCGGTTCAAGGGGCGACGCTATGACTGCGGTTCGAAGTTGGGTTTTTTGGAATGCACGATGGCCAGCGCGCTGGAGCATCCTGAGTTCGGACCGAGAGCCCGCACCCTGATGCAGTCAATGCTCGACGAAAACAAATGAGAATGCCCCAACATTTATTTCTTTTGGAGTTGCCATGCGTGCCCCTCCCCGTCATGTCTGGATAATTCACTTTATGCTGACACCTGTGACCTTTGCAGAATTCACGCGACTAGGTGCCATAGGGATGCCGCTGATGTTTTCAGCAGAGATCGGGATGTGGCTCCAGGAAGCAATCTACTTCGGCGATATTGTCGACAAAAGGCTTTATTGCGCCAAAAGATCTGGCAGAAACCGCACAGCTGGTCCTCGAAACAGTAGCTTCACCGCACAATCGTTCAACAACACAGTCGTTCCATTAGTGGGAGTAGGATGATGTACGTACTCCTTAGCGGAGGGCACCGTATGATCCGGTCTGTCCTGTTTCCCGCCCTCATGGCACTTGCCGGCTGTACCGGATCACCATTCGTTCAGACGGTGAGCCATGATACGCTTCAAGTGTCGCAACAATTCGTTGCGCAACGGCTTGACCAATCATGGGCCAGACCGCACGGAGCCATCATCAACATCGCCCGCAGTTTGGGAACAGAGGCCGAGCAGATCATTGGGCTTGTCAATGAAACGACAATCAGTGGCGACAATTTTCTGTGGCTGCGCGCCCGCGTCCCCGACGGAAGAAATCCAGGCAAATTCAATCTTGAAGAATTTCTGTCGCGCACCGAGGGCGTGCCTGTTCCCTTTTCGCGCGTCTCGGACGCGAACCTGCACCAGGCCACCGATAGTTTAGGAACTTACTATTATTTAGAATGGCGCAGCGGCAGTTCCACCAATTGCGTCCTTGCTTTCCGGCGCATCGTGAGAGCGGCTCGCATCCTGCCAAGTGGGACCAATGTACTCGAAGCGATGCTACGAAATTGCGTCCAGGGTCCGATAGCCGACGCATTGGCCCCAATACAGGACCGTGAAATCAGCTTCTCCGCCACGACGGGGACCCAATATGACGCTGGCAGCGGCCAGATGTTGTCGCCTCTGGCCGCGCCCCTTCTCAAATGATTTTTAGCATAACCTTTTTCAATCCGAACACAGGTGCCCTACGATGAACCTTCATTTCGTATCACGCGGTCTGCCGCAATTGATTATGTGGCTTGTTTCAACCGCCATCATCGTGGTGATGATTAGTATTCCAATGTCCACTGGCGGACAGGCCTTTCTGAGCATCGTCGCTGTGACAACCATCGCGGTTCTCAAATCCAATGCGCGTCGAATTGTTCCTCGCTTCTTCCTGCTTGCCACGGCAAGTATTATCATTCTGCGCTACTTCTTCTGGCGGTTACTCGTGACCCTGCCTGATCCAGGCCTGACGCTGTCCTTCCTCGTTGGTCTAACATTGATTGTGGTCGAAAGTTATTCGATCATGGTGTTTTTTCTCAATGCGTTCATCGGTGCCGATCCAACCCGCAGACAGTTTCCTCCCACAGTGGCCCCCACCGATTTGCCAACCGTCGACGTTCTGGTACCTTCGTTCAACGAACCCAGAGAGATGCTCAGTGTGACTCTGGCGGCAGCCAAGAACATGATCTACCCAGCCGAAAAAAGGATTGTGACCCTGTGCGACGACGGCGGCACTGACCAACGCTGCAATGCCGCGGATCCTGAGCTTGCAGAAGCAGCTCGTGCGCGCCGGGCCGATTTACAGGCGCTGTGCGAGGAACTTGGCATCAGATACGCGACGCGCGCACTGAACGAAAAGGCGAAGGCCGGAAACATGAGTTCGGCGCTGGAAAACCTGACCGGTGACCTCGTAGTGGTGTTTGATGCCGACCACGTGCCGTCGCGCGATTTTCTGGCCCGCACGGTCACCAATTTTGTCGAGGATCCAAAGCTTTTCCTCGTCCAGACTCCGCATTTTTTCATTAACAATGACCCTATCCAGAGAAACCTAGAGCTGAGCGAAACGTGCCCTCCAGAGAACGAAATGTTCTATGGCTTGATCCATCGGGGCCTTGATCGTTGGGGGGGCGCATTCTTCTGTGGCTCTGCGGCGGTGTTGCGGCGCAAAGCGCTAGATGAGGTTGGCGGGTTCGCAGGCGAGACGATCACAGAGGACGCCGAGACCGCCCTCGAGATCCACTCTGCCGGCTGGAAGAGCCTTTATATCGACCGCGCGATGGTCGCGGGCCTGCAGCCTGAAACCTTTGCATCTTTCATCCAGCAACGTGGCCGTTGGGCCACGGGGATGATGCAGATGCTACTTTTAAAAAATCCGCTGTTTCGACGAGGTCTCAGCCTACCGCAGCGCATCTGCTACATCAATTCGATGAGCTTCTGGCTCTTTCCTCTGATGAGGCTTTTCTATCTGCTTGTGCCGCTGGTCTATCTGTTCTTCGGGGTCGAGATTCTAGTTGCCACCTTCGAAGAGGTGCTAGCCTATATGCTTGGCTATCTGGCGGTGTCGTTCATGGTTCAGAATGCACTTTACGCTCGGTTCCGTTGGCCACTGATCTCAGAAATCTACGAAGTCGCACAAGCCCCATATCTTGCTCGCGCCATTTTGCGGACGGTTTGGAGCCCTCGTGCTGCCAAATTCAGCGTTACAGCCAAGGACGAGACACTAGACCATGACTTTATCTCGCCCATCCACTGGCCGCTGACGGTGCTGTTCCTCACCATGCTGTTGGGCGTCGTCGCCCTGGCCATACGCTGGTATGTCTTCCCAGGCGACCATGCTGTACTTGCAGTGGTCGGTGGTTGGGCTGTATTCAATTTCATCCTCGTCAGCATTGCCTATCGCGCCGTTGCCGAGAAACAGCAGCGCCGCGTCTCGGTGCGGGTCGAGATGGACGTCCCTGGACGGATATGGGTCCCTGGAAAGCGCGACGCGTTTTCTGGCGTGCGCATCATAAATACTTCAACCAGTGGTGTGAGCCTACTTCTAGAAGCGGGTCAGGAGCTTCCGGGTGGCACAACTACCGAGTTGTTGTTGCACAGCCAGATCGTCCTGCGGCCGCAACTGATTGAAAGTCCCCATTTGGAAGCCCGGATCATGGGCAATGTGCGTTCGATCAAGCAGACCCCTGAAGGCCTGATTTTGGGGGTGGTGTTCGAGCCAGATCAACCGGTGTCATCACGTGAAACAGTCGCCTATCTGATTTTTGGAGACAGCGGAAACTGGCAGCGAATCCGGGATACGACACACAACCCCAAAGGATTGCTGGTGGGCCTTGGCTATGTCGTCTGGCTTTTTCTTCGTGGCACGCCGATACTACTGTCCAGTCTGATCCGCGAACCTGGACGCCAAAAAGCAGCAGTGTCGTGCGATTATGTCCAGTCGAAACCGGCACATCTGCTTGCTTTCGGTGTCGACCCTGAAAACCGCGATGGCATTGATCCTGACGGCTGGGCGGGTGCCGATCTCGATGCCCAAGACAATGCTGAGACCGACGACCCTCAACCCTTACAGCCGTCAGGTGCATCATGAGATACCCAGTATTAGCTTTCATCCTGTCTTGCGCATGGTCGCCAACCCTCGCTCAGGTCGGGGCGGAAAACGGCCAGATCGATCTGTCACTGTTGCTGAATGGACCCCAAATCGCGTCATCCGACGATGGTCTGCCTCAGATCCCGTCCGTGGAGGTCGCTATTCAAGTTCCGGCCGCCTTGCCGCGCTATGTCCGCGACGATGCGGGTGATAATCCAACACTGCCAGCGACAGACGCGGGTGATACCAAACCAAATCGGCCCAATTTCGCCATGAGCGCAATGGGGAGTGAGATACACCGGCTGAGCGGGGAATATGACGAGATTGCAGTTGATCTGGACGTCCCACTGGGCAGTGCAATGAATGATCTGATTATCACCTATCGCAACAGCATCAATATTATGGCTGATAACTCTACCATCACAGTGTTGCACGAAGGCGTGGAAATTGCCAAGTGGCAACCAAACGCTCCCGCCGGCTTCCAGACTGTTATACTGCCTGCCAATACGCTGACTTTGGGTTTAAACCGGATCGTGATCCGTGCCGAGCAAAGCCACCGCATCTTTTGTGGGCCAGAGGCCAGCTTTGCGATATGGACTGACATTAATCTTGCGCGCAGTGGGATCGATGTCGCGAATGGGACCGGCGCACCCAACATAGACAATTTTCGCCGCGCAGCACGTGCGCAGATTGTGGCGGACGGCACCCTGCCATTGGTGACGGCCGTTGTGCCTGCGACCCGCTTGATGCGTGATCTGGAGCGTAGGTCCGCAGCTCTGGGGACCAGCGGTCCGGCGCGCCTGTTGTTGCAAAGCCCTTATTCGGTCACATCGGAGGGGGTCACATCTGGGGCGCAGGCGCGGATCGTACTGCTCGCCGCGTCCGACTTTCCTGGTGTAGCTAAGCTGCCAGAAGTCCGGCACAGTCCACAAGGGCCTTTAATCCTTTTAATGAGCACCGATACGACCGCTGATATGCTAGATGATCTGTTGCCCCTGCCGAGCGCAATTGTGGTGCCACCCGATCTAACTCCGGGGCAAGTTACGACCCTCAATGCGCTAAACGTAGACGATATCGCAATTCGCAGTCGTTACCGGCGCGTAGATGTGCCGTTTCGCCTGCCGGATGACTGGCTTGTCCTGACGGCACAGCGCGCCCAGCTTGATCTGCAATACAGATACGCCGAAAACTTGCCCGAAGGATCTCTGTTTTTGATCAAAGTCAATGGTATCACAGTCCGGCGTTTACCATTGTTCGGCGAGGGCGGAGTTGTGCTGCCAGAACTGCCCGTCAGGTTTTCGGCACGTCTTTTGAAGCCGGGCTTTAACAATATCAGTTTCGAGGCGATAATTCCTGGTGATCCCTCCGACATGACCTGCCCAAATATTGAGGGCCCACTGCTTGAGGTTTCGGGAAATACACTGGTGAACGTGCCGGCCTCACCGCGCATGCAACTTCCCCGTCTATCTCTGGGTATGCAGCGGCTTACGCCTGAGTCTGTGGATTTGGTTGCAAATCTGGACGGACCCCCACATGTTGAAGAAATTGCGACAATGCTGGCTGTCCACCTTGTGGCCTTGGACGATGAACTGCCGCCACAAGACATGGCACGCCTGACCGTAAGATCCTTGGAAAGAATTAATCAGGTGCCGTTGGATATGATGTCTTTGGACAGGTCCACAGTTGTGCGGGCATTGACGCCCCAGAAGCCAGAGCGCACAGACCAAGCGCTGGACGTGGCAGTCACCGAGGACCGGTTTGCACAACCCTCTCAGCGCGCGGGGCGTAACAGCGACGAGATCCGCAGTGGCATAACATCCTCCTGGCTGCGCGTGCGCGCATTGGCCTGGCCCGGCGATCTACCTCTTGCTAATTGGATGGTGGGACGGCAGGGACAAGCGTTGTTGTTGATGCCCGATCCCACCCACCCGCTAAATCTGTGGCTGATTGTTGGCGCCTCTGCTGACGCAGGCAGTGTGGCGCGCGCACTGGCCGCCGGTCGTCTAGACCCCTTGGGGCCTGACGGTCAGGCTGCCCTGCTGACGGAAGACGGTGTCTGGGAAAGCTGGCGCCCTAACGCAGGTGCGCCCAGCTTGAACGAACCGCTGACATTGGCCAATGCCCGCGCCGTCGCGGGAAACTATGCATCATGGTCGCCAGTCTGGTTTGTTGGCCTGCTGGCCTGCTTTATGTCTATTTCGGTCCTTTTGGGGCTAAATTATGTTGTCAGTACACGAGGGAGCCTTAAAAGATGAAACGCCGCAGTATAATTATGGCCGCGATGGCCGCGATGACCGTGTCTCGGGCTAGCGTATCCTTTGGTCAGTCACCTGATTTGCCGCACCCGCTTGCTGCCGTCTGGGACGCGTGGAAAGCCGCCTACATGGAACCGAACGGTCGCGTTGTGGATCTTATGCAGGGTGGTGCCAGTCACTCGGAAAGTCAGGGCTACGGACTACTTCTGGCCGCGACAATGCAGGACGCTGATGCGTTCAACACCATCGATGACTGGACGATCCGGCATTTGCGCGTCAGACAGGACAATCTGCTGGCTTGGCGCTGGCTGCCGCAAACAACGCCGGCAGTGCCTGACAATAACAACGCAAGCGACGGTGATTTATTTTACGCTTGGGCGCTAATCCGCGCGGCAAAAGCGTTTGACCGACCAGCGCTAACTGAGCGCGCCACGGCGATCGCACGCGATCTGAGTGACACATGTATACAAAACCATCCTGACGGCAGTGGACGCCTCGTTTTAACCCCCGCAGCCACGGGATTTCAGCGTGACACCGGGCTGATCTGGAACCCCTCCTACCTCATGCCATTAGCAATGGAGGATGTAGCGGATGCCACGGGGACGGACCGTTTGCGGATCGCAGCGCGCGACGGGATATCGATACTTGACGATCTGGCCTCGCTGGGGCTGGTGCCCGACTGGGTCGAACTCAGAGCAGAGGGCAGTGCACCGGTGGCTGGCATGACAGACGCTAACGGTTACGAAGCCATGCGGACGCCCTTGTTCCTGATATGGTCGGGCATGCCGCAGCATCTGGCCGTCAAGCAGCAGGCCCGTGCATACGGTGCCGCAAACACTGTGGCGGGCAGCACGCCCACCGTCATGGACCGCCTGAACGGACGTGTTCTCGAGGTGAGCGATAATCCCGGTTATTCGGCCGTTTCGGGTCTTGTCGGTTGTGCCGTGAGGGCAAATGCGGGATCTTTCATGCCTTCGTTTGACCCGAGTCAACCCTATTACCCCGCCACACTTCAGTTCATGACGCTGCTGGCTCAGATAGAAACCTTACCTAGATGTGTCCCATTATGATGAATTATTCAGCCCAACTTCTGCGCCACAGTATTTCTGGTGTTTGCCTGTTTATCACGGTAGGCACCGCCGCTGCACAAGAGTTTCCCAATGCGCAGGATCTAAGAGCTATCCGTTATTACATAGCGCAGAATGAAACAGCGTCTATCGCAGCCGAATTGCAGCGTCTTGAAAACGCGTTTCCCGACTGGACCGCTCCCGATGATCTGGCTGCTCTTGAACTCATGGCACCCACAACCCCTAAGACCGAAATCGACAGCATCTTTACCCTGATCGCGCGAAACGACATCGTAAGTGCGCAGCGCGAGCTAAGTGCGGCCCGTGAAGCTTTTCCTGACTGGGTGCCATCTGAAGACATGCTTTCACTGCTCGCCACGGCCAACGCACAGACCGCTTTCGATGCTGCGATTGCTGCGCGCGATCCGGACGCAGCGCTGCGGATCGCGATGGATGAATTAGCCATTCTGCGCTGCAGCCGGATTAACAATGCCTGGAAACTCGCAGAGCTCAAAAAGCAGACCGGCGACCGTGCCGGGGCGCTATCCGCCTACCGCCAGATCGTGAGAGCCTGTTCGTTAACTGCAGATGTGGTAGCGACAATCGAAAAGGCAGATGCAGTGGCCACCGAAGACGAGATGCGTGCGCTGGTAGCGATGGCGCAGCAGCGTATCCCAGGATCAGGCACGACCTTCGATGCATTGCTCATTCGCCTTCTGGCCGGGCGTGGCGTTGCCGTGGCCACATCCGCAGTGGCGGCCACACCGCGCCCCGCACCGCAGCCATCCACATCGACGCAGGCCCAGGCATCAGCTCCAGTAACCGTCCCTGGTACTTCTTCGGGCAGCCCGCTGGCTGAACTGCGCCGCAGCGGCGACAGCCGTCTGAGACAGGTGCGGGCATCGGCGCAGACTGGTGATTTTCGAACTTGTACAGCCCGGTCAGTCACCCCCCGTTCTCTTGAGGTGGCGTATGAGCGGGCGTGGTGCGTCTTCAATCTGGACCGCCCACTTGAGGCGCTTGCGCTTTTCACAGCAGTTGCTGATGGTCTGAGTGGTACAATGTCGCGCGATGCGCGCTACGGCATGGCATTGTCCATGCTCCAACGAAACATGACCAGTGCCGCCTCTCGTATTGCTGCGGAAACAGACTTTACCATAGATCAGCGTCGCACGATTGAATCGACTATCTTGGAGCAGCGCGGTATCCGTGCCTATCAGGAAGGAAACTATTCGCAGGCGATCACCTACTTCGATGGGGTGAAGATGCTGGTCGGCTTTTTGCGCCGGGATCTTTCCATCATGCAGGCCGATGCCTACCTCAACAGCGGCGACCGCGCGACCGCACGGACCTTATTCATACATCTTAATAATGCACTATCGACAGCGGAAACTCGCACCGGGCTAAAAGCCACGGGCGGATAGTACATAACAGTTATTTATTCTATTTTTAATGAAAGCTGGTCATGCAAAAAAATACAAATGAAGAACATACATACCTTGACTATGTTGAAGTAGCTGTCGTGAAGTATGATAGTGATGGTTGTTTACAATATTATAATAATAAATTTAAGTCTCTCTATTCTTATACCGACAGTGATTTATATTTAGGCGTGCATTTTTCAGAATTAGGGAAAATAGATTTACAAAATGGTAATGTTGTAACAACTGAATATTCAGAAGCAAAAAAAGATTATTTAGCA
>Ga0115549_1000264_pt1 | contig 33715 bp, 29 predicted proteins | sample COGITO_mtgs_1004_2_FD_87176 | JGI IMG/M metagenome (GOLD analysis project Ga0115549, IMG submission 87176) | Pelagic marine microbial communities from North Sea - COGITO_mtgs_100430 | ecosystem: Environmental > Aquatic > Marine > Epipelagic | place: Germany:Helgoland, sampling site Kabeltonne...
ACAAGTCGCTTAAACGCACCGAAAATCCCATTGAAAACCCCGAATTGTTAGAGAAACGAAAAAAGGCTTAATTGAAATTTCCTTTATATATCGCCAAACGTTATTTGTTTTCTAAAAGCAGTAACAACGCCATCAATTTTATCACACTTATAGCCGGCTTTGGGATTATTATTGGAACCGCCGCCCTTTTTATAGTGCTTTCTGGTTTTTCTGGGCTCAAAACCTTTACAGTACAATTTACATCCTTTGCAGATCCAGACCTCAAAATTGTACCAACCACCACCAAAACCATTCGGTTTACGGCTGCTCAAAAACAAGCCCTGAATGCGCTAAACACGGTGGCCTCTTTTACGGAAGTTGTAGAAGAACGAATGCTTATGAATTGCGATAATAAACATTTAGCGGTCACACTAAAAGGCGTGGATGAAAACTATCCGCAAGCAACCATCGATTCTATTTTGGTGTATGGTCAATGGTTTGAACCCAACACCCCACAAATTGTCGCCGGCTGGGGCGTCACCAACGAATTAGGCTTTGGAATTTTTGATGTTGCTAAAGTCATCAAACTGTATGCGCCAAAACCTGGTACTGGACAACTCAACTCTGTAAACAGTGCCTTTAAAAGCATGAAAGTCGCCAATGCAGGGATTTTTCAGATTAATGAATCTAAAGGGAATTCGCAAGTGTTTACATCTCTTGAAAATGCAAAATATTTATTAGGGTATGATGAAGAAACCCTTAGTGCTATTGATGTCTATTTAGAACCCTCCACCAATGAGGATGAGGTACGAACGGAATTACAATCTATTTTCAAAAATCAAATTACTATCAAGAATCGTATACAGCTCAATGATGCGTTGTATAAGATGTTGAATACAGAACACGTTGCGGTCTATTTGATTTTCACATTGATTTTGATCATTGCCTTATTTAATATTATTGGTTCTATCATTATGATGATTTTAGATAAAAAAAAGAACCTGAAAACCTTATATAATTTAGGTGCTACCATCAAAGAATTACGAAGAATATTTTATTACCAAGGTATTTTAATGACCGTGATTGGTGGTGGAATTGGACTTGTCATTGGGATGATTATTATAGGACTACAGCAACACTTTTCGCTGGTGATGATTACTCCTTCGTTGCCCTACCCAGTGGATTTACAACTGGCCAATATTGCAGTTGTACTCGTCACTATTTTAACCTTAGGAATTATAGCATCGCGCATAGCATCGCAACGGATTGCTAAAACGCAGCTAAATGCTTAGACAAATTGATAGTCACCAAAGACGGCTTCCACTTCATTAAAGGCCGCAAACACTTCGGCACTATGATCGCTAGTTACCATTTTTGTTCGAAACGGTTTAAAATCAGGAATGCCTTTAAAATAATTGGTATAATGACGCCTGGTTTCTAACACCCCCAAAACTTCGCCTTTCCAATCAATCGCCATTTGCAAATGACGTCGCGCAGCTTCTACTCGCTCCAGCATACTAATAGGCCCCAAGTGTTGCCCCGTTTGCATAAAGTGTTTCACTTGCTTAAAAAACCAAGGATTTCCAATGGTAGCTCGGCCTATCATTGCGCCATCCAGTCCATACTGATCACGCATTTCAATGGCACGCTCGGGCGTGTTGACATCCCCATTTCCAAAAACAGGAATATGCATTCGAGGATTGTTTTTAACCTCTGCAATTGGCCCCCAATCGGCAGCGCCTTTATACATTTGCGCTCGAGTTCGTCCATGAATAGAAATAGCCGCACAACCCACATCTTGCAGCCGCTCAGCCACTTCCACAATATGAATAGAATCATGATCCCAGCCCAACCGCGTTTTGACGGTAACTGGTAAATTGGTGCGTTTTACCATTTCGGCAGTGAGTTTTTCCATCAAACACACATCTTTTAAAATACCAGCACCAGCGCCTTTACTTACTACTTTTTTAACAGGACATCCAAAATTAATATCAATAATATCAGGATTGGATTTTTCAACAATATCAATGGCTTGTAACATGCTATCCAAATTAGCGCCAAAAATTTGAATGCCAACCGGGCGTTCTTTTTCATAAATATCCAACTTCATGGTGCTTTTCACCGCATCACGAATGAGGCCTTCACTCGAAATAAATTCCGTGTAAACCACATCGGCGCCTTGCTCTTTACATAACGCACGAAAGGGCGGGTCGCTTACATCTTCCATAGGTGCAAGTAATAACGGAAATTCTGGAAGCTCTATAGAACCAATTTTAACCATGTGTTATTTATAAAAATTCATTTCATCTAAGTACGTCCAAACGGCATCGGGCAGCATCGGACGAATGTTTTTACCCGCTTTGATGGATTGACGAATAAAAGTAGAAGACAACTCCATTATTGGAGCGTCTATTTTAGTTATGTTAGCGTTTGCTAAGACTGCTATTTTTTTAGCTTCAGCGGGTTTTCTAGGATACACATAAATGGGATAGCCTTTGATAATCACTTCTGCATTTTTCCATTTGGGCAAGGATCTCAAATTGTCTTCCCCCATAATAAGTGCAAAACGGTGTTCTGGATGTTTTTCTTCTAAATACGCTAGTGTATGAACCGTATAATTGGGCTGGGGTAAATCAAACTCAATAGCACTCGGCATCAGCTTCGGATACGCTTCAGTAGCTCGATAGACCATTTCTAAACGCTGGTGGTTGTCCAACAAACTTTGTTTTTGTTTGTGTGGACTTTGGGGGGTGACCACCACCCAAACTTGGTCCAAGTCCGAATGTTCTGCTATGTGATTGGCTATGACAAGATGCCCAACATGTAGAGGATTAAAGGTTCCAAAAAAGAGTCCAATGTTCATTGTTAGTTATTTAATGAATTTTGCAACGGTATCGTAGGCTTCTTTTTGAGCCGTTTCCAAAACATCATTTTCAATGATGCAATCAAATAAAGGCGCAGTAGCAAGTTCAGCCGAAGCCTTAGCCACGCGCATATTAATTTTATCTTGGGTTTCTGTTTGTCGTTTTTTCAAACGAATTTTCAAGGCATCAATGCTTGGAGGTTTCACGAAAATGGCCAACGTTTGCTCTGGAAATTTACGTTTAATTCGCAAGCCGCCAGAGACATCAATATCAAAAATCACATGTTTCCCCAAGGCCCAGATGCGTTCTACTTCCGATTTTAGTGTGCCATAAAAATTATCGCGATAAACTTCTTCCCACTCTAGAAAATCATCTGATTTTATGTGTTGTTTAAAAGCATCACTTGACAAAAAATAATAGTCTTTTTCGTCGACTTCAGTGCCTCTTTTTTCACGAGACGTAGCCGAGACAGAGAATTCTAAATTTAAGTCGTTTTGTGTTAGCAAATGTCTTACAATCGTAGTTTTTCCAGATCCAGATGGCGCTGAGAATACAATCAGTTTTCCGTGTTGTTTTTTAGAGGACATTGAGTAATTGTTCTTTAATTTTTTCTAATTCATCCTTCATTTGAACGACCAGTTTTTGCATGGGCGCAAAATTAGCTTTGGAGCCAATAGTATTCACTTCGCGACCAATTTCTTGAGAAATAAACCCTAATTTTTTACCATTAGAATCGTCAGAATTTAAGGTTTTTATAAAGTACTCCAAGTGGTTTTGAAGGCGCACTTTTTCTTCAGTAATATCAAACTTTTCGATATAATAGACCAACTCTTGTTCAAAACGATTTTCGTCATACTTTTCTTTCAGTTCGGCAACCCCTTTGTGTAAACGTTCTCGTACATTAGTGATGCGTTCCGGGTCAATTGCAAGAACTTGCTCCAATAAATTTGATATGATAGTAATGCGCTTTGTGAAATCGGCTTCTAATACGTTGCCTTCTTCCAATCGGTACAACCCGATATTGTCTAAAGCTTTTAGAATTTCGTTTTGAATACCTGCCCATTCCGATTCGTCAATATCATCCCGCTCAGTACTAATCGCGTCCGGCATTTTGATAGCTATTTGTAAAAGATCCATTTTGGTACCTGTAGCAAGTGCTTCGAGTTGTTTCATGTATTTATTGACAACTGTAGGATTGACGTTTGCATGGGTCTCTTCTCCAGTTGTTTCGAAAAATAATGAAAAATCAACTTTACCTCTATTCAATTTTGAAGCAATAAGTTTTCGAAGACCTAACTCTTTTGCCCTATACATGGAAGGCATGCGCATGTTGAGGTCTAAAGACTTACTGTTCAGAGATTTGATCTCAATTGAAATAGTTTTGTTTGGTAACTGTAATACAGACTTACCATAGCCCGTCATGGAATGTATCATTCTTTGGTATTAAAAACTTTTTTCAAAGATACTGAAAACCAATAAGTATACGCAAGTAGAACTCCAACCTTTAATATATTCAAAAGAGAAGTTCTATAAAAGTTTGTATATTGTTGGCACTTAACTTAAAACCCTACATATTATGAATGATTTTTCAATGAATTGGCAGGCAATACTCGTTTCAGCTTTGATCCCTTTAATTATAGGAGCAATCTGGTACCACCCCAAAGTGTTTGGAACGGCTTGGATGCAATCAACAGGAATTACCGAAGCTAAAATTAAAACAGCCTCACCAGTAAAGGCTTATGTAGTAGCAATTCTTTTATCCATTATACTTTCGTTTTACTTATACATTAACGTTTTGATTGGCGGTCCAGATGATATGCGTCACGGTCAAGAAGTCTTTATGACGTTTAAACACGGCGCTGTGCATGGGGCGTTTTTAGGACTATTTGTTGCAATGCCTGTCCTTGCAACAAATGCAATCTTTGAAATGAAATCGGCAAAATATATTTTTATTAATGTACTTTATTGGATCGTGTCTTTAGCACTCATGGGCGGTGCTTTAAATGGGTGGCCTGTATAAAAAGGAAAAAACATCTTAAATAAAGAAAAGGCTTCGGCCTTTTTTTTATTTAAAAGGAGAATGATGTTTAAACTCCTTAATTTTAATGCGCTTAAAAAAAGGTTTTACTAAAGAATTTACAAGAGGGTTTTTGTGCTTTATGTAACAACTGAGCTCCAAAGGTGTGGCGCCAATAGTGGTTTTAATTTCGGAAGCTGTGCGGCCTAAATTAATAGAAGACACTTGTTTTTCGATTCCGAGTCTTACATAATCATTTAAAATACGCGGATAAATAGCATGTGATTTATTCAACTCATAATCCAATCCAATAAAATGAGCATCGAGCGCATTTTTATTAACAAGAGCCGTCAAAAACCCAACAAGCTTATCTTCTAAAAAATAAGCTTTCACTATAAAATCGTCCTTGAGGGTGGCTCTTAAATGAACATAAGTGTTAAGGTTTAATACCTGCGCATTAAAACTCGCATTTGCAATTGTATTTTGATACAAGGCTTGCAGTTCATCTTTATAGGTTTCAAAGTCATGCTCTGTAAATAAACGCGTTTTTAGAGCACTGCTTTTTGAGTCGGCTTTATTTGCCTTCACTCGGTATTTAGATTTTAATATATTTTTATAATCTTCAAACGTTTTCCATTCGGGTAGTAGTTGAATGATCATATTGGGTTCCACCTTGATCTCGCTATACCCGAAATTTAAAAATTGACGTGTATTCTTGAGTGACTCTGTCATAAAATCTTTAATAAAAATCGCATGTAAAGGGTTCGTGTTTTCGGCGACCGTATCTAAGGCCGTACCAATCTGTGTCATGACAGCGTTTTTAGAAATTTCATTAGAAGTACGGATACCATGCTCACCACTAAGAAACACATTGCCGCAGAATAATATTTTTATATGCTCATAAAAAAAAAACAAACTCAAAAACTTTCTGATAAAGGGTGCAACTTTGATATTTTTTAAAGTTCCTTCTACACTCAGGTTAATGACTTGTACCAGCGCGAGAGCGACTGTATGTTTTTGGGCATCAGAAACGGTGATGTATTGGAACTCAATCTGAGGGTTTGAGCGTTCAAAAGCTTTTAAAAAAGGTTTTGAAAAATAGACATTTTTGTCTGTATTAACGCCCTCAAAAACAGATGAATCAATACCGTCTACAGAATGATATAAATTAGTGGTGAAAGAACTCATTTAGCTTCGTGAGGATTGGGCGTTTTAGAAACCAAATATACACCTAAAAATATTAATGAGGCCGCAACAACTTTAACGATGCTCAGCTGGTCACTTCCCATCATGATAGCAAAAATACCCGCAAAAATAGGCTGTACATATACAAACGTACTAACTGTTGTAGCACTTAACTTTCGCAATGCAATAGGATTCAATAAGTAGGTTGCAAAGGTTGCACAAACGACCACGAAAAAAATTGAAAACCAAATATAGGGCGTAAAACTACTCCAGTTTACAGCGGCGAGTTCACTGTATCCAAACGGAAGCACAAATAAAGTTCCAAATAAAAACAACCATTTAATAAAGGTGTAAGGGTGGTATTTTTTGGTTATTTTTTTTATGAGAATCAAATAATAGCTGTAAGAGGCTGCATTTACAAGCACTAATAAGTTCCCTAACAACACATTGTCTCCGGTAGCTGTTGAAGGCGTATAAGTGCTTAAAATCAAGGCACCTGATAGCCCTGCAATAATTCCCAAAACTTTAAGTCTTGTGATTTTCTCCTTGAAAATAAAGGCAGATAACACCAGCACAATAATGGGCGTTGTCACCATTATTACAGATCCATTAATGGGGGTCGTGAATTGTAGTCCTTTGAAAAATGCCAACATATTTAGCGCGACTCCAAAAAATGCAGCGATCATGAATTTTGGATAATCTTTACGATCTATTTTTTCTTTAGGAGTCCATAAACTAAACACCCAAAAAAGAACAGCAGCGAGGCTTATTCTAAATAGAATAAATCCATAAGGTTGTATATAGCCGCCATCTATGACATCATTGGCGAAGGTAAAAGTAACGCCATAAAAGAGTTGCACTAATAAAAGTGCAATGATAGCAGGTTTACTATTCTTCATTATTCAAAAGTGCTGTTTTAGCAGAATTAATCACTTTAGAACTGTTGCCAATAAACAATTGGGTTTCCAACAAAAGTACAGGACGTTTCAATAATGTATAATGTTTTAAAATATAATCTTTATATTCGTTTTCGGTTAGAGACTTTTCTTTTAAACCGAGTTCTTTGTATAATTTTGCTCGCTTACTAAAAAGTGCTTCATAGCTTCCAGACAAGACTTTTAACCGCTCTAATTCTTCCAAACGAAGAGGTGTCTTTTTGATGTCATGTAATTCAAAACTAGCATCTAGAGCTAAGTGGCCCAAGATTCGTTGACAGGTATTACAGTTACTTAAAAAATAGAATTTTTTCATGGGATTCTTTTCTTATTTTTACAAAGAAAATCATTTCTTTACAAAGAACTAATTAATCTCTTAAAATTATGGACTGGAATTATAATGTGACCCTACAAAACCGAAAACTCCTCTCGAAGTTTCTTGAAAAGTTTTCTTTAGATCAACTTAATAAAATTCCAGAAGGCTATCGGAATTCCGTGTTTTGGAATATTGCCCACACTATTGTGACACAACAAATGTTGGTTTATGGACTATCAAATACACCATTTCTAATCGATGCGGATTTGGTAAACACCTATAAGAAAGGGACTAAGACCGCTCACGAAGCTACAGAAACGGAGTTGGCACTTATCAAGTCGCTTTTGTTTTCGACGATTGAACAAACCAAAGTAGATTACGAAAATGGTGTATTCAAAAATTACGCACCCTATACGACTTCTTTAGATCTAACCCTTTCCAACGTTGAAGAAGCACTCAGTTTTAATACTTTTCATGAAGGCATTCATCTTGGCTATATTTTAGCAATGAAAAATAGTTTGTAAACCTGTTTTCAAAAGATAGATATAATGAAATTTAATACAAAAACAATCCACGGAGGGCAGTCGCCCGATAAAGCCTATGGCTCCGTAATGCCACCAATTTATCAAACGACTACTTACGCTCAAACAACGCCTGGAGGACATCAAGGTTATGAATACTCGCGTACTCATAATCCGACAAGACATGCATTGGAAAAATCATTTGCGAGTATTGAAAATGGACAATTTGGATTGGCTTTTGGTTCTGGACTAGCAGCTATTGACGCTGTGTTAAAACTTTTAAGCCCTGGAGATGAGGTGATTTCGACCAGTGATTTATATGGCGGTACGTACCGATTATTTACAAAGATTTTTGAAAAATTTCAAATTAAATTTCATTTTATTGGCATGGAAAACGCCAATAATATCGAAGCGTATATTAACACAAATACAAAGCTTATTTGGATTGAAACCCCAACCAATCCCATGTTAAATATTATTGATATTAAAGCCGTGTCTACGATTGCAAAAAAACAATCTATTTTACTCGCTGTTGATAATACATTTGCGACGCCCTATCTACAACGCCCCTTAGATTTAGGGGCTGATATTGTAATGCATTCCGCAACTAAATATTTAGGAGGGCATAGTGATGTTGTGATGGGCGCTTTGGTCGTTAACGCCAAAGCAATTGCAGATCAGTTATATTTTATTCAGAATGCCAGCGGCGCCATTAGCGGGCCGCAAGATTGTTTTTTGTTATTGAGAGGGATTAAAACCCTACACATTCGTATGCAGCGCCATTGCGAAAATGCCAGCGCAATAGCCAACTATTTATCTACACACCCTAAAGTTGAAAAGGTGTATTGGCCTGGATTTGAATCGCATCCAAATCATAATATTGCAAAAGCACAAATGGACGACTTTGGAGGTATGGTATCTTTTACCACTAAAGGCAACAGTTATGCAGCGTCCATCAAAATGGTAGAAAATCTTAAAATCTTTACGTTAGCAGAATCTTTGGGAGGAATTGAATCTTTAGCTGGGCATCCAGCAAGCATGACACACGCCAGCATTCCAAAAGAAACACGCGAAAAAACGGGTGTTGTAGATTCATTAATTCGATTAAGTGTTGGAATTGAGGACGCTGAGGATTTAATTTCGGATTTAAAACAGGCCCTAAACTAGAGTTTTACGCAATGGATTATAGATTTCATTAAATAATTCCCATTAAAATATCAAATTAAGATTTTATATCTTAATTATTGCACCTAGATTATCATATACAAAAAAATAGGCCGTTATTTTTAAAGATAGTATATATTTGCACCATATAATAGTTAAAACTTAATCCCAAATAGTTTGATATGGAAGAAAAAATAAAAGGTTTTTTAGATTTAGTTAAAGAACGTAACGGTCACGAGGCTGAATTTATTCAAGCAGTAGAAGAAGTTGCTGAAACCGTAATCCCATATATTGTTCAACATGAAATTTATCATGGTAAAAACATTCTGTTGAGAATGGTTGAGCCCGAACGCGCAATTACGTTTAGAGTAAATTGGGTAGATGATAAGGGAGAAATTCAGGTTAATCGTGGATATCGAGTTCAAATGAACTCAGCGATTGGTCCTTATAAAGGAGGGCTTCGATTTCATCCGAGCGTTACAATGAGTATTTTAAAGTTTCTAGCGTTTGAGCAAGTCTTTAAAAACAGTTTAACCACCCTTCCAATGGGCGGCGGAAAAGGCGGTAGTGATTTTGATCCTAAAGGAAAAAGTGATAATGAAATCATGCGATTTTGCCATGCTTTTATGAGCGAGTTATTTCGCCATATTGGTTCTAATACCGATATACCTGCGGGTGATATAGGCGTTGGTGGTCGTGAGATTGGCTTCCTTTTTGGAATGTATAAAAAACTTAGAAACGAATTCACAGGTGTTCTGACTGGTAAAGGAATGTCATGGGGCGGTTCGCTTATTCGTCCAGAAGCTACTGGTTATGGCACTGTGTATTTTGCCGATAAAATGTTGCAAACTAAAAACGATAGCTTTAAAGGAAAAACCGTTGTTATTTCAGGCTCTGGTAATGTTGCGCAGTACGCTGCAGAGAAAACGATTCATTTAGGTGGAAAAGTAATTACATTATCAGATTCATCGGGTTATATAGTAGATCATGAAGGCATTGATGCTGAAAAATTAGCTCTTGTAATGGAACTTAAAAATGTCAAAAGAGCTCGAATTAGCGAATACATAAAAACCTATCCAAAGGCGATTTTTGTGGCCAATAAAACGCCCTGGGAAGTTAAATGTGATATTGCATTGCCATGCGCAACTCAAAATGAATTAAATGAAATGGATGCCGATGTATTGTTAAAAAACGGCTGTATTTGTGTGAGTGAAGGCGCTAATATGCCGTCGACAAAAGAAGCGATTACTAAATTTCACGCTGCCAAAATCTTATTTGCACCAGGAAAGGCATCGAATGCTGGTGGGGTTGCAACTTCTGGATTGGAAATGACTCAAAACTCGTTGCGTTATAACTGGTCTAGAGCCGAAGTAGATGAAAAATTAAAGGATATCATGTCCAATATTCATGATGCTTGTATCGAATACGGAAAAGATGAAAAAACAGGTTATATCGATTATGTAAAAGGCGCCAATATTGCTGGTTTTGTAAAAGTAGCCGAAGCAATGCTAGCCCAAGGTGTAGTGTAACTGCTACCAAAACTACGCTCAAAAAGCTTTCATTAATTTGAAAGCTTTTTTTGTTTATATATAATAATACGTCATTATCTCGTTTGTAATAAATATATTTGAGTTTAAATTATAAGTCGTGAAAACACAATTTTTTACCGTTATCTTTCTTTATGTTTTTGCACCATGGTCATGGAGTCAAAACGACGATACTTCATGGGTTGGACATTTTTCATACTTGAATATTAAAGAAGTTGTTTCTGGAAATGACAAGTTCTATGCTGCATCTGAAACAGCAATCTTTTCCTACGACCCCCTTAGTAAAGAGCTTAGCACTATTACAACAATCGATGGACTTTCAGGAGAGTTAATTACAACCATTCATTACAGTAGTCAATATGAAATAGTATTAATTGGTTATGAAAATGGATTAATTGAGGTTTATAATGACAATAACCAAGAACTACTCAAAGTTGTAGACGTCATAAATAATACCACAATTCCTTCGTCACAAAAAAAAATTAACCATTTTAACGAACTTGATGAGGTTGTGTATGTTGCTACGAACTATGGAATTTCGGTTTATAGCTTAGACGATTTAGAGTTTGGGGATACCTATTATATTGGGACGAATGGGAGTCAAATAGAAGTGAATCAAACAACGATTTTTAATAATGAAATCTATGCAGCTTGCGGTTCCAATAATGGCGTAAAAAAAGCGAGCTTAACCAGTTCGAGTTTAATAGACTTCCAATTTTGGACTACGCTTACTAATGGTAACTTTAAAGAAATCACTGCTTTTGAGTCCAAACTTTATACAGTAAACACGGGCAATAGAATTTTTGAGATTAACGGTACGTCCTTTAGCCTTTTATTTGCGTATCCCCAAATCGTTAATGAACTTAAAGTGTCAGAAAACACACTGTTGGTTACAACATCATCTGAAGTTTATCAATATTCGGCAGGATTTAATCTAATGAATAGTTACACTACTAATCTTGAATTTGAAACTGGTTTCATGAGTGCTCTAACAATTAAAGATGTAATCTATATTGGAACTACAAGCTATGGAGTTCTAAAATCTAAGGCAATAGCTGAGTCTGAATACGAAGAGATTCACCCAAAAGGTCCGCTTCTAAATAGTGTGTTTTCTTTAGAATACGGTTACAATAATTTATGGGTTACTTTTGGGGCTTATACAATAACCTTTAATCCAGGTCCAGTAAACAAAAGAGGCATTAGTCGTTTACGGAACACAGAATGGAACAATATAAGTTATGAGAGTATTCAAAACACAGTTCAGTCTAATGTTTACAACCTAAATAAAATTTCTATTAACCCTTTAGATCCAAGCCAGGTGTTTATAAGTTCTTTTCAAAGTGGTTTACTAAATATTGAAGCTGACAACTCTATAGAGCTTTTAAATAACTCTAACAGTGGGTTAGAGTCTATACCGACTGCTCAAACGATTCGTATTTCTGGGACAGCTTTTGATAATGATGCTAATTTATGGGTGCTAAACTCTATAATTCAAAAGCCGCTTAAAAAATTCAACCCTACAACCAACCAATGGACTTCCTATGATTTTTCATCAATCATTAGCAATCCACTTATTGATGAAAATGGCTTCAGCGAAATTGTTATTGGATCTGACGGGACTAAGTGGATTGGAGGACTGAAAAAAGGAGTGATTGGATTTAACGAAACGGGATTGTTGTTAAAAAACATTGATGATGAAGAGGTGGCAAACTTGCCTTCAACTTCGGTGAAAGCATTAGCAATGGACAACAATAATGTCCTTTGGATTGGCACTTACAGAGGGCTAAGAGTACTGTATAACACCTCCAATTTCTTTGAGGATGGTGCGGTTGTGAGAACAGAGCCCATCATTATTTTAGAGGATGGTCTTGCCCAAGAGCTATTAGCCCAGCAGTTTATATCAGATATTATCGTTGATGGAGCCAATAACAAATGGATTTCTACTGCCGAAGCGGGTGTGTTTTATGTGTCTTCAGATGGTCAAAATACGATACATCATTTTACAAAAGACAACTCTCCACTTCCATCAAATGGAATTAATGATATGGCACTAGATTCTGAAAATGGAATTGTGTATTTCGGTACAAATCGAGGCCTAGTATCTTTTAAAACGGGCGGGTCTAGCACGGCTGAATCCCTTGAGGAGGTTTATATTTATCCGAACCCAGTCAGACCTGGATTTAATATGGCAGAGGATAAAATTAAAATCAAAAATATTAGCGATAATGTCAATATTAAAATAACCGATATCGAAGGAAATTTGGTTGCTGAGGCGCAATCTAATGTCAATTTGCGCTATAAAAATTATAACTTGGAAATTGATGGAGGAACCGCCTACTGGAATGGTAAAAATTTAGCAAATAATACGGTAGCGTCTGGAGTTTACTTGGTGCTTTTTTCTGATTTTGACACATTTGAAACGAAAGTTTCAAAAATAATGATCGTACGTTAATGGTCATATCTACAAAAGCAATTGTTCTCTCAAAAATTAAGTATAACGATAACGATCTTATTGTCAAGTGTTATACGGCGGCACTTGGCGTAAAAAGCTATATCATTAAAAATGCACTTAAATCTAAAAAAGGAAAACTAAGACCGGCCTATTTTCAATTACTCACATTGCTCGAAATAGAGGCAGAACACAAAGACAATCGGAGTTTACATTATTTCAAAGAAGTTAGATTATATAAACCCTACGAATCCTTACACACCAATATTTTTAAATCGACCGTTCTGTTGTTTTTAGCAGAAATACTGTCAATGATTTTAAATGAAGAAGAAGCCAACACACCACTTTTTGAATATCTTGAAACGACCTTATTATGGTTTGATGCCGTCGAAAAAACAGGAGCATTTCATCACCAATTTTTAATGGGGCTGACAAGGTTTTTAGGAATTAACCCAGATATTAACAACAGCTTTTTGCCTTATTTTAATTTAGAAAACGGAAATTTTCAAGCCTATAACGGCGCACATTGTGTCACTGGCACAAAATTAGAACTGTTAAAACCCTTCTTGGGCACAAAATTTGATACACTAGTTGCGCAGGAGTTTAATTCCTCCCAAAAGCACGAATTACTTAGTATGATCTTAGACTATTTTAAATTACATTTACACACCTTTAAAAACCCTAAATCGTTAACCGTTCTAAATCAAGTTTACAGTTAAGATGAATCATTTTTTTCTTTGTATTTCATGTATATTTATGTTGAGTGTTGGTGCGCAACAAATTGTTGTGGTTGATGAATTGGACTACTTGCCCATTCCAGCAGCTGCGATTTTTAATGATCTAAAAACTAAAACAGAAATTACGGATATAGACGGTCTTGTCACTATTGATAAATTTAGTGACCTTGAAAAAATTTATGTCCAACATCTTTCCTATCATAAGATGTCCGTTTTTAAATCAACCCTACAAGACACTATTTTCCTTTCGCCCAAAGCGACTAACCTAAACGAAGTTGTGGTGTCCGCTTCCAAGTTTCAGCAGAGCAAAAAAGAAGTGCCACAAAACATTATTAGCATAAACTCTAAAGATGTTCAATTATCAAACCCTCAAACAAGCGCTGACTTGCTAAGCAACAGTGGGCGTGTTTTTGTGCAAAAAAGTCAACTAGGAGGCGGAAGCCCACTGATTCGAGGATTTTCTACAAATCGTCTATTAATTACGGTAGATGGCGTGCGCATGAATAATGCGATATTTAGAGGAGGAAATGTTCAGAATGTACTGTCAATAAACCCATTTAATATTGAGAAAACAGAAATTATTCTTGGATCTGGGTCTGTTATTTATGGAAGTGATGCTATTGGAGGTGTGATGAATTTTTATACGACAACTCCAAAACTATCCGACTCCAAAACACCAAAGATATTAGCCAGAAGTACTGTTCGATACGCCTCTGCTAATACTGAAAAAACCGCTCATCTTGATTTTAATATTGGATTTAAAAAATGGGGATTTCATACCAGCGTCAGCGTATCTGATTTTGGAGACCTTAATATGGGAGTATATGGCCCAGATGATTATTTAAGCTTATTTTACAGCCAGCGCTCCAACGGACAAGATATTATGGTTTCAAATGCAACTCCGAGAGTTCAGAAATTTACTAGTTTCCGTCAATTACATCTTGCTCAAAAAGCACTATATAAAGTCACTGATGATCTAAAGTTTGATTTTGGATTGCATTATTCCACCACCTCTGATTTCCCAAGGTATGACCGTTTATCAACCTACGATAATGATGGCTTTTTACGCTATGCAGAATGGAATTATGGGCCTCAAGAGTGGTTGCTTGCCAATGTTCAAATGACAAAATTAAGTAGCCGATCTAATCTCTATGATAAAATTAAACTATCTGCAGCATATCAAAACTTTAAAGAGAGTCGAATCAGTAGAAAATTTAATGCAAACACTCGTAAAATTAGAGAAGAAAATGTAGACGCTTTCTCTCTGAATTTCGATTTCTATAAATCACTGTCTAGCAAATCTAATTTTTCTTACGGAACAGAATATATTTACAATAGAGTAGGCTCTAGAGGGCGTTCAGAAAACATCACTTCCAATGCTTCCGAAGCGATTGCGTCTCGGTATCCTGACGGTTCTAAGTGGCAAACCTTAGCCGCTTATCTAAGCCATAAGTACAAGCCAAATACAAAACTTACAGTTCAATCAGGAATTCGATACAATTATGTAACTATTGATGCAGACCTATCTGCAAATAATGCGTTTTTTAACCTGCCTTTTAAAATGGCAAATCTAAATACCAGTGCGCTCACGGGTACTCTTGGGTTTAGCTTTAATCCGACGACTACCTTTCTCTGGAAACTAAATATGACCACTGCTTTTCGAGCGCCTAATATCGATGATATCGGGAAAATATTTGATTCGCAACCTGGCTTGGTTGTGGTCCCTAATAGCAATCTTAAGCCTGAATATGCCTATGGTGGCGAACTAGGTCTGACCGTCAATTTGGACGATTCTGTAATTTTTGATGCGTCTGCTTATTATACTTACTTAGAGAATGCATTGGTTCGAAAAAACTTTATAGTCAACGGTATATCCGAAATGGCATATGATGGGGAGTTAAGCAACATTCAAGCCATTCAAAATGCGTCTCAATCTTGGATTTATGGATTTGAAGCAGGTTTAAAAATTCGATTCTCCAAAGCTTTAAAATTCACATCTCAATATAGCTATGTTCAGGGTGTTCAAGAAGATACACTAGGTGTTGAGTTGCCCGTCAGGCATGTGGCTCCTGTTTTTGGAAACACACATATTATCTGGAACCATAACAAGCTAAAGATTGATGGATTTATAAATTATAACGGTACACTTCGTGACTCAGAGATTTCTGCAGAACTAGCAGAGTCCTTATTTGCTTTAGATGCGCAAGGAAATCCGTATGCGCCCTCATGGTATACCCTCAATCTTAGAACACAATTTAATTTTAATAACTCAATTTCATGTACAGCTGCCCTCGAAAACATCACCAATCAACGGTATCGAGCCTTTTCATCAGGAATTTCTGCACCAGGAACTAATTTGATTTTAGCGATTACTTACAAATTATAGGGATGTATCAAACTCATAAATCATATACCTTAGAAGAAGCCCTTTCTAAGCTTCAAAGATATTGCGCCTATCAGGACCGATGCCATAAGGAAGTGGAACAAAAACTGAAAGAGATGCGAATGATTCCCGAGGCGATTGAAATTATTATGGTGGCCCTAATAGAAGATAGTCACCTTAACGAAGAACGCTTTGCAAAAGCTTTTGTGAGAGGAAAATTTAGAATTAAAAAATGGGGAAAAGTACGATTGACTTTAGAACTTAAACAACGACAGCTGTCTAAATACATTATTAAAGTAGCCCTTCAAGAAATTGATCCTAACGATTATCTCGAGACGTTTCACAACTTAGCAGAAAAAAAAGAAGCGACGCTTACGGAAACAGATCCATGGAAAAAAAAGAAAAAACTCGCCGACTATCTTCTCTATAGAGGCTGGGAATCTCAATTGGTATACGACAAAGTTAATACGCTTATTAACTAGTTAGAACGCATAATTAAGACCTATCAGTACATTTCCTTTTGGCATCGGTACAAGTCCCGTTTCAACATATTCTGCGTTGAAAATATTATTTCCAATAACAGAAAATTCAAAATCTAAAACACTCAAAGTTGCTTGTACATCTACGACACTATAGCTGCTACCTGAAGCGCGTTCGGCAAATTTATAAATAACACTTTGCGTGATGTTTTTAAAAAACTGCGAACGGATGGTCGATGTAAAATGATGGGTTAGTGAGTTGATCACATATTTGGAAAAAGCGGTTTTTATGTCCTTTAAGTTTTCATCTAAATACGTGTATCCCAAACTAACATTTTGAGTGTATTTTCCCGATTTAAAATTGGATGACACATTGAATTCTGCACCTGTTGATTTTAAACTCTTTAGGTTTGTAGCCAGCCATTTATCAGCCTCATTTTCTTTGGTATAGTCAATCAAATTGTTAGAAGATCGATTAAATACAGCGATATAGGCATTAATGTTTACTCCAAAATATCTTACTCCAATTTCTCCAGAAAGTGCTTTTTCAGGCTCTAAATTTGCATTCCCTAAATCGGTTCTTCCTACATAATATAAATCGGTATAGGTTGGCACTCTGTATGTATAGCCCACATTTGCATACGCTTTAAATACATCATCAATAGAGTAGCCTATATCAACACCTGGTAGGGTTTGAAACTTAAAGTCTGAGAAATAATTTACCGCGACGCCTGGTGTAATATCTAAACGATCATTCGCCAAAGAAAACCGGTGTTCTAAGAATATGTTTGTCATTAGGCGGTCGCGTTCTCCCAAATTGGAGCTGGTCAGGAATACTTTAGCAATATCGATTCCAAACCCAGTAACTCCAGCGGTTGAACGAACGGAAGCATTGACTTCTGCCCCTACTTTATTAGAGATATGGAAGTTCCTAAAAACAGCAGGGTCTTCACGAACAAACAAATACATGTCTTGATTTCGTTTCCAATACATTCGTGGGGTTAGTTTAATTTTTTCAGTTTGAAACGTTGTCGAAGCACCCACAAGACTACTTTGTGTTTCTTCATACTGATCGCGCCCACTTTCAACAGCATAAAATTGATTCGCCCCAAATTTACGTTCAGAAAAAGTGCCAATTACATCAATAGGAGTTGCGTTTTTGTTAAAGCGCCCTTTTACAAAATAATTTTGATTTTCAAAATCGGTATTATAACGATAACCATCTGAAGTATTCACAGATGCGTGGCCGATAAGTGTCGTGTTTTCTAACTCTGTTCCTAGGGTAATAGCGGCTTGATGCTGATTATAAGATCCAAACTTATATCCCACTGAATTTACCGTATCCGTATCTGATTTTGTCACAATATTAATCGCTCCTGTAAACGCATTTTGTCCAAAAATGCGTGCCGCTGGACCTTTTATAATTTCGACTCGCTCAATGACTTCTAAGGGCAGTGCGATGTTTAAAGTGTGGTGGCCTGTTTGCGGATCTTCGACTTTAATCCCATCAATTAAAAGCAAGGTTTGATCGAAACTTCCGCCTCGAATATATAAGTCAGCTTGCATGCCATTGACGCCTTGACGCCTGACATCAATGCCAGCTTCTTGCTGAAGAAGTTCTGCTAAATTTGTCGCGGGGCTTTGTTGTATAATTTCCGATGAAATAATGGTAATAGTTCGCGAATTTTGTTTGAAAGGCAGCTCTATTCTTGCAGAGGTAATCGTAATAGAATCTAATTTTTTTATTTCAGAAGATTGCTGAGCAACTATAGCATGAGATAAAAAAAAGCTAACTATGATCAATGATAGGTAAAGTCTCGTTTTCATATGAATTTTTATAAGTCAATTATATTTGGTAAATATATACATACTATTATATCTCGATCAAAAAAAACGAATTAATAATGTTAATTTTTTAATTCATAGAGAGAGCAAATACTACTAAAATAAACAACTATTTTAGTTTACTCAAACAGCAAATGCGCTACCTTTATAGGATGTTTGCACTTGTCGATTGTAATAATTTTTATGCCTCCTGTGAGCGAGTTTTCAACCCTAGTTTACGCCAAAAACCGATTGCTGTTTTATCAAATAACGACGGTTGTGTGATTGCGCGCAGCGATGAAGCGAAAGCCCTGGGGTTGCCTATGGGTGCGCCAGCATTTAAGTTTAAAGAATTCTTCAAAACAAATAACATTCAATTGTTTTCATCCAATTTTGCGCTCTATGGCGATATGAGCAGTCGTGTGATGCGTATTTTGGAACACTTCAGCCCCGATGTAGAAGTCTATAGCATTGACGAAGCATTCTTAAAACTCAATGGATTTGAGGCCTATGACCTACATACTTATGGAATTGAGATGCGGCAACGCGTCCTCAAATGGACGGGTATACCTACCTGTGTTGGGATTGCCCCCACCAAAGCGTTGAGTAAAGTGGCCAATAAAATTGCCCGAAAATTTCCTAAAGAAACGGGTGGTGTTTATGTAATTGACAGTGAAGAGAAGCGAATTAAAGCTTTGAAATGGACACAACTTAAAGATGTTTGGGGCATAGGGCCAGCGCTGCACAAACGCCTTTCTGAGAAGCAATGCAAAACGGCCTATGACTTTGTACAACTCCCCGATATGTGGGTGCGTAAAACATTTTCAATTACAGAATGGAAACTGAAAAAAGATTTGGAAGGCATCTCTAAAATTGAGACCGAAACCATTAAAAATAAACGAGCTATTGCCACCACTCGTAGTTTTGAATCTGGTATTAAAGACATTGAGGCTATTAAAGAGCGGATCTCTACCTTTGCTTGTAGCGGCGCTGAAAAGCTTCGAAAACAAGGCTCTAGTTGCCATATGATGATTATTTTTCTGCGAAGCGATTACCACAAAAAACATACTGAACAGCACCGCGCCAGTGTTGTTGTTAATATTTCGTTCCCAACGAACTCCAGTTTAACCTTAAGTTCTAATGCCGTAAAAGCAGTCGCTTCGATTTATAAAAAAGGAATTCACTACAAAAAAGCAGGGGTTATTCTTACCGGGATTGTTCCAACAGATAACCACCAATTGCAATTATTTGATAAGGAAAACCCAAAACATTTACCGTTGATGCGTACGATTGATTTTATTAATAAAAAGTATGATGCTCCGAAATTAAAATTAGCCAATCAAGATTTAAAACGCACGTGGAAAATGCGTCAAGAACACCTCTCGCCAAAGTACACAACCAATTTTAAAGATATAATCACAGTTCAATGTCCATAAAACAACCCACACCGCTTACATTTTTTACGCCTGACAATCTCAATACTTTAGGCACTGTCTATTTTGATACAGGGATTTCTGCTGGATTCCCCTCTCCTGCAGAGGATTTTAAACAAGAACGACTTTCGTTAGATAATGAGTTGATCAAAAATAAAGAAGCCACTTTTTTTGCTCGGGTGAGCGGGCAATCCATGATTGATGCGGGGCTTGGTGACAATGATCTTTTGGTTATTGACCGCAGCCTTTCTCCAGCACATAACAAAATTGCGGTTTGCTTTTTAGATGGCGAATTTACGGTGAAACGACTCAAGGTAGAAAAAGATGAGGTTTGGTTACAGCCAGAAAACAAAAACTATCAACCCATAAAAATCACCCAAGAAAATGATTTTGTAATTTGGGGAATTGTCACTAATGTTATTAAGAAAGTATAGTTCTACAGTTCCTTTCGAAGTCGAGCTACAGGAAGGTCGAGTTGTTCGCGGTATTTAGCAACAGTTCTTCGTGCGATTGGATAGCCTTTTTCTTTTAAAATAACCGTTAGTTTTTCGTCGGTCATTGGTTTTTTTTTGTCCTCTTCTGCAATGACCGTTTCCAAGATGCTTTTAATTTCTCGGGTAGAAACTTCTTCGCCTTGGTCATTTGTCATAGACTCGCTAAAAAACTCTTTGATCAATTTTGTTCCGTAAGGCGTATCAACATATTTGCTATTGGCAACGCGAGACACGGTTGAGACATCCATGTCTATTTCATCTGCAATATCTTTCAGGATCATGGGTCTTAGTTGTTGATCATCACCTGATAAAAGGTAGTTTTTTTGATAATGCATAATAGTACTCATGGTGACAAATAGCGTGTGTTGTCGTTGCTTGATCGCATCAATAAACCATTTGGCAGCATCAAGTTTTTGTTTGATAAACTGAACCGCATCTTTTTGCGATTTTGTTTTTTCTTTGGCATCCTTATACCCTTTTAGCATTTCGTTATAGGGTCTTGAGACGTGTAGTTCAGGCGCATTTCGCCCATTGAGGCTGAGCTCTAGTTCGCCCTCCACAATCTTGATCGTGAAATCCGGAACAACATGTTCAATAGAGCGACTGTTGTTAGAATAAGAGCTTCCAGGTTTTGGGTTTAAGCGTTCAATTTCTGAGATGGCGTCTTTAAGCTGTACTTCTGAGATACTAAACTTTTGCAAGAGTTTTTTGTAGTGTTTTTTAGTAAATTGTTCAAACCCCAATTCGATGATTTTACTAGCGAGTGCTGTATTAGGTGTTTGTGTTTTTCGATGTAATTGAAGTACCAAACATTCTTGAAGATTTCGAGCACCCACTCCTACAGGGTCTAATAGATGTACAACTTTGAGAACAGACTCAATTGTTTTTTCATCGGTAAATATGTTTTGAGTAAATGCCAAATCATCCATAATGTCCAATAAAGGGCGTCGAATGTAGCCACTATCATCAATACTACCAATCAAAAACTCAGCGATTTGATAGTGAGTCTCTTCTAGTGGAAAAGTATTGAGTTGGTCAATAAGGTGTTGTGTAAATGATGTTCCGGAAGCAAAAGGAATCGTTTTTTGCTCATCATCGACACTATAATTATTTGCATGAAGTCTGTATTCTGGAATTTCATCATCACTTAAATAATCATCTACATTGATATCGTCAGCATTAATTTGTTCGTTGTCCATATCATTATCATTGGAATCAAACTCATCTTCATAAACTTCTTCTTGGTCTTTTCCACTTTCAAGCGCTGGATTTTCTTCGAGTTCTTGTTTGAGGCGTTGCTCAAAAGCTTGCGTAGGCAATTGTATCAGCTTCATTAACTGAATTTGCTGCGGGGATAGTTTTTGAGATAACTTATAATGTAAATATTGCTTAAGCATTCATTATTTGGGTTTTTATAAAAATAAGAAAAAAACGTCAGATATATGTTAAGCAGCACTATTTTCGATCAGTACTAATAAAATGAGTCCTAAAATTCAGCGTTGAGCGGCGTTCGTGGATAAGGAATGACATCCCGAATATTACCCATTCCGGTAGCGAACATCACTAAGCGTTCAAACCCGAGTCCAAACCCAGAGTGGACGGCCGTTCCATATTTTCTTAAGTCTAAATACCACCAAAGATCCTCTTCTGGAATATCAAGTTCTGCCATTTTTTCTTTTAAGACGTCTAAACGTTCTTCACGTTGCGAACCGCCTACAATTTCACCAATTCCAGGAAATAAAATATCCATGGCTCTTACTGTTTTTCCATCCTCATTTAGGCGCATATAAAAGGCTTTAATTTTTGCTGGATAATCAAATAAAATAACGGGGCATTTAAAGTGCTGTTCTACTAAAAAGCGCTCATGTTCACTTTGTAAATCGGCACCCCATTCGTCAATAATATATTTAAACTTCTTCTTTTTATTAGGCTTGCAGTTTCGTAAAATATCTATTGCTTCTGTGTAGCTAACTCGCTTAAAGTTATTGTCAACAATAAAACGAAGTTTTTCGGTGAGCGGCATTGGGGCACGTTCATTTTGAGGCTTTGATTTATCTTCTTGTTCTAAGCGTTGTTCCAAAAAGGCAAGATCTTCTTTGTTGTGTTCTAAAATATAGCTAATAACATCCTTCATAAAGTCTTCTGCCAAATCCATATTTCCTGCGAGATCCATAAAAGCGACTTCAGGTTCGATCATCCAAAACTCTGCTAAATGTCTAGACGTATTTGAATTTTCTGCTCTAAATGTCGGGCCAAAAGTATATACCTTCCCAAGCGCCATTGCATATGTTTCAGCTTCAAGCTGACCAGAAACGGTCAAATTCGTTTCTTTCCCAAAAAAATCTTTTGAATAATCCACTTCACCCGCATCGGTTAGTGGTGGATTTTTTGGATCTAAAGTGGTGACTCTAAACATTTCGCCAGCACCTTCAGCATCACTTCCAGTGACAATCGGGGCGTGCATATAATAAAACCCATTTTTATTAAAATACGAATGAATCGCAAACGAGAGTGATGAACGAAGTCGCATTACGGCACTAAACGTATTGGTTCGTGTACGTAAATGGGCTTGTTCTCTTAAAAATTCTAAAGAATGACGTTTGGGTTGTAAGATAGTTTTAGAAACCTCTTCTGGATCGGCATCGCCCAAGATTTCTAAAGAACTCACTTGAACTTCTACAGATTGTCCTTTTCCTTGACTTTCAACCAACCCCCCTTTTATGTGTACCGCAGCTCCTGTTGTAATGCGTTTTAACAAAGTCTCATCCATGCTTTCAAAATCAACCACACATTGGATGTTTTGAAGGCTAGAACCATCATTAAGAGCTATAAATCGGTTCGCTCTAAATGTTCGAACCCACCCTTTGACTTCAATATCTGTATGTTTTAACTCTTGAGTTAATAAATGTGCAACAGTGCTGGTGATCATAAGTACAATTTTTTAATACTACAAATATAAAGTTTTAAGCTAAATTAACAGTGTATGATTTAGTCTTCTTCAAATGCTTCCTCTTCAGGGATAATATTTAGTGCAGGCTTCTTTAAAACTTTCTTGTTAGCGATGCTGCGTTCTAGAGATAACAGTAGGCACGGCAACAACAATAAGTTAGCCAACATCGCCAATAATAAGGTGGCTGAAATCAAGGCACCTAAAGCTACAGTGCCTCCAAAACTAGAGGTTACAAAGACCGAAAAGCCAAAGAACAGCACGATGGATGTATAGAACATACTAACGCCTGTTTCGCGAAGTGCTGCAAAGACAGATTTTTTAATTTTCCAATGATTCGCTAATAACTCTTGTCGGTATTTTGCCAGAAAATGAATCGTGTCATCTACCGAAATTCCAAAGGCAATACTAAAAACTAATATTGTAGACGGTTTTATGGGCACGCCAAGGAATCCCATCATCCCTGCAGTAACTAAAAGTGGCAATAAATTTGGAATCAACGAAATGATAATCATTCGGAAGGAACGGAACATATAGGCCATGAATAACGAGATCAAAAAGATGGCTAGTGCTAAAGATAAAACTAAGTTTTTGACTAAGTATTTGGTCCCCTTTTGAAATAAGTAGGCTTTCCCTGTGATGGAAACATCATACTGTTCTTTAGGGAATAATTTATCAATTTTGGCAAGGAGATCTTCTTCAATACGTTCCATCTTGTCGATGCCAGCATCTTTCATAAACGCAGTGATTCGGGCATAGCGACCTGTGCTGTCGACAAAGTTTTTTAGTAAATCAATATCGGTAGAAGCATTTTTCGCATAGGGTAAAATAAAGCTGTTTTCTTGTGCGGATGGCAGCTGGTAATATTTAGGGTTTCCATTATAATACGCCTGTTTGGAGTACTTTACTAAGCTCACAACCGAAATGGGTTTCGAGAGTTCTGGAATTTCAACAATCAGGTCTTCAAGCGCATTCATTCGCTTTAATGTTGAGAGTTTTATGACGCCTTTTTTTCGTTTGGTATCAATTAAAATTTCTAGAGGCATGACGCCGTTAAATTCACGTTCATAGAATTCTATATCTTTATAAAACTCTGCTTTTTTTGGCATGTCCTCAATTAAACTCCCCGTAGTTTCTATTTGAAAAATTCCAATAATACTAAAAGCAAGCAAAATAATAGCTGTGATGTAAATCGTGATATTTTTCCGCTTAACAGTCTGTTCGATCCAGTCTCCTAGGCGATTAATCCATCGTTTATTTAAGTGTTCTAAATGCTGCTCTTTTGGAATCGGCATAAAACTATAAATGATGGGAATAATTAATAAGCAAAGTATAAAAATGGCAATAATACTCAAAGATGCTACGATTCCAAATTCAGTAAGTAATTTACTTTGAGTAATAATAAAAGTTGCAAAGCCTGAAGCTGTGGTGACATTGGTCATTAAAGTCGCATTTCCTACTTTAGAAATAACGCGTTGTAGCGATTTTGCTTTGTTGCCATGTTTATTGACCTCGTGCTGGTATTTGTTTATTAGAAAAATACAATTGGGGATTCCAATTACAATAATAAGCGGAGGTATTAAGGCCGTAAGAACAGTAATTTCATAGTGCAATAACCCTAAAATTCCAAAAGTCCACATGACGCCAACGACCACTACAAACATGGATATAAAGGTCGCCCTAAACGATCTAAAAAAGAAAAAGAAAATAAGCGAGGTAACCAAAATCGCTGCTAAAATAAATAAGCTAATTTCGTCAACAATATTTTGAGCATTTAGTGTTCGTACATAGGGCATTCCAGAGACGCGCACATCTAAATCATAAGCATCCTCAAATGCTTTCACTTTCGGAATTAAAACAGTTTCTATAAATGCCTTTCGTTCTGGGGTATTAACAATCGATTTATCTAAATAGAGGGCCGTTCGAATAGCTTCTGTTTCTTTATTAAAAAGAATATTATCGTAAAATGGATAGTCCTCAAACAGCGCTTTTTTAAGGGTATTTACTTCGGACTGTGATTGAACAGAATCTTTGATAAATGGGATGAGGTCAAATTGTTTTTTGCGCTCATTTTTAACCAGTTTTTGTAAATCCTTTATGGCAATCACGGCATCCACATTCGGATGATCGTTAAAACTTTTAGAAAAGGTATTCCATGCATTCAATTTTTTAACCGTAAGAAGAGTACTGTCTTTCACCCCCATTACAATCAAATTACCTTCTTCCCCAAAAATATCTAGAAAATGATTGTACTCTAAGTTAATGGGATGGTTATCGGGTAATAAGTTGGCTTCCGTATATGTGAAGCGCATGTTGTTCCATTGCGTGGAAAAAATCCCTGTAGTTAGTGCTACAGCTATAAGAATAATAATTCTATTCCTAAGAATGAGTCGTGCAACGATTTCCCAAAAACCGTTTGAAAAGAGTTTAAACATAGTCTTTTTTGATGGCGACAAAGGTAAATAAAAGGAATCGAATCAGGGTTAAGGAAAGTGGATCTTTCCTTAACAAACATTAAAAAATGAGGAAATTAGATTTTTAAAATTTCAATTTCTTTTGCACTGTATAAGTCATCTGCTTTTTTGACATGTGTGTCGGTAAGTTGTTGGACATCGACTTCAGCATTTTTCTGAAGATCCTCAGAAGCGTCTTCTACATTTTTAATTTCTGAATTTGCATCTTTTCGGGCAGATCGTATCGAAATTTTAGCTTCTTCAACTTCAGACTTCGCTTGCTTGGCTAATTCACGACGACGCTCTTCAGTTAGTGGTGGTACGTTGATAATGATGGTTTCGCCATTATTCATAGGGTTAAATCCTAAATTGGCAATCATAATAGAACGTTCGATTTCTTGTAGCATTCCTTTTTCCCAAGGTTGAACCGTAATCGTTCGACCGTCGGGGGTGTTTACATTTGCAACTTGCGCCAAAGGGGTTTGAGAGCCGTAGTAATCGACCATTACACTGCCCAACATGGCGGGACTAGCTTTTCCTGCACGGATATTTACAAATTGTTTTTCCAAATGCTTTAAGGCATTTACCATCGCTTCTTTTGTGCTATCTAGTATAAAATCTATATCGTCGTTCATGGTTGAGTTTTTTATAAGTATAATAAACTATTTGTTAACTAACGGTTGTTCCGATCGCTTCTCCAGAAACAATTTTAAGAAGGTTTCCTTGTTTATTCATATCAAAAACAATAATTGGTAACTCATTTTCTTGGCTTAATGTAAAGGCTGTAGTGTCCATTACTTTTAGGCCTTTTTTGAGCACATCTTCAAAACTGATGGTATCAAATTTAATGGCTGTTTTATCCTTTTCTGGATCGGCTGTATAAATGCCATCCACTCGTGTGCCTTTCAAAATCACATCGGCTTCAATTTCGATTGCCCTAAGTACGGCTGCAGAATCGGTTGTAAAGTAAGGGTTTCCTGTTCCGCCTCCAAAAATCACAACCCGTCCTTTTTCTAAATGACGCATGGCACGACGGCGAATAAAAGGCTCGGCGACTTCATTGATTTTTATAGCCGATTGTAAACGTGTCGGAATCCCTGCGTTTTCCAAAGCACTTTGCAGCGCTAATCCATTAATCACAGTGGCTAACATGCCCATATGATCGCCTTGAACACGGTCCATGCCGCTACTTGCACCAGCGACACCTCTGAAAATATTTCCACCACCAATAACGATGGCGACTTGAATCCCTTGCTCCGTAATTTGTTTGATTTGATTCGCGTACTCGGACAAACGATCGGGGTCGATTCCATAATTACGGTTCCCCATAAGGGCCTCTCCAGATAATTTCAGTAATATTCGTTTGTATGTCATAATTGTGTCGCTCGTTGCACAAATATACGCAATATCTTAAATTCCAAAAGGAGTTTTTTGGAATTCTACTCAATTGGGAAGGAATCTGTTTTTGGTGTTCCCCGCTTTTTTATATACTTTGGTGTATTGAATCGATCCCTAATCTATTCTACACCATGAAACAAGTATGGTTTACATAGAGGTTTTAGGAGGGTTGTTTCACGGATAAGTGAGGAGATTTGTAAAGAGAACTAGTCATTAAACTAATATCAATAATGCTTAAATGAAAAATAGGATAATATATTTTAGTGGAATGATTTGCTATTTGAACGACTTAAAACTTTCAATAGATGAGTTTAAAAACAATTTACATAGTAATGTTATCAGTGAAGAAAAAGGAAATAGCGTTCAGATTTTCAACCTAGAATATATAGAGAATTTTTTGACTATAAACTTTTCAGATGGTTCTTCGATGCCTAGAAATCCAAAAATATACGACCAAGAAACACACTCACTTGAAGATAATCCAAGAAATAAAAACCAAATTGAACCAAAGGATTATTTTGCACTCATTGATTTTGAAACTAGTTTTTTGTGGTTAAATAACACAAAGAAAAAATCGTTATTGCTTAGCTTTTTTCAAGACTATTTTAAAAGCAAAGAGATAGTTTTAAAAGACATTTATGACGAACAAAAATTCATAGATACTCTTGAAACCTTAGATGGATTAAAGATTAGCGCAGTACCTGCTAATATTTTTGCATTATCAAATACAATATCACGAGCACTGAATGATGAAATGTATTTAGCAAGTAAAGCAGAATTAAATTTAACCTATGATAAAATTAAGTTTGTTGATAAAATTAAAGATAAAGTTTCAACTGTTCTTCGAAACAGAGAAAGCTTTCAGAGCATTACAATCTCAGGACGAGATCAAAAAAACTTAGGCATGTTTTTTAATAATAATTTATTTACTAGAAAAATATCGTTCAAGTCAGAAATAGATGAAAATGGTATGTTTTCTACAAAGAAAATTTTTGAAAAACTAATATTAGAAATCACAAATGAAGTTAAGAAATGAAAAGAATAACATTATCCATCATTATCATATTTTTATTATCAACATACTTGTATTTGGAGAACACAGATTTAGCTTTTGGCCATATAATCACCTTCCTTTCGATTATTACAGGATTTTGTATTACTGCTTTGTCAATAATATCTACTTCAAATTTTGCTAAACAATTATATAAATTTGAAGATCCAAAAAATAATTCAAAGACCTTGTTACATAATTTAATGGATACTTTTAAAAACTGCATTTTAAGTTCATCGACAGCAATTGTTTTTATTTTAGTTACTTTCTATTTTTCAAATGTAGTGTTTTATAAAATTGAGTTTTTAAGAACATGCATTAGTATTAAATCAGTTCTTATTGGAGTGGTTTGGTATTTCACAATTGTTTCGATAATAATATTTATTAGACTAGTATTTATGTTTTCAAAATTTGTAATTCAGAGTGCAAAACGACAATAAAAAAGCAAAGAGTAAAAAACAAAGTACCCGAATTACCCCGCTATCACGAGTGTCACGCTCGTGACCAGTATGAGTAGAAAACAAGAAATGCTAACCTATATTTGAACTACTAAAAATGAAAAAAATTGCATTAGTTACAGGAGTAAGTAAAGGAATAGGCTATACTTTGACAAAAAAATTATTAAATGAAAATTTTTTTGTTATTGGAACGAGTAGGGATGGAAAAATTAAAGATTTTATTGGTAAAGATTTTTATGGTTTAAAATTAGATCTCTCAAATCCTCTAAGTATTGAAAACGCGCACAAAAATATTTTTGAAAAGTTTGAACGGATTGATATTTTAATTAATAATGCAGGAATTGGACCAGATTTAGACACGTATAAACCTGAATTAAGCTCTTTCAATACCACTTTTAATGTGAATGTGTCTGGGACTGTGTTTTTTACCGAACCACTCATTCAGTTAATAAACGAAAAAGGAACGCTATTAAATGTGACCTCCAAAATGGGTTCTCTAGAAAATTGTAAACTAACGGATTCTCTGGCGTATCGCATGTCCAAAAGTGCATTAAATATGTACACCAAAATTCTTGCCAACAGATTAAAAGATAAAATAAAAGTTGCTGCCATCCATCCAGGTTGGGTTAAGACTACACTTACAGAAAGGAATATTGAAAAAGGCAGATTGACAGCGGAACAATCAGCAGACAACATGTTCAAGTTTATAGATAGTAAGTTTGAAAGTGGAGTCTTTTGGGATTCTGAAAATGGAGTTAAGCTTTTATGGTAAAAACAGCATTTGCTTGCCAAGTATTTTACTTAAGATAAGCATCACGTTATCGTGAGCGTCCCGCTCAAGACCATCACAATTCATAAACGATCTCAAACAAAACCTGTTATAATTCAACTATCTTCACTTAATTAACCATCACTTTCTTCACTACTTTTTGAGTATTTGAAGATACCTCCAGAAAATACATCCCCGAATTCAAACGACTCACATCGAGACTGTTGGTGTTGTTTTCTTTTTTAAGAATCAGTTTACCATACACATCATAAAGCAGCAAACTGCTGAGGGCAACTTTAGACGAAACATGAATAGTCTCCGTAGCAGGATTGGGAAACACACTGAGCGAATCGTCTAAATTTAAATCCGTAACACTTAATACAGATTGGTACACTTTCACATAATCGATAATCATAGACGTTTGCATAAAGTTGGCATCAATTGTTCCAGAGTATCCACCCATTGCGAGGTTCAATAATATATATTGATCTTCATAAAAAGGCCATGTACTGTCATTTTTAACGGCTGGGTTGTAGGTGTAATACCCAACGTTATCAACCAAAAACGTAATTTGATCTGGCGACCAGTTCATGGAGTAAATATGGTAATTTGCATTCACGTCCGAAATACCCATCCCTAAAGTATTCATGGTGTTACCGCTACTAGAAGTCGTATGTAGGGCACTCGACACATGATTTAAAGCCCCTAAACCGTGCTCCATGATGTCTATTTCTCCACAAGCGGGCCAATTGGTATCTCCAAAACTAGAATCCCAAAAAGCACCTGGCTCATTAATGTTTTTACCGAGTGTCCAAATAGCAGGCCAGGTACCATTCTCACTTGGTAATTTTGCTCGGACATCGACTCTACCATACGTAAACGCAAATTTTGAATTGAGACGTGCTGAGGTATAGTTTTTTGTTAATCCTTGATCATTCCAATTTTCTTTTTTGGCAACAATATTTAGATTTCCTGAAGTGTCTACAAAAGAATTTGCCACACGATTGGTGTAATGCTGTTCTTCGTCATTAGCCCATCCCTTTCCGGGTATAATAATTTTTGTTTGATGATGCCAGTTTGTGGGGTTCACAACGCCAGGAGTATCAAAGTTATCTTCCCAAACTGGATCGCCGCCATAAATCACATCCAATACGTTTGGATCTACCTCTTCTGACCCATCGTCTATAGTATCTAATAAATAGGTGCCAGAGGTTGTGACGCCACTGTCGATAAAAATGGTTAAGCGATCATAAGATCCACTTGCATTCACAGGGGTCGTACCATCAGAGCTTAATACGGCATTTGCAAAATCGAAAGTAATATTATGTGTCCATGTACTTCCGTTTCCAGCTGGTATATTTTGAATCACCTCAACATCAAAATTTTCGCCTCCTTCTAATTTGAGAAGGATAGTGTGCGCATTGGGGTCAAACCTGTAGAATGATAACGAAATGATTTTTTGAAAATCTAGATCAATAGCTCTTGATAAACCAATTGTAAACCCTTGCCAAGCATTTGTTCCATCATTAAAAAATTGCCCGACAGAATTCCCTGTATTGCTAGGGTCTGTTCTTAAAGAAAAACCACTGCCATCAAAAGTTGTAAAGATTTCTGAACTGTCAGAAAAATCAATAGGCATTTGTTGTGAAAAAGATAGTGGAGACCCCACTAAAAAAAGAAGTAATAAATAGGTAAATTTACGAGGCATAGATATAGGATTTTAGACTTCAAAAATATAGTATTTTAGTTCATTAATTTTATTTTTACACTATACAAAAACTATACAAGCTGAAATCTGTTTATTGAAAATGTATGAATCAGAAAATACATAGAAACTTTTCAGGGTGTATTTACGTTTTATAATGTCGAATTACCTAGCCTATACTAGAAGAAAGTACACTAGATTTGGTGTTTAAAGTTTTTTTCTTTACTTTGTATACTTAAATTGATCCCAAATCTATTCTACACCATGAAAAATGTATGGTTTACATCACAATTGTAGCGCTTTTATCATTTTGATAGGCTGTGTGGAATGTTTGTTTAAGGAGTTTAATAACAAAACCTATGCTTAAGTTGTACTATTTAATTGTTCCTATTATTTTATTTGGTTGTAAACTTGAAAAAAAACAACCCATCATTGTGAAGTTGAAGAATTAACTAGGCCAAACCTTAAACAGCTGATTAAGATTATAACCACAATACAATGGAAACACATAATCAAAAATTAACTCCAAAATCATTTCTGAACACATTAGCGATTTATCATCTGGCTTTCACTTTCGCCCCGCTAGCTTTCGGGCTGTTTGTGTTATATACAATGAACGAATCGAAACTTAATTTTGACAATTTTGCCGATCCTCTTTTGTACATACTCAGTGCCGTTGGAGTTGTCAGTGTGTTTCTTTCAAACTATTTGTATAAAATGCACATTAATAGCCTAAAAGAAAAACCTAGTTTGAGAGAAAAAATAAGCGGATTTCAAGCCGCGATAATAGTCAGTCTTGCTCCACTAGAAGGGGCTTCATTATTAGCAACTTTTGCAGCGGATAATTATTCAAATATTTTTTATTTAATTGTATCAGCCGGGTTAATTTGTTGCATTTTTTATCGAAGACCAACAAAAGATAAAATAGCGCGCGATTTAGAACTAAACAGTGCGCAAAAAAATCAATTCAATAAAAACGAAGAATTCATCGATTGATAGGCCGTTCACAATTATGAATATTTTTTTTAAACATCGTCAAATGGTATGAATCTTATGAGTGACCGTTAAAAAAAATGTATCGAGATATACAAATGAACATTTAAAAATGAAACAACTCCAATTAGTAGTTATATTTTTCACCATTTTTGTAACGTCTTCACAACACATAGTGTCCCAAAAGGGCACGGACTTTTGCGCTCAAATTACGGCTTTAAACGCCGTTCTAAAAGAAAATCATTACAACGCAAAACCCATTGATGATGCATTTTCTAAAGCAGTGTATGAGTTGTTTATTAATGCCCTAGATCCTGAAAAAATTATTTTCACGAAAGATGATATTGAAATTTTTAATAAAGATAAAGAGCATTTAGACAGTTATATTACTCAGAACAATTGTTCTTTTATCGATAAATACAGCACTCTTATAAAGACTAAAATAAAGCATAGAATGGTCTTTTTATCAGCACTTAAAAATAAAAAATTACGGTATAACTCTTTAGATTCAATCTCTTATAGCGCTACAAAAGAGTTTGAGTATTCAAAAAATAGTGAAACTTTAGATACGTATTGGGATAAAAAAATTCGTTTAAAGATCATCTATAAAGTAACTGAGATGGACTCCACCTTAACATATTTACAAAAGAATTTTATCGATTTCGAAAAACGAATTAAAGAGGCGGTTATTGAAAACGAAATATGCCTTCTAGAGGAGCTTTTGAACCATGATATTATTTCGAGAACTAAAGAGCAGTTTTTAAATGCCATTGCTCATTACCAAGATCCAAATTCAGTGTTTTTTAATTCTTATGAAAAAGAAGTTTTTGAAACTGCACTTTCTACCCATGATCTTTCCTTTGGAATCGCTGCGAATAAAAATGAAAAAGGAGATATTGTCATCACATATATTGAACCGGGAGGTGCTGCATTTTTAGATCAAAAAATGGAAACTAATGATGTTATATTAAATTTAACATCAGGAAAGACGTCTCTAAATACCAATTGTGTTTCTATTGAAAATATTACAGAATATTTAAATCAACACGACACCATTGTGTTTAAAGTTAAAAATAAAAGCGGCGGAATCCTAGATGTGAAACTCACAAAGTCTGCTTCTAAAATTGAAGAAAATTCTGTAAGAGGCTATGTCCTAAATAACGATTACGGATATATAAAAATCCCTAGTTTTTATATAGACTTTGAGTCATCAAACAATCAAGGGCTTGCAAATGACGTTGCTAAAGAAGTTTATAAATTAAAAAAAGAAAATATTAAAGGTTTAATTCTAGACCTTAGATATAATGGCGGTGGGTCTATGAGTCAAGCCAGTGACTTGGTTGGGATGTTTATTAATAAAGGCCCTATTACCATTATAAAACAAAATTCTACCGACCCAATTACGGTTAAGGATTTTAAAAGAGGAAGTATCTTCTCAAAACCAATCGTCATTATTGTAAATAGTTTTAGTGCTTCCGCTTCCGAATTATTTGCGGGCGCTATGCAAGATTATAACAGAGCTATTATTGTGGGTTCTACAACTTATGGAAAAGCAACAGCTCAGCTAATTTTACCAATTCATGCGGATATGGAGTTCGGATTTTCAAAAATTAC